>ERZ773044.152-NODE-152-length-37210-cov-12.4812_pt1 | contig 37210 bp, 37 predicted proteins | sample MGYA00511897_ERZ773044 | MGnify/ENA primary metagenome ERZ773044 (study PRJEB29015, sample SAMEA2738116) | human oral metagenome | biome: human oral; feature: human-associated habitat; material: saliva | place: China | collected 2170 ...
ATTAGGAATCTGACGAGAAATCCTGATTTCTCAGTCAGATTATCTATTTTCCGAGCTTTCCGCTGGTGTTCAAATCAGAACACATGCTCTACCTTTCTTTTTTATTTTTTAGAATAGGCGTTAAAGAGGCAAAGTAAAAATAGGAAACTGACGACGCATCGCAGATGCTAGACAGTTTATCTTTTTTACACAGTTCTCCGCCCGTATTCAGTTCAGCGAATACGGTAAACCCATCCTTTCTTTTTTTATTGAGTAATTAGGAGAGCTCTCCGCTCGTGTTCAAATCAGAACACATGCTCTACCTTTCTTTTTAATTTATTTTGTTAATGAATCCAAAAATGCGTAGAGTTTGGCATTCATTTCTCGATAATCGTAAGCACGAATGGCTTCAGGTTTTTGAACAAAGGTCAATTTTTGACTTTGTTCTTCCAAAACATCTTCACCGTCAGCAGCAATCAAGAGATCGACTGCTTCTGGATCAAATTCCAAGTGGGCTTGGAAGGCATAGTGTTTCGGACTGAAGCGAATCATCTGACGTGGACACCCTTGACTGGTCGCAAGAACAACAGCATCTTCTGTCAATCCGGGCATATCACCATGCCAGTGACCAGTTTCAAGAGTTTTTCCAAACTCACCGACATGTGGATCTGTCAGTCCTTCAGGCGTCAAGGTCACAGGATAAACCCCAATTTCGCGCTCAGGACTGTGTTCATACTTTGCACCATAGGCAACAGACAGGAGCTGGGCACCAAGACAGACCCCAACAATATAACGATCAGCCTTCATGGCCTTTTGAATTAGCTCGATCTCTGCCTGAGGATCGTAGTATGGAAAAGCTTCTCGATCTTCATCTGGCGATTGAGGTCCTCCCATGACGATCAAAAAGTCAATCTCATCCACTGACTCTGGTAAGATTTCATTCTCATAGACTTTAGTCGTGGTCACTTGATGGCCACGCTCCTGTGCCCATTTTAGATAAGCGCCCGGCACTTCAAAGGTTTCATGCAGTACAAAATGTACCTTCATCATTTCTTCTCCCATCTCTTTCGAATCACGTATGACAGACCAGCCGCAAGTACAAGCGGAATAGTCAAATTCCAAGTTTGGCCTGTAAATCCAAGGCTCAGGGCAATGGCTGTCAGAGGAGCTTCTAGGGTCGTCCCTAAAAAGACGGTCGCTCCTAGTAACATCCCTAGAGCAGGATCCAGATGAATCCCAAGGACTGTCAAAAGCAAGGTCACTAGGTAGCCAGAACCAATCCCAAGGGCAAATGATGGTGTCAAGGTACCCCCATAAGCACCATTGCGCAAGAGGAGGTAAACTATAAGCCCCTTCACTGCAAGAGTCAGTGGAAGATAAGGAATCGGCTGACTAGACAAGAGGGCTTGTGCTAGTACCTGGCCATTTCCCATAAAGATAGGGAAAAAGGCTACTAGGCTCCCCAGCACTAGAAAGGCTAGAGGAAGAGCCCAAAGAATCGTCCCATCCTTCCGCCTTTTGTGACTAGCCCGCTTGGCGAGGAAAGCAAAGACCAGAGCCAAGGGAGTGACCAAGAAAGCAATCACAATAGCCTGTAAGAAGCTGCTAGACGACCATGAGACTGCGGACAGGTGATAAACAGCCTCCTGACCAACGATGGACTGAGCAACCCAGGTGGCCAGATAAGTACTGGTCAAAACCAGTAGAAAATTCTGCCAACTGTAGGCGAGTCCTAAGGTCTCAAAGACGAACAAGCTACTGGCAAAGGGGACCTGATAGACCGCAGCTAAACCAGCTCCAGCACCACAGGCAATCAAGACTTTTCGCTCTTTGAGAGCTAGTGAGAATCCCTTCGCCAAGCGACCAGCTAGAAGAGCCCCGACCTCACGTGGGGCTCCTTCTTTTCCGACCGATGCGCCTGCTCCAACAATTGCCACCTGCATCCCTGAATGAAGGAGGTGGGCTAAGGGCGCTGGTTCCCTGTCTCCAGCTAAGTCAATTTGCTGGCGAATAGACAGGATCTTATAACGCTTTTGCAGGACATACCAGAAGCCTGCTGCCAAGCACCCAGTCACACACAAGACCAGAAATCTACGGAGACCTCCAGCTTCTTGAAATTGCTGGAGTAAATCCGACGTATCTTGACCAAAGGCCAGCCCTTGCACCCCTTCTAATAGATAATGACAGGCAATTCCGACCAGACCCGTCCCGATCCCTAATGATAAGGTGGCTAGAAGTAACCTCAGTCCGTAGGGCAGACTTTGGAGTCGTACTTTCATTGGATTAGAGTTCAACAAGAATCGCTTTCAGCAATCCTTTGAAGTCGCCTTTGATGCGCTCTGTCACTTCTACTACTTCTTCGTGGTTGAGCTCTTCTTGGAAACCAGCCGCAAAGTTGGTAATACATGAAATACCAAGAACCTTCAAGCCAGAATGCGCTGCAATGATGACTTCAGGAACGGTTGACATTCCGACAGCATCTGCGCCAAGTGTCTTATACGCACGGATTTCAGCTGGAGTTTCATAAGTTGGACCAGTCACACCGATATAAACCCCATCATCCAATTTGATACCCAATTTGTCTGCTACTTGATGAGCTGTCTCACGGTATTCAGGTGTGTAAGCTTTAGACATATCTGGGAAACGTGGACCAAAGTCATCCAAGTTTTCACCGATCAATGGGTTTTGACCTGTCATATTGATGTGGTCAGTGATAGCCATCAAAGTACCAGGACCAAAGCCAATACCACCGGCAGCGTTGGTGACAAGAACCCCTTCACAACCCAATACTTTCATGACACGAACTGGGAAAGTCACCACTTCTAGTGGGTTTCCTTCGTAGAAGTGGAAACGACCTTGAAGGGCCAAGACTTTACGTCCAGCAAGATCACCGTAGACCAATTTACCAGCATGGCCGACAACCGTTGAACGACCCCAGTTTGGAATTTCAGAGTAGTCTACTACGACGGCATTTTCGATTTCTTCAGCCAGTTCTCCAAGACCTGATCCAAGGATCAAGCCAAACTCAGGTGCTTCCATTCCTTTGCCTTTCAAAAAAGCAGCTGTTTCATTGATTTTTGCTAATAATGTCATTGCATATCTCCTTTATGATTTCCTTAAAAATTGGCCAATTTTGTCAAATGTATTGGCATTGCGAATGGTCAACAGGCGGTAATCCGGCATCTTGAGGACTTGTCTGTGGTAAGCGGTCTTTGTGTAGGTCTCTTCTGAGTATTTGCCCCAGTAAATCCCTAGATTCCCACGATGGATGATTTCATCACCGAGCGAAAAAGAGGAGACCAGCTCCCAGATAGCATCCTGATTGAGGCCTTCTGTGTAAAAGAGAACATCCTTGCGGGCCAGATCCTCCTGCCACCAGGCTGGTAAAGCAGCGAGATCTTGCGCATAGTCCTCAGCTGAAAAGAGAGAAAAAGACTGGATAAAGGGATAGTGATCACAAAAGAAATGTCCCAGCAAATCCACCAATTCTGCTTTAGAACCAGCAGATTCAAAGAAGATATTGCCACTATTGATGTAGGTCTCTACCCCATCCAGCTCGATCGTTTGGAGCTCCTCTCGAAGCTCTGCCATCACGACCTTGTTTTTCCCGCCAACATTGATCCCTCTTACGAGGAGAGCGAAGCGTGTCATCTTAGTTCAATTTGTCTAAGAAGCTTTCACCGATCATGGCTTTTTCAACACCAAAGTTCTCTGCAATTGTCGCAGAGATATCAGAGAAATGTCCAACTGGAATCACACCATTGCCCTTGAAGGATGGGCTATAAGCCAAGAATGGAATGTATTCACGCGTATGGTCTGTACCAGCGTAAGTTGGGTCATTTCCGTGGTCTGCCGTGATCATCAAGAGGTCATCTTCACGCATCGCAGCGATGATTTCTGGCAAGCGTTCGTCAAACTCATGCAAGCAATCGCGATAACCATGAGCATTGCGACGGTGACCGTAAAGAGCATCAAAGTCTACCAAGTTGGTAAATGAGAAGCCTTCTTGGAACTCAGGAAGTCCCATGGTCTTAATCAAGGTATCCATACCGTGGCTATTTGATTTGTTGTGGCCCATATCGTGGTTGATACCAGCTCCGTTGAAGATATCGTTGATCTTACCAACTGCATAAGTATCGATACCCGCTTCGTTCAACTTGTCCAAAACAGTTGGCGCAAATGGTGAAACAGCCAAGTCACGACGGTTGGCTGTACGTGTAAAGTTTCCAGGTTCTCCAACATAAGGGCGGGCAATGATTCGACCAAGAAGAGCTGGACGTTCCAAAGTGATGGAACGAGCGTATTCACAGATACGGTAGAGTTCATCCAAAGGAATGATGTCTTCGTGAGCTGCAATTTGAAGGACAGGATCTGCTGATGTATAAATGATCAATTCACCAGTTTCCATTTGACGTGGTCCAAAGTCATCGATGACCGCTGTACCAGAATAAGGCTTGTTGGCTTCACGGATGACCTTACGTCCTGAGAATTCTTCAATTTTAGTCAAGATTTCTTCAGGGAAACCATTCCAGAAGGTATCAAAAGGTTCTGTAATGTTGAGCCCCATGATTTCCCAGTGACCAGTCATGGTGTCTTTCCCAAGAGAGACTTCTTGCAATTTTGTCGCATAGCCAGTTGGGTTGCTTTCAGCTGGCACAGTCTTCAATGGTACTTCACGAGGAATATTTCCAAGACCGATTTTCGCCATGTTTGGTACATTCAAGCCGACGGTTTTAGAGATGTGTCCCAAAGTATCAGATGCTCCATCTGGAACTCCTGCATTGACAAAGTTATTGGCATCTGGTGCAGCACCAATCCCAACTGAATCCAGCACAACTAAGTGCATGCGTTTAAATTTTGACATATACTGCCTCTTTCCTTTATTAAACTAGCTATATTATACCATATCCCTATAAGAAGAGAGCCGTTGTTTGATCCGGCTCCTCTTTAGAGAAACCTATTTTTCGATGATGACCGGGCCATTTGGTGTCCCTACAATCACTTTTGAAATCATATTCAAGAACAAACCATGCTCTACAACGCCTACGGTGTGATCTAGTTCATTAGCCAAAGCTTCCGTATCCTTAATCACCTTGAGATCCAAGTCAATGATAAAGTTGCCTTGGTCAGTGACAAAGCGTTGATCTTCCGCAAGACGGAAGGCAGGATGGTAGCCTTTTTGCTCAAAATGACGGAAGAGATTTTCAGCCCCGTATTGCACTACTTCCACTGGAAGTTTGAAAGCCCCAAGGGTTGCGACTTGTTTGGATTCATCCACAATCCAAATGCAGTCTTTTGAATTGGTTGCGACGATCTTTTCCATGAGGAGAGCCCCACCGCCACCTTTGATCCCGTTTAATTGAGGATCCACTTCATCTGCGCCATCTACTGTCACATCGACCACTTCGACATCGTCGATGGCCTTGAGCGGGATGCCTAAACTTTCAGCCTGATCATAGGTCACACTTGACGTCGTGACAGCTGTGATTTTCAAGCCTTCTTCTTTGATGCGACGACCCAATTCAGCCACAAAATAATAAGCAGTTGACCCTGTACCGAGACCGACAATCATGCCGTCTTTGACAAACTCAGCCGCTTTAATTCCTACCTGTTTTTTTAGGTTTACCATCATAGACCTCCTTTTATATTCTCTTACAGTATAGCATATTCTGTAAGAGATTTCACTAATTAATTGAAAACCTTTCCAACTTTTAGTTCTAAAAGCAAAACCTTGCCCGTCTGCTTACTTTACGATAGAATAGAGATGAATCTACAGGAAAAGAGAATTGACATGATTACTAAAGAATTTGATACCATCGCTGCCATCTCGACTCCTCTCGGTGAGGGGGCAATCGGGATCGTCCGCTTGAGCGGAACCGACAGCTTTGCCATTGCGCAAAAGATCTTTAAAGGAAAAGATTTGAGCAGCGTTGCTAGCCATACGCTTAACTACGGCCATATCGTGGATCCAGATAAAAACGAGATTCTCGATGAAGTCATGGTAGGAGCTATGCGCTCACCAAAGACCTTCACCCGCGAAGACATCATCGAGATCAATACCCACGGAGGGATCGCTGTGACAAACGAAATCCTGCAGCTAGTCATCCGTGAGGGAGCTCGTTTGGCCGAACCTGGTGAATTTACCAAGCGGGCCTTCCTCAACGGCCGGGTTGATTTGACCCAGGCTGAGGCCGTCATGGATATTATCCGCGCTAAAACCGACAAGGCTATGAATATCGCCGTCAAACAGTTGGACGGATCCCTATCTGATCTGATTAACAATACCCGCCAAGAAATCCTCAATACTCTGGCTCAAGTCGAAGTCAACATCGACTATCCTGAGTACGATGATGTCGAGGAAGCTACCACTGAGATCATTCGTGAAAAGACCACCGAGTTTGAAGCCCTCTTGACCAATTTGCTGAAAACAGCTCGCCGTGGAAAGATCCTGCGTGAAGGGATCTCTACTGCTATCATCGGCCGGCCAAACGTCGGCAAGTCTAGCCTCCTCAACAACCTTCTTAGAGAGGAAAAAGCCATCGTGACCGATATCGAAGGAACCACCCGAGACGTCATCGAAGAATACGTCAACATCAACGGGGTTCCCCTCAAACTGGTCGATACGGCTGGGATCCGGGAAACCGAAGACATCGTTGAGCAAATCGGTGTCGAACGTTCGAAAAAAGCCCTCAAGGAAGCTGATCTGGTCCTCCTGGTCCTCAATGCTAGCGAACCCCTGACTGATCAAGATCGCCAGCTCCTTGAGATATCTCAAGATAGCAACCGCATCATCCTCCTCAACAAGGTCGATCTCCCACAACAAATCGAGTTGGATGAGATCCCTGCAGATCACATCAAGATCTCTGTCCTTAAAAATCAAAACATTGACCAAATCGAAGACCGCATCAACGCCCTCTTCTTCGAGAATGCCGGCCTGGTTGAGCAAGATGCGACTTATCTCTCCAATGCCCGTCACATCTCTCTTATCGAGAAAGCTGTTGAAGCCCTGCAAGCTGTCAACAAAGGCTTGGCTCTAGGTATGCCGGTTGACCTGCTTCAAGTCGACCTTACCCGCACCTGGGAAATCCTCGGAGAAATCACAGGAGATGCTGCTCCAGATGAGCTTATTACCCAACTCTTCAGCCAGTTCTGTCTTGGTAAATAAATCTATTTTAAGATCATATACTCTTAGAGACTTTCCTTAGGTGAGTACGGACGTCAGCGAACTTCGAAGAAGTTCCATGACTTAGTTTTGAATCTAACGTTTCAAAACTCCCGAGTGCTTGAAAGAACAATGTTTCAAGCACTTTTCTCACGGCGGAAAGTCTCAAATATATCTTCCAAAATAGAATTTAGTTTACAGCTATCGTATCACCCAGTTTATACAAAAGTAGAAAAACAATGTATCCAAAATAAGAAAAATGCGTATGTGTTCAAACATACGCATTCTTTTTTGTTTTATTTTCCTTGTTCTAATCGCTCGACAGTTTGATAAGCTAGGTAGATCAGGAAGAGACCAGTAGCATTCAAGACTGGAATCGCAATCGGCAACTCGGTCACGATTTGTGAGAAAGGTGAATTTCCAACAAAATGGAGTCCAAACCCAGCTACTAAATAGCCCCAGCCTGCTAGAGCTAGATCCTTACGTCCTCTGCTAGCTTGGACAATCAAGTAGAAACCGAGCATGACAAGGCCTGTGTAGACCCAGTGAGACATGGGCGCATTGGTTACACGACCGAGAATCCCTGACACCGTGTAAGAGAAACCTTCCGGCAGATCCTGACGAATATAAGCAAAGTCCTCCACGATCTGGAAGCCAAGCCCAGACGCAATAGCTAAAAGGAAGATCGACTTGATGCGACGGACATTAAACAGATAGAGAACAAAGAAGATCGGAATCAACTTAAAGGGTTCCTCAAAGAGTGGCGCAGCGATGGCACTCTCGTACTGGTTCCAAAAGTCGCTATTTGGAGCGATAGCTTGAATCATGTCATGGAAATAGGTATTAGCAAAGCTAGATAACCAACCAGCAACAAAGCCCCCACCTAGTAGAGAAAAGAGCACCGGTATCCAAGACAACTTCCACTTCTTGGCGAAATGAAACAATGCCCAGACAGCAGGAATCGCATAGACCAGGAGGATCAGGGTTGAAAGACCCACAATCCCGTACTGACTTCCAGACATCCAGCCTTCCGTCAGTGACTGGGTCTCATAGGCCAGCCCAATCGCTAGCAAGAGTAAATAGAGAAACAAAATCGATTTGCGTTTCATAAAAGACCTTTCTATAGTGAAATGAAAAAGGCTGGAAGACCAGTCTTTTCCGTGTAGTATCATTGTAACAGGATCAGCTTAAAAAAACAATAAATGTGGATTAGTGAGAAAAATGTAAAACACAGATGCCGCCAGATGGTTGACTGAATTTAGTTACTTAACCACCAAAGCTCCATTTTCCTCCGTCGCCAAGAGCTTCTCATCTTTATCATATATTTTAAGTTTTATACTACTTGGTGTTTTTTGAGTTGCATTGTATTGCTTTACTATCTCTTCTTTTAAATCAAAAAGCGTCTTACAATAATCTTTTGGATTTATATTTGCTAAAGATAGCATATTTTCTGATGCAGATAAGACAAGGACCAGATATTCTTCATTATAATACACTTTCCCCATCTCAATTTCGCCATTGATTTGATTTTGAAGCATATAAGCAAATACTACATTAGGTTTTTCATTTCCAACCAATGAGGTAGGGGCTTGATTCATTCCTTTGACCACTGATTCTTTACTTTCCTTTGTAGAATCTTTTACACTCTGTTCAGTAGACTGCTCTTTTTTGTCTTCATTCTTCACTTCTTTTTGCGCGCACGATGACAGAAATAGCGAGAGAATGGTCATTGTTGCAAACATAGTTTTTTTCATAGATTGCCTCCTTTTAATTTTTAACAAGTCGAAAATGACCTGTAATTGACCAAAATTAGATAAAGCTTCCAGTAAAAGACATTCCAAAATTTTAATTTTATAATCTTATAAGTACTTAGATATTTAACAGTTTAAAAATTATCATTTAATATTATTCTACCATACTCTCTCTTACTTCAGTACGGCAAGAATCTGACGAATCATATCTGGATCCCCATCTGGCAAAGTCACCGTCTCTGCATGATCCAAGATTCCTTGGGTAAATTGCGTCATAAACTCTTCACTATTGAGTTCATCTGCAGACTGTTGCCAGTGACTTGGTACAGGGTAGATCGTCACCGTCCCATCACCATTGGATGCATAGGTGATATTTCCTTCAGCTGAATATGAACCAAATAGATGACGCACATCTTTTGGATAATCAACGCCTAAGCCACCATTATAAATCTTTGTTCCAGCTGCACTATTTGAAATATTTAACTCTGATGGCACGTTCTTGATCACATAAGCCCAGACACGAGCAGCTTCAACCTGAGCAGCGGTGTAGCCTGGATAATCATTCTGATCCGACTTCTTCGAAGATTTAACCTCGCTATCCGATCGAGTATTCCACTTCTTGGCCTTACTCGTCTTTGTCGTACTACTGCTATCGTCTGTATCAGCTTGCTCCCGATCTTTCGGTTGCTCTTTCTTACGATAGTAGAAATTGTCATCATCGCCATAAGCCGGTGACTGACCAGCCCAGATCCGATCCTTGGACTTATCCGAAGCATCGTCTTTGCCCGCTTTCTGACCTTTTGGAAGGAGCAAAAGACCATAACCTCCAACACCCGACTTAGCACTAACCGTCATCTCAGCGATCTGGTCCTTCTGCTTAAAGCTCGATGCATCAAGCTCAACATCCTCGCTGACCAAGCCCTTATCATCAAAGACCAGTTCATTGCCACGACCATCGATCCAAGTCCCCTTGATACTCGAGTAGTCCTTAGCCTTGATGGCTTTCAAATCCATACCAGACTGTTTCTTTTCTGAAGTGCTGGTCTGCTTGGAATCCGAACTCTTAGACATCACCATCCTCTGAGGACGACCACACGAAGCCAAGACCAAAGCAGAAAGCACAATTACTAAACCTTTTTTCATATCAATCTCCCTTCAAATACCTATTATTTTAGAAAAATAAGAAAGGAGAGTCAATGGAAAAGGGTAGTGTAATCAATTTTTCGTATGGCTTTCACTGAGCATTAATAAATATCAATCCTTCTAACACGAAATTCAACAAATTCACCATTCTCAAGATCATTTGGAATTCCTCCACCTATATTAATCAAAAATTCTCCTACCTGAGCGATATTTTTTGTTTTATCAAATATTTTAGCAATTATAAAATATTCAAAATTATTCAAGTGCTTTACTAGAAATAGATTATCTTCGTTTTTATATACGTCTCCATCAACAATAGCATATAGCATGTCATCAAACGTTCCGCCAATCTTTCCAAAAAATTCATCTGAAAAACAAACTAATTCATATTGATTATCCGATAAAGTGACATCCGCTTCTTTAGTATCAATATCTATCCATTCTATTTTTTTTACAAAAATCATTAAATTTCTCCTTAACGTTCAAATCCTAGACTAGGTCCCTTTTTGATAAGATAATCAACAGTTTTTGCATGATATGTCGTTATATTTCCAGTATTTCGATCTAATCCGACAAAGGCGTACAAAGTATTTTTGCCTTATTATATATTAGCTAGCTTTGATTGTAAAATTCTAACTCATCGTTAATTCTCATAACATAAAAAATGACTATTTGGAGCAACTCTAAGTAATTTTTTTGATGTTCCTCTTCACTTTTATAAGAAAATTTTCCATGAGAGAATTTATTTCGAATCTTCAACCCATTACCATATTTTTTATCATCCAAAATATAAGATAAGTAATTACTTTCATATTCAGAAAAAAGATTATCTGAATATTCACAATACCCTTTCTTACAAAGGTCTTCTGCAATATCTAGTATCAATTTATCTTTATAGTATAGGCAATACGTACCTGACTTCCATAATTTATTCAAAATGTTAATTTCTTGGAAATTTGTAAATTCTATTACATCATTTGATAGTTTTATAAGGTTCTTTTCGTTTAGAATGCTTATTTGTTTTATCTGATACTCATCAAAGTCAGAAATTTTTACACCTTCTTTTATATGTTTGAAAAAGGTTTTATGTTCTTTTTTTGATGAAATAAAGCTAAGTGGACTTTGATCAGAAAAAAGCGCAGAGAACAACGCAGAATTATCAGGTGTGTTGTTCAATTTGATAAATTTTTTCTCATTGAATGATTTTAATGAAGCATAAGAGGAGGCTTTAGATTTAATCTCTAATAAACCTTGGTCGATTTCCCTATGTCTAAAAAATAGTTCGTATTGGTCTAGGATACTATCCATCTCACAAATTATAGATTTTCCTCTTTCATAATAAGAAGATTCTTTATTGGAAGCGTGGAAGTGAAATCCTTTTATATTCAATTCAGTTTCTAAATAAATGTTGAAGTACCAATTAATAATCTCCTCAAGATCAATATCATTTTTCTTTAGATAATCAAAATATGCATAAAATAATAAATCATAAGACTCTTTTAAATGAGAATCGTAGTCTTCGAATTGAGCATTTGATTTTGGGGAAAATAAACGAGTGAAACTGAATGTTTCTTCATTCGCAACTAGCCAAGGCAATCCCGATTCATGATTAAAGAAGCCAAGTAAATAAATATAATTATTTAATAATGTCGGAAAATCATGATGTTCATCTAGTATAATTTTATTTAAAAGAATACCATTCTTAATAGGCTCATATATTTTATCAGAATCTAAAGACTTGATGCCAACTGATATAGAGTATTGGAACCCTTCATTAGTTTCAAAATGTTTTTCCCAAAATTTATCACTTTTTCTTTTAGCTATAAGCTTAATCTCATCATCAAACTCATATTTGCTTAATTTTTTATACTCAACAATTGATTGTAAATAATTGGGGTTAATACTATCTGTCTGACAATATTTTCTTGCTAAATTATTTATCTCTTCATTTGTAATACCTAATTTAATAAATAAACCATTATTAGAATCTATAAATTTTCCTGATTGATGATTCAAGAAAAATTCTATATTTCTAGGCAGAGAGAGAAAATTTTCTTTGATAACTTGCGGAAATAGGTCAATCAGTTTTGTAACATTTTTAAGATTTATTGTCTGGATATTATATTTTTTAATGTATGATTCAAACTGACTAACATCATCTTTATTAATTTTTCCTAAGAATAGTACTAACTCCCAGAATATGTCTTTATAAAAAATATCAATTCTATCATAGTCTATTTCAAAAATGGTAATTGGGAAATTCGCGGATAAATCGTTATGAAACTCTCTAATTAGATGTTTGAATTTAGAAAATTCATTTTCTTTTCTAATTAATTTCAGGATTAAATAGGTCTCTATTAAATTATTAATTTCAGTCGATGGCTGATACGCTTTAATGTAGTTTAGAGCTATATCGTATTGATATGGCTCTATTACATTTTTAGGAATACGAAATCTTTGCTGTTGCATATCTGTGATATCCTTCTTGAATTTGTACGAACCTAAGCGATACTTAAAGTAATTGAGACTATCTTGAAGACTTTTTGTTATTTGATTTTGTTATATCTTCATACATCTCAAACAATCTTGCTACTGTTTCGCTTTCGGTTAACCAAGTTTTCTGGCCATCAACTACTTTGGTAAATCCGTAAGCTTCCATGACTGCACGGTCATTTTTTTGATGTGCTTTTCTTAGTTCGACTGGCATGGTTAATTCATCATAGAGGTCGGCCAATGAGCTCTCTGGATATAGAGCACGTGCATCGAGAATAGCTTTAGCAGTTTTAGAAATCTTCTCTTTTTGACCTTCAGTTACTTTCGGCCAAGGGAAATTATTGTAAACTATCTTGGCGGAGTATGCATAATCAGATTTCATTCTACCAGCCACTGTTCTCATCCAAGCCATATGAATATTTGATGTCAAAACTCCAAACACAAACATACTGATATTCGGAACCATCTGTGCATTAGTATTTGCAATAACTTCTGAACTAACAAAAGCCATTGGGACATATCTCCTTTTTTCAGATGATACTACAGGAATTATCAAATAGTCTTCCTCTGGTTGTCTATCTTCAGTAAATAAGTATGGTGCTTCTGCCCACTTTCTAGTAGAAACTTTAGGGCTATTTCTACGACTTTCAGCAACCATCTCCAATCTATTTAAAACACTAGGCATTTTTTTTAAATCACTTGGAGAAGAATCTTTTAACCATAAGCAAAAGCGTTGAGTTCCTTGTAGAATATCTTTTGCTCCCATATATGGTCTAATATATTTGCTAGCTAAGGGTTCTGAACTTAGCAATTCATTTTTTTCATCTTCTGTTAGGATTAAGTGTCCTCCATCGGTTGGTTGACTACCTTTTGTTATTTTTGAAACATTACAGAGTGGTTTTGTTCTAGATTCAATTATTACAGTAGGAGCATCAATCAAATATGGTGAAATGTTATTAACTTTTGTCACATTACCATTTTCAAAAATAAATTTTTCAATATTCGAATTATTTTTTGAGAATCCAATAATAACACAATGTACTGCAGCTTTATCTTTTGCTTCGCTTTCCCACTTAAATGTTTTATAAGCAAAATCTATTTCAATGTCAAATTTATTAATCAAATCTTTCCATAAAATTGAAACTTGCTCCCCCTGTGTAATTGAATTAGTAGAAACAAAAGCCACTCTAGTTTTAGTGTCATTAATTAAAGCTGCTGCCTTATAAAACCATGCAGAAACAAAGTCTATGCCTTTTAATTGTGGATTAACAACTTCCAAATCTAATTTTTGTTCTTTAGAAGTATATTTTGCTCCCAAAAATGGTGGATTTCCAATTATATAGTTCAGTTTGTTTTTAGGTACAACAATTTCCCAATCAATTCGTAAAGCGTTGCCCTCAACAATATTTGTATAGGATTTAAGTGGCAAAAAATCAATATTCGCAAATACAATATCTTTTGTTTCTTCCAACATCTGATTTTCTGCAATCCAGAGCGCCGTTTTTGCAACAGAAACTGCAAAGTCATTAATCTCAATACCATAGAATTGATTCAACTTCACTTTAACAAGTTCTTGGCCTAAATCCAATGCTACTGCATCCCCCATATAAAGCTTAATCGCTTCATTTTCTAAGCGTCTGAGAGATATATAAGTTTCTGTTAGGAAGTTTCCTGAACCACAAGCTGGGTCAAAGAATGTCAGACTAAATAGTTTTGATTGGAACTGTTTGGCTTTTTGTTCAACGGTCTTAGATTGTTTAAATTGACGAATCTCATTCAACTCATCTCTTAGCTCATCTAGAAAGAGTGGATCAATAACTTTATGGATATTTTCGATAGAAGTATAGTGCATTCCACCACTTCTACGCGTTTCGGGATTGAGTGTTGATTCAAACACTGATCCAAAAATTGTCGGACTAATTTCTGACCAATCGAAGCTAGATGAAGCATGTTCCAAAATTAACTCACGTAGTTCGTCCGTAAAATTGGGAATTTCCAAATTATTTTCAGCAAACATCCCTCCATTGACATAGGGGAAAGCAAGGAGATCATCATCTAAATAAGGATTACGTTCTTCAATTGGCGTATCTAGTACAGAAAAGAGGTCAATTAAAGCACGTCGAAAATCACGACTACTAAAACGGGCAAGATAATCATGAAATATCATATGATGTCCGAAAATACCAGCATCTTCAGCATATAGACAAAATACTAGACGAACGACAAGTTGGTTGATAGCATGAAGACTTTCTGGACTATCCGGATTAATATACTGCTTAAGAAGACTTTCATAAATTTCCCCTACAATTTCTCCTGCTTCAATAGAAACCTTCATCTCACGCTCTATGTGTTCATTAGTTTTGTCAATTAAAAATTCTAAACGATAGGCTTCTTTATCCAAATCAGCAAGTTTTATGACTTTAGGTTCACCATTTGGTTGCTCCATATCATAAACATAGAACTCTTTGAAATTACAAGTTACAATCCAACGGGGGCGTTTAGAATATGGAAGATTCGCTGAATAGCGTTTAGCTTGCTGAAAAGGTGTCAAATAAGTGTTGTCAGACTGCTGTATTGCCTTGTTAAGGTCTCTATCTGCACCTTTTTGTTCAATTAATACCTTTGTTGTGTCGATAAAGCCATCGATGAAACTAGTATGATCTAGCATTACTTTATCTTCAAAAGTTATATATTCCGTAGGCTTTTCAATCCCATATACAGATTGAAGTAAGTCTAACCAGAAAGACTGACTATCTTGCCTTTCGTTTCCTCTATTTTCCCAGCGTTTAATAAATGCTTTAGCTTGTTTTTTTTGTTCTCGGATATTATTCACTTTGTACTCTCCAACTACCACATTATTTTGATTTATTTAATAAATCCTTTAAAGTGTTAATAATTTTGTTTTTATCTGTTTCTGTTAATTCAATAAACTAACAATTTCTTCTAATCCGTCATCACGTCCTTTTAAAATCTCAAAAGACGTACCAAAGATTTCAGCTAATTTTTCTACTGTTTCATCTTTCGGATTTCTCCCTCCATTTTCCCACCTAGCGTACTGGGCTTGAGCTACACCTAATTTTTCAGCAACTTCTAATTGAGTAAGTCCTGCATCTAGTCGCGCTTTTTCATATTTTTCTACTATTTCTAAAAGGGGGAGTTGTTCTGATTGTTGCCCAATAATAAGAACTATTTTGATTATTTATATAAGTGTTCCAGTAATTGCTGACATTTTTCGTCAATCAATTCTCTATTAGCCAGCTGTTGAATCCATTTTTCCGGGATGCCTTCCCGTTGATAGTGGGCTCCCGCCAAGGTACCTGTAATGGCACCGATGGTATCGGTATCCCCTCCAAGATTAACAGCTTTTAGAACAGCTTCTTCAAAAGTCTCTGTTGTACCTAAACACCAGAGACAAGACTTCAAGGTATCAACCACATAGCCTGTGGAAGCAATATCTTCCCTAGATTTTTGATAAAATTCCCTATCAAATATTTCTCTAAAATGTTCCTGATACTCTTTCCAGTATTCTGGCTTTTTCTTGAAGTAATCTTCAAAATAAGGTTTTGATTGACAAAGTAATTTTTCTAAACGAATGTTAAGAAGAAGACCGATTAAAAGCTGGACATAAAGAATAGATGCCACGATAGACCTTGGATGAGCATGGGTCAGCTTAGTATATTGCTCAATTATTTTTGATCTATAACTGAAATCAAAATTTTCATATAAGAGCAAAGCTAAGGGAGATATCCTCATCAAAGCTCCATTGCCATTGTCTCTCTCACTACTCCCTCCACATTTCTCTGGAGAAACTCCCGCCAAATACCGTTCAATCGCCTGATTAGTCGCAACACCAATATCAAAACAATATCCAAAAGGTGTGAGGTAGCCCTGACGGTAAGCTACAAATTTATCCATCAACCCATTCAAATCAGAATCATCACATAGGTGTTCAATAAGTGCTAAGGATAAAGAAGTATCATCCGACCAGGTACCAGCTGGTTGATTATAGGTTCCATAACCCACCATATCTGAAATATGATAGTTATCTCTATCTCTGAACTCTACAGGGACTCCCAGTGCATCACCTATAGCTAGACCAAAGATTACCGAATTTATCTTTTGTTTAAGATTATATCTTCTATACTGATTTGAATCATATTCCCATTTATCTCTTAATCTCATAGCCTTCTCCTACTCTAACTCAGATAAATTCGATCTGAATTGTTTGCTCAGTCATCATGGATTTCACTTCCTCAATAAGTTTATCGATCTCTTTTTGTGAGATACGAATGTGATTGTATGGTGGTTCCCAATTCTGCATGCTTGACCTATATACAAGAAAACTATTATCAGTCAACAACTCTCCCTCTGCTTTTAAAACATAGCCATTTTCATAGTCGAAAGTAATGTTACCGCTTGTCCCAGAAATTTTCATTCTATTTCCTTCTATACTAAAAAATCATTATTCCTTCTCAAGAATCTAATTCCTAACCTTAATCCGATCTCATTATAAGGAGAGAAATCCCAATCAAATTGGTACCTATACTTTCTCCTATTATACCACACCATAGATATCTTATGAGCTTGTTCAAAATTTGGTCAAAGAAAAAACACTGAATCTTCAGTGTTCTTTATGTTTCTTTACGCTTCTTATTATGTCCCCTGCCGGAATCGAACCAGCAACTACTCCTTAGGAGGGAGTTGTTATATCCATTGAACTAAGGGGACCTAGAGAAAAACTCTGCCATCTGACAGAGCTTTCTAAGATTAACGACGGATTTCTTTAATACGAGCCGCTTTACCTTGCAATGCACGAAGGTAGTACAATTTAGCGCGACGCACTTTACCGTAACGAACGACTTCAATCTTGTCAACACGTGGAGTGTGGATTGGGAAAGTACGTTCAACACCTACACCGTTAGAGATTTTACGAACTGTGTAGTTTTCTGAGATGCCAGCACCTTTACGAGCGATAACGACACCTTCAAAGATCTGGATACGTTCGCGAGTTCCTTCGACAACTTTCGCGTGAACGCGGACAGTGTCACCAGGACGGAATGCAGGGATATCAGTACGAAGTTGACCTTCAGTCAAGCTTTGGATTAATGGATTCATTTTATTCTCCTATCTTCGTCAATCTTGAGGGCTACTCCCCCAGCGGATAAACTGTATTTTTGTGCTTCCATTACGCACAGAAACTATCATATCAGATAATTTCAGGTTTGTAAAGCTCTTTTCTCTACTTTTTCGCAACTTTTTGTCCGGAATAAATGCTCCACTCTTTTGGCAGGCAATAGGCGATGGCACAAGCAATGACAAAGAAAGGAAGATTAGCATAGCCAAAGACTTCTCCTCCGATCAAGATCGGTGCGAGCAAGGTCGTGGTCGCACTGCCAAAGACACTAGCATATCCGATAGCAGCCACGACTAAGACTGGTAAGCCTAGCATAGGAGCGAGAAAGACCCCAAGTGTAGCTCCGATCGCAAAGAGCGGTGTCACTTCTCCTCCTTGGTATCCAGCAGAGATGGTCACCACGGTAAAGAGGAGCTTCAAGATCCAGTCATAACTCTGCGCACTGCCCTGATGAAAAGCCACATCAATCAGATTGGTTCCAAGTCCACTATAAGTGCCGACCTTGGTCAGCTGGAGGGTCAAGAGGACCAAGCTGAGTCCAGCCCCTATAAGGGCAATCCGGATATAAGGATTAGGCAGGACTTTCGCGACTGTTTTCTTCAACCAGGAAAGGCTAACTGCAAAGAGTTTACCAGCGAGTCCAAAAGCCAGGCCAAGAAGAGCAACTTTGATCAAGGTCTCTGGTGTCCAGCTCAGCGTTTCGTTTAGTGGCACAGCAAATTTCTCCAAGCCAAGGGCATGAGAGGTGAAGCTAGCCACGATAGAGGCAATGAGCGCAGGATAGAGAGCTATCAACTGCAACTCCCCAACTGTCAAGACTTCAAGGGCAAAGAAGGTTGCTGCGAGTGGCGTCTGAAAAAGCCCCGCAAAACCAGCTGCCATCCCAGTCATGAGAAAGATACGCGAAGCATCTGGAATCTTGATATAACGCGCAAAACGATGCGAAAGGGTCGCTCCGATCTGGACTGCTACACCTTCCCGACCGACCGAACCACCAAAGAGATGGCTCATCCAGGTCGTCAGCATGATCAAAGGCACCAAGACCAAGGGGATTTCCTCCTCACGCGCATGCCCGACATCAAAGACTAGGCCCATCCCTTTTGAAGCTTTGCCACCAAAACGTTTATAAAGATAAACGATGACAAGCCCCGCTATGGCCAGAAAAAGAATCAAGGGCCAATGCTGGCTTCGGAAATCTCCGATCAGGAGCAATCCTTGACCAAAAATCATGTCAATGGCACCGACCAAGAGACCGATGAAGAGGGCCATAATAGTCAGCACTAGATACTGCTGTGCTTTTTGCTTGATGGATAGACTAGTCACGCGCCCTCACCTCCTCTTGGTAGGTTCTAGAGCGTTTCATTATATCTTGAAACTGGCCTTGAATGGTCGCACGATACCGCTCATCCGTCACAAGAGATCCGATTTTCTCAAGCACCTCTCTTTCCCTTCCTTGATCGAGCACAGGTAAGCCCTGCTGCTCCTTATATTCTACAATCTGACCGACACAGACCATCCGTCTTTCCAGCAAGGCTACAAGCTCTTGATCGATCTGGTCAATGTCCTTACGAATCTGATCTAAATCCATGTGTCTCCTCTTTATTTTGGATATAAAGCGAGGCTGTAATCCATCGATCCAGCCTCTTTGTCATTAATTTGCTTTTGCTACAAGTTCTTCTGCAAAGGCTTCTAATTTTTCGATGTCTTCGTCTTCTGCAGACAAATCAACTTTGACACACTCAGAACCTTTTTCAGCACCAGTCGCAGCGAAGCAACGGTCGAAATCATCAACTGCTTTACAGAATTCATCGTAGAAGGTATCACCTGATCCTACCACACCATAAAGTTTGCCTTTGAGATCAAGGCCAGCCAAATCTTCGTAGAAATCTTGAATCTCATCTGGAAGCTCTCCATCACCGTAAGTATAAGTCGCTACTACTGCGATATCCGCATCAAGGAAGTCCTCCGCATCCACAGTTGTACACTCATCCACATCTACTTCGACACCAAGATCACGGAATTTGTCCGCTACGATATCAGCAATTTCTTCAGTATTTCCAGTCATACTAGCAAAAACAATCTTCGCTACAGTCATAATTTCCTCCCAAAAGCTATTTCCCGTATTATACCACTTTTTCAAGCATTTTGCACGAAACCTTTCCCGATAAGCTGAAAGAAGGGACACGTTTCAAGAATTGGACCGATTCAACCTAATCGCCCTCGTTTTCTTCTTGAATTGCTTTAATAGTTTTAATTTCTTCATCCAATCTCTTATCAAAATCAGACTTATTTTTGAACGGATACGAATAGGTGCGCCAAGTGTACCATTTTAGTCCTTCTTCACCCTTATAGTACCACTCAATTTTAGTAGGCAGAAACTCTTTGTTGTAGGTGATACGGACTTTTGAAAACTGATTCTTTTTTCGATATTTATATTGCAACTCAAATTCTGGCGGGTATTTCTCTTTTAGAAATTTTTGATTTATTAAAGATTCTGGAGATCGTTCAATCTGAAAATGATGCTTTTCAATCTCTTCAGGCGTAACCTTTAAATTCAATAATATCGATGATATTCCACCATTTAGTGCACGTTCATAAAATCCTTTAGTCGTATAGACTCCACTTTTACCATATAATTTATTATTTTTAATCACAGTGCTATAAGACACAAATAGGTTCTCTGCTTGCAGATCAAATCCTGCTCCTGCATTGTTGCCTTGACCTAAATCATCTTGATTTTGAATAAAAACAAATCGCTGCTTCTGCAAAATATCATAAGCATCCTTTGGTTGTTTTTGAGCATGGTTGACTATTTGGATACTTAAAACAGCTGCTATTATTATGACTACCACGATTAAGAGAAGATGATTCTTCGATATAGCTTTTAACTTTAATGAATTATTTAATACTTTCATATCACAATATAGACTAATCTTCTTCTTTTTCACTTTCAATATCTTTTATAAGCTGAATTTGCTCATCCAATTTTTTATCGAAGTCAGATTTGTTTTTAAATGGGTATAAATAAGTGCGAATCGTATTCCAACTCATTTCGCCATTTTTTTCATAATATCCTTCCAATTTTATGGGTAGAAACTCTTTGTTATAGGTAACACGAACTTTACTCATCTTATCATAAACGTAATAATTTTCTATATAACCTTTTTTTATATCAGAAAGATTATTTTGATTGATAAATTTACTTGCTTTAAATTCCAATGTATACTGATGATCCAAAATATCCCTTTTTGTAATTGGAATATTCATAATTCCATATGTTAGCATGTCCTCCAGTTTACTTTTATACAGAACAGTTGGCGTGTATACACTATTCACATAAATCTTCCCGTTTTTTATAGCATTAGTAGAACTATAAAACTCATGAGTTTTCAAGTTAAAACTAACCTCATCTTCGGGATATCTACTATCCTGAACTGTAACAAATTGACGGGCTTGCATTCTTTCATAGCCGGTTTGACTAATATCCAAAGAGATGTTTTTCTTTAAAATAATCCAAGATACCGTTATAATCGTCACCAGCCCAATTAATATAATCGTTATAAACTTTTTGTTTATCTTCATCTGGAACTTTTTGCCATGCTTCATAATCCTCATGTCCTCCTCCTCTTACAATATCCGCAAATTGACCAGCGTGTCCAGTATTTTCATCCTTTTTGCCCAAATCATCTTCATAGCGAAATCGTTTTTTTGCTTCAGTACGAGTAGCTGGCTCAGGGGTACCACCTACATCAAGCATTCCATGTTTACCTTCATAAAACTTAGTAACATCTGAATTTTTACCTTTTGAAGGACCATAGTTGAAGGATTCCGTATTGGCAATTTCCCTAAATTCATCGTCAGAATATACGCTTGGATCTGAGTCATAGCTACCATCTGCTAGTTTGTGCTTGTCATAAGCATCCCATTGACTCTCAAACTCGCCGGTATCCAAATTAACTATAAACTCCACCATTCGTGCATTGTTCAAATCCTTTCCTTTAGCTGAATTGCCCTTAGGGACTTGAACCTTCATATTATAGGGACGTTTGAAGCCATCTTTAGGAGTAAAGCGATTATGGTAGTTAGAGCCGGTTGTGTAATCAAATTCAATATTATTTTCTTTACCATATGCTAATAGCTTTTCGTAATCATTTGCGCCTTCGTAGTGATTGCGAATATAGTAAATTGCTTGGCGATCCAGATAATAACGGAAAAAATGAACTTGCTGTCGCAATGCTATTTCTTTTTGACTAATTTTCTTAAGTTCTTCTTTACGTTCTTTATCAGTAAGTTTTTCACCGCTCAATGAATTAAGATGTTTATCACCGAATGCTTTTACAACATCACGTCTGAAATACATGTTGAAATCACCATGTGGTGGTAGATTCTCTGAAATCTTATGCGTTTTGCTTGTCAAATGCATAAACTGATTACCATCCGTTTCTGCACCTAATTGCTTAAGAACAAGTTCTATTTTCGCTTTTGAATCAAGTTTACTAGCAGCATACATTTCTGTATAGATATCTGATCCAATCTCCTTGGTTTCTGCATACAAAGCATCTCTCCTTGCATTTAACTCACTGCCTGTCTTGGCATCAGCAGTTCTTTTTGAAACGCCTTTAACATAACCTTTGATGGCATCCTTATCCCAGCCATCTATTTCTTTAAGGTTCACTGATTGTTCACGTAATCCCGTAAGAAATTGGTTATATTCGAACGCTTTTACATCCTTTGGTTTCTTTGGCAAATATTCATTTTCAAACTCTTTATTCTTAATCGTTTCATTTACGAGATCAGACCAGGATAAATCCTTTGGAATAGAATACATTCCCGTATTTGGATCCCACGCTACGTTAATTTGATTGACAGCTATTTGAATAGCTTGGGCTAAGACATCAATTTCCCAGAAGATACTTGGCGATGTCGCATTAAATGCTCTGAGTTTATTTAATTTTTCTTGTAGTTTGTTTCTAGCAGCCTGAAAAATACCATTTAATACATTTAATCCTTGAATCCTTTGTAATCTCTGCAACCGTTGAAAATCTCCAGCACTAGTCGATTTACTAGCAGCAATTTCATTGATCTCTGCATGAAAGATAGCAATCATCCGATCACACTGTTCAATATCAGAAACCAACTTTTCTTCCTGTAAGTCCTCGTCAGCCACCTCCGAGCGATAGGATGCTGGAAGCTTCTTCACACTTTCTTGTGTAGCTTCTGCTAAAGCTACCCCGGCCTCCTTCAATGGCTGGACAACACTTGTCACAAAGCTTCTAAAAGAGTCGTAAGCTTGGCCAGACAAGCGCGAGGCAGAATTTTCTATTTGAGTTAATGATGTTTCTAGTGATTCATAAGCTTTCAATTGTTGCTCAATCATAGTACCTGTGCTACTTGCTTGGCTATCCAAACTACCGCGATAAACTTCGATTCCCATCGTCACACTCCTTTTCAATAATTAATTTTTTCCGTTCATGATAGATATCATTTAAATCATCTTCGACTTTTCTTTTTTGAATAGCTAATTCATCCAGCTCTTCTAAATAACTATTTGAAATTTTTCTCGATTCATGAATAACCCCCTCCTGAAGTTGGTCAAAAAATTTCTAGAGGAAGGATAGGATTCAAATGCATCCCATAAATAACGGTGCGCATCAGAGCTATAGCCCTCAAAGCGGTTCATTTCATTTTCCAGATTTCTCTTTTCTTTTACAATATCTCTTTCTTTTTGATAAAGAAAGTCTTCTCGTCTTCTCAATTCCGATAGTTGTTGATCGTAATTCATCTTCCTACTCTTTCAACCTATTGCATGCTCGCAGCAGTAGCTTCATCCACTGCTGTAAATCCAGTTGAAACGCTTTGCAGGTTGGTCCCGATTGATTCAATCGCCGCTGCAATTTCTTCTGCTTTGGTTTTAGCAGTATCAATGGCTTGATGGGCCGCATCATTACCAGATAGTTTGGTTTGTTCATCTTTCGAAGCCGATGCAACTCCCGAAAGTGCATCCCCACTACTTTTTAAAGAAGAAGCTAACTCTTGAGCCGTCTCAGCATTACTTTTAATTTCAATCATTCTAGTCCCTCCCATACTAAATCTATCCATCCATTCTACCAAAATATTGAACTTGTGTAAAACCGCTTCCATAGCTCCTAATTAGTGATAAATGCTTGCTGGATGGGCCTTTCTTATGTTAAAATTGACAGAGAAAATGAGGTAATGTATGAACGTAATGAATGAAATTCTTGAAAAGATTCAAGCTTATGACACGATTATTATCCACCGTCATCAAAATCCGGATCCGGATGCGATTGGTAGCCAGGTGGGCTTGCGGGATCTCCTGCGTGCGCACTTCCCTCAAAAGCGGGTCTTGGCAACTGGCTATGATGAACCGACCTTGACTTGGCTTGCTGAAATGGATGAGGTCAAGGATGAAGATTTTGAGGGAGCTTTGGTGATTGTCTGTGATACGGCCAATACTCCCCGAATCGATGACAAGCGCTATTTGAATGGTGATTTCCTGATCAAGATCGACCACCATCCAAATGACGATGCATATGGCGATCTGCTCTGGGTTGATACAGACTCAAGCTCTACCAGTGAGCTGATTGCACTTTTTGCTAAGGAATTGGATCTCGAACTACCGGTTAGTGCTGCGCGTCTCCTCTATGCAGGGATTGTCGGCGATACGGGTCGCTTCCTTTATCCTGCTACTTCGACTCGGACTTTTGAGATCGCTGCAACACTTCGAAGCATTCCCTTTGATTTTACTGCCCTTGCTCGTCAAATGGATACGATCAATCTTAAAACCGCTAAGCTTCAAGGCTACGTCTATGACCATCTCGAGATCGACGAACATGGCGCTGCGCGTGTGACCTTGACACAAGAGCTCTTGAAGAAATTTGATCTACGTGATTCTGAGACTGCTGCCATTGTTGGAGCTCCTGGACGCATCGATACCGTGTCTGTTTGGGCTATCTTTGTTGAACAGACTGACGGTCACTTCCGTGTCCGGATGCGTAGCAAACGAAAAGTGATTAATGAGATTGCCAAACGTCATAATGGTGGTGGCCATCCACTAGCTAGTGGAGCTAACTCCTACTCCCTCGAAGAAAACGACCAAATCTACAAAGAGCTACAAGAAGTGGCACGCACAAACGAAGGCTGAGAACGGTTTCTCAGCCTTTTTATCTTGGTCATGGGGTTTTCATTTGATCTTTCTTATGGTAAAATAAAGCTAATAAAATTTTTAAGGAGACTTATTATGGAAAAAAATCGTTTGTTTATCATTATCTCTGCTGCGGTAGCGATTCTTAGCTCTTTCTTGCCATGGGCAAGCCTGAATGCTGGTGCCTTTGGTTCATACAGCTGGAATGGCCTTCGCGGAGATGGATGGTTCGTTATTATCTTCGCAGTCGTTGCGATTGTCCTTGCTTGCTTGAACGATGTGAAATCTTCACTACCAAAAGGTTTTGCAATTGGTGTTATCGTATCAGGGGCTCTCTCAACTATCGTAACATTGATCGATCTATTTGGTGTAAACAAATATGCTGTTGACTTCAATGGTTATGGCGTTTCAATTGGCTTTGGTTTGATCCTTGCTTTGATCGCATCAATCGCTATTGTTGTAACTGGTCTCTTGGCGATGTCAGGTGGTAAAATCACTAAAGGAACATTCGAAGAACTTGCTGAATCAGGTAAAGGATTTGCCCAATCTGTTGGACGTGTGACAACTTCTACTGTAAAAACTGCTGTAGATGAAATCAAAAAAGAAACTCACGAACACACTGAGGGACAAGCTGATCAACCGGTTGAAGCACCAAAAGATCCAAATCAATCTGAACAATAATATTATCAGAATCGCCTTGGCTTAGCCAGGGTGATTTTTTTGACCATTAATTTAAATAAAATTAGTGAAAACACTTGTCAAGATCCTGGAAATTTGGTAAACTAGCTTAGTAACAATCTATGGCTCGGAAAGAGACCATGGCAGAAAGGAAATATTGCAAAATGAAAAAAGATATCCATCCAGAATATCGCCCAGTTGTCTTCATGGACACAACTACTGGTTACCAATTCCTTAGCGGTTCAACAAAACGCTCTAACGAAACAGTTGAGTTCGAAGGCGAAACTTACCCATTGATCCGTGTGGAAATTTCATCAGACTCACACCCATTCTACACTGGACGTCAAAAGTTCACTCAAGCAGATGGACGTGTGGATCGTTTCAACAAAAAATACGGTCTCAAATAAGAAACCGCATAACGAACTTAAAAACGTTGAAAATAAAGCCTTTTCCAAGAAATTGGAATTGGCTTTTTTCTTTTTAGTACCGTCTTTGGTACCGTCTTGGTAAATTAGTCTTTCCACCCGTTCATATAATTTGCAAACCTATTAATAGCTTTTACTTCACCTACTGCAGTTGTATGACTATATGTATCTAAAGTCATTTGGCTACTTGCATGCCCTAATCTTTTCGCTGTATTAACTGGATCAATACCGATTTCAATCATTAGTGTAGCATGAGTATGCCTGAAACCATGAGGTGTGATTTTCTTTAAACCATGTTTATCAATAATTCTTTTTAAAATACTATTGACATAATCCTGATAAAGTGGTTCTTCCTCACCGTTTCGATTAATAAAAGTAAACATATACGATTCACTAAGATTTAAAGGAGTGACCATTAACTTTCCTTTTTCTCTTAATGATTGTCGTTTCCATTCAGAAAGTATATCTACTGTATCTTGATCTAACCTTATCTGACGCACCGAGAATTTGTTCTTGGTGCTTTTTTCTAGTGCTTTTCCATTAATTCTACCTAGGTTCTTACTCACTGATAGTATCTGATTATCAAAATCTAAATCAGACCACCTCAATGAATACAATTCCCCCTTCCGTAACCCACTATAAGCTAATAATCTGAATAAAGCATAATTTTTGTAGGGCTCTTCTTCTTTTACAATTTTTAAAAATTGATGTAGTTCTTGAACTGTAAAATAATTCTGTGATTCAATCTTCTCCCTTTTTGGAAGAACCACCCCTTTTACTGGATTATCATTAATCAATTTCATCTTAATTGCAAATTCAAAAATTTGACTAATGTATGATTTAATCTGCTTAATATTCCTAAAAGTCTTACCTTTTTCGGTAATTAGCTCTTGGCATTGCCATGGTGTAATTTTGGAAATTTTAAATTCACCTAAACTCGGAAGAATGTGAAGCCTAAATAAATCATCCGTACGCACACTGGTAGTCAACTCAACAGTATCTTGATATGTTTTAAACCATTCTTCAAAAACATCTATAAAGGACTTATTTGAAGCACTCAGGAGCTCCGTGAGCTCCCCGGAGTATTTCTTTTGCATTATCAATGTTTCATACTGCTTCGCTTCCCTAAGTGTCTTAAAACCGCTTTTAAAATAGTCATGACGCTTTCCGTCTATCACTCTATAAATTCTAACTTTATAAAGGTAGCCTGTCTTTGATTTTTTAGCCTTATATTTAATAATTGACATCTAAATTTCCCCTTTATTTTATATGGTTTCGGAGCTTATAAAATAAAGAAATATAAGTCAATTATTTTTTCTTAATTGATTGCTTGTATTTGTCAGAATTGACCCAATCTTCCCATACATAATGATAAGAGGAATCTTCTTTACCAGAACTATTAATCAAATACAAAAAATTACCTTCTTCATCAGATATAAACTGTTTAAAAGCTTTAAGTAAAACAGGATTGTAATTCTTATCTTTTGAGATAAAATCGATATAATTCTCCAATACTCCAGAATTAATTAAATCTGCAAGCATGAAAGCTAAATCATCTTTGTAAGGTGTCCATTCATCAATTTTATTACTTATTAAGGTGCCTTTTTTGATTTTATTATGAAGATGCTTTAAAAATGATTCATTTTTAGGATTTCTTAGATTTGGGTTTTCATCAAGTCCCAATAAATAAGGTACTGAAACACCAAAGTAATCTGCTAATATTTTAGCATTATCTTTTTTAGGATTTGAATATCCGTTTTCATAATTAGAAATCGTTGATAAGCCTATACCAGTTTCAGAAGACAATTCTTTCATTGTTTTATTAACTTGCTTTCGTAACTCTTTTACCTTGTTATCCAAAATACTTCCTCCTTCATTTAATTATTATTTTACCATAAAAAAATAAAATGTACAAAAAAATTGTAATATCTCTTGCTTTTACAATTATTTTGTAATATAATATTTACAAGTTACAAGTTTCTTGTAACCGAGGAGCTTATAAAATAAAGAAAGAGGTACTATATGTCAGATCAATTCACTATCAGTTTACCAAAAGCAACTGAAAAAATGTTAATTGCCAGATATGATAATATGCTTCAAAAAGCCGTAGAAAAAGTATTTGAAGATAAGGAACTATATAAACCAATGGTTCGAATGGCCGGTTTATGTAGATGGTTAGACGTTTCTACTACTACTATTAACAAATGGCAACGTGAAGGGATGCCTCATATTGTTATTGATGGAGTTACTTTATATGATAAACATAAAGTGACTGAATGGTTAAAAAAATATGAAAGATGAGGGTTCTGTATGTCTGATTCGAAAAAATATTATTACATGAGGTTGAAAGAAGATTTTTTTGATACTGAAGAACTACTTCTCTTGGAAAATCAACCTGATGGCGAAAAGTACTCAAATATCCTTTTGAAGTTATATTTAAAAAGTTTAAAGAATGAGGGTAAATTGATGTATAGAGATAGGATTCCCTACAATCCATGGTTAATAGCTACTATGACAAGGCAACCCGTTGCTGTTGTCGAAAAAGCATTACATTTATTCCAGGAGCTTGAGTTAATCGAGGTGTTGGACAATGGTGCAATCTATATGATGGATATTCAAAACTTTATCGGGAAAACAACAACAGAAGCCGATCGCAAAAGAGAATATAGAAATCGAATTGCTAACGAAAAACAAAATATTTTATTATCCGGACAAATGTCCGACAAAAGTCCGACAAATCTCCACCAGAGTCTAGAGATTAGAGATAAGAGATTAGAGAATAGATATTTAGTTCTAGAAGAGCCTAAAAATAATTCTTCAAAAAAGAAAAATTTTATAGGTGAAAATTACTATAACTTAGTTCAGGTTATTGCTGATAAATATAACGATCGTTTTATGTATCCCCAAGGTTTTGTTTTAAAACACTCTCAAAAAATGAAGATTGGAAAATACCTTGAATCAAATTATATACAAAGTAATGAGATCATGGATTTAATTGACAGGATTCCTTCAACCACAGAAAGTCCATTAGCTTATTTGTTTAAGATGATAGAAAATCTCATTCAAGAGAGAAGACAAGAAGAAAAAATAAGAGCACATAAGATTGCTTCTGATCATTACAAAGAAGGATCATAACATCATGAATATAAAATGCAATGAATTAATCGAATTCTTAGTTAATAAGTCACTACAGTTTTCCAATAACAATTCAATTTGTATTGAATTGCAAGAAATTAAAGAAATATTATTTTTCTCAAATGAATCTATTTATGATTTGGTATTCCAAATGAAACGAAAGAAATTTTATTACCCAGTTTATTTTGGAAACAAATTAGTTATCTCGGAACGAAATATTTTTGATTATGTAGATATCTATGATAATGATTATTTAAGTTATAGATTATCTATCGATTTTGAATCACTTATTAACGGAGGTACAAATATGATCGAACAGTCCATTACACATTCAGCTAATGAAAACAACTACCATAAAACGGAAAAGAAAAAACAATACCAGTTTATTATAAAACCATCAAATAGAGATAAGTTAGAAAAATTGGTAAAAGAAAACAATTATAAATCTGCTTCTTCTTTCCTGGATAGTCTAATAGAATCTATGTGATTCTCGACATGCTTGCATGTGTAACGCACTTTTACCTTTTGGTAAAGTATAGTGCGTTATACTTCACTAGGAAGTATGCTGGATCTTAAATAGATTTCTGATCTTAAATAGCTGTTTATTTTAATTTATATAATCTATTTAAATACTTATAAGATATTTAAAAAGGAGCAAAAAATGAGCCAAATTGTAGCAAGAATGCAAAAGCTAAAGAGTTCTAACTTAGGTGGTATCTACTATCATAATGAACGTATATTTAAAAATCATAGCAATAAAAAGATTGATCCTTCAAAAACTCATCTAAATTATGAACTAACTGATCGTAACAAAGAACTAACGTATAAAAAGCAAATCACTGATTTCATTGATGAAAATAAAGTAGGCAGTCGATCTATTCGAAAGGATGCGGTAATGTGTAATGAATGGATCATAACATCTGACAGTTCTTTTTTCAAAAGATTAGATAATGAAGAAATTAAATGCTTTTTTGAAACCTCTAAAGAATTTTTTGAAAAGAAATATGGAAAGGAAAATATTGCATTTGCTAGTGTTCATATGGATGAAAGTACTCCTCATATGCACTTAGGTATAGTTCCAATGGTAGAAGGTAAATTATCCTCTAAACAGATGTTTAACAGAGAAGAACTTCTTAAAATTCAAAATGATTTACCAAAATATTTAAATGAAAATGGATATGATATTCATAGGGGGAAAGAAGGTAGCACTGCTAAACACCTTACAGTAAAAGAATATAAAGATTTACAAAGTCAATTAGAAGAAAAAACAGAAAAAGTAAATGATGCTAAACATGAATTAGCAAACATACAAAACGAACTCGTAAAAAATAAAAGAGAGCTTGGGGAACTTAGCAAAGTACTAGAATCAAATGATAAGATTCAGCAAAATTGGGACAATGAATTAGCTATAAAAAAGAAAAAACTCCCCTTTGGTAAAGAGCAGATTGTAATGGATCCTGAATCCTATAATAAGATTAAATCGAGTTATTTGGACAAGGAAATGAAAGTAGCCAAACTTGAACAAGATATATTTAAATTAAGAAATGAGATGATAATAGAGAAATCAAAGGGAGAAAAATTTAGAAATATAGTAATCTCAAAGGATCGGCACATTTCTGAACTTACCAAAAAGCAACAAGCTTTACAGAATAAGTATAAAAAGCTTCTGGAAAGATTCAGAATAATGTGTATCAAATCAAAACGGTGGCGGGAATTCGCAAAAAAACATACTTCTACTCCTCTTTTCAAAAGCCAGTTACTCATAGTTAATTCACTAAATCCAATTAAATTAATAGTTTCAGTTGTTCAACAAATAAATAAGGTTATGGATAAAAATATGTAAGGAGAAAAAAATGACAGAAAATAAAGGTTTTAAACTAACTTACTCCGGAGAACTCACTGGTAAATACGTTTCCGCACTACTAATCTCAATTGCAAAACAACTAAGAGTTGATAATGCTAATGAACTTCCACAAATTTTATTTAATAATTCAATTTATAGACAGTTCCTAAGTAAACAAATCTATATAAAAAACCTAAAAGATCACCTTTTAAATCAATTAGGAGTGAAAATTGCAATCAAAAATATTGATAATAATACTAAGGATCTATATTTAATTGTAACTGATGCTACTAGATTTCGTGAGAATATTTCATTCTATCTACTTGATACATTTACTACAAAAGAACTAGTTGATCATTTAGAATTAACTGAGAAAAGATTAAGCCTGAAAGAAAGGATAGAAAAACACAAAATAGCTATGAGAGCAGAAATACAAGCTTTAACATTTAAAAAATAATAATGAAAAATAAAGTGTTACACAGCTATAAAAACAAAAAAGAGTGCTAATCAATAGCATTCTTTTTTTGTTTAGTAACCGTACCTTAATTTTATCTAACTATCTGTAAAGATTTCGGCTTACATATTTTATTTCTTCTTCATGTATCATCCCCTTAAATTTTTCAACCAATGATACGATCTTAGCTTTATGCTTTAAGTATTTAATATTTGAGAACATAGGGTATAAAGACTCTAAAAAAATGATTTGATCTTTATATACTTGAATGAAAGTTTCATCTCCATTCCAACTAGTCGGTAATAGCTGTAACCTATCGAATTCTTCAAACCCAGGAATAAGATCAATAAATTTGTTTATCGCATTTCTCCTCGTATCATTATCAAGCATACTTATAATGTTAAAAATTTGTAATATATTTTCACTAGATATATTTTGAGTAATGATATGATCGATCCATTGTTGTTTTCGTTCTTTTATAATGTTATCTTCTGTATTTGAAAGTATATGTTCAAAGGTTTCCTTAAGTATCAATATGTGATACTTATTTTTTGGGAAATGATAAAAAATATAATCAAAATATTTAATAAAATTATCTGCTTTCCATAAAGCATCAGTTCCAAATTGGGGCCTACCAAAACTTTTGTTTGCAAAATCCCAAAAAACATCTGAATATTTTTGTAGCCATGATTCACTTAATGAACTAAAAGCTGTAAAGAATGATCTATTCATATCTGTGTACTCTATATTTTTAAGAACAAAGAAATAAATTTCTTGCAATATATCTAAATCTCCTTTATACCGTTCTATAAGGTCGCTAGGGGAATACAAATCTTCATGGAAGAGTAATTCAAAATATAAGTATAGTCTAGATTCACAAGAACGTTTCTTTTCATAAATAATAGATGATACCATTGGATATATATTCGATTCAAGACTTAGATAATTATCTAAAAACTTAAGATTTCTATATTTAGAAGAAACTCCCTCTCTATCAGAATCATTTTTTAAGAATGATAAGAGTTCATCTAAAATTGAGTAGGTAATTTTTATTTTTGGCAATGTTTCAAAAAAGCTAAACATCCAATCGTTCTTCTGAGGAAAATCAGCAATTTTTATAAGAGCTAAAAGCTCTAGAGAGTTGCTCTTTTGATTTAAAGGATATATCACTACATTTGGTGATATAGAGATATATTCTCCATTGTGAATAAAAGCATTTATAAATTCTTTTAATTTTAATTCATTGAACTGTTTAACAATAGTTTCTAACCCAGAATTAATATCATATGAAGCTTCCTTCACCAGCTGATCAGATAGAATGACATTTACATTATGAACCATTCTATTAATATCATCAGTATGAATTGCCTTTCCAAACTCAATTAAGTCATTTTCTCTTATTAGTTTAAACTCTTCATAATCTATTCTTGAAGTGACGGAATAACCTCTAAGAAGTTGATAAAGATCCCACAATTCCCCACATAGTATATCATCCCAATTATTGTAGGGAACCAACTCAAGATTTTCAACGTTATACTTAATGTTATTAATTATATTAAGAAATCCAATTTCATAACACTTTATATTATCAATTAATTGATAAATACTTATCAGATCATTTTCAATAATACCTTTAACAGGATTTCTAAACAAATACCTTGAGTAAGAATTAAGAAAATCTAAAATCTCACCTCTCCATTGAGGATCAGATGCAATGAATAAGACTATTTTCCAACATAAATTACGATATTTTCTAAGGCTTTCTGACTCTTGTAACGTTAATGAAGAGAATGAAATTTTATCACCTCGGGAAGTTTCAACAGAATTGAACAAAAAATCTAAAGAATAAGTCGCCCATTTTAAACCAGCTACCATTGAAATACAGTCTTTCTCAAGTACTTTTTCTAACAAAAATTCACTAATCTTTATTTGTGTATAATAATTATAATTACAATCAGACAAACTAATTCCATAGTGATTCTTTAACCAATTACAACCAGATACCATTGTTTCGCAAGATTTACTAATAAAATCTATGTATAATTCCATAACATAATCCAAATATTTACTATTATGATAATTTGTTAACAAATTTAAAATTGGGTCATACTTCACATTTAAGTTATCTGAAAAACTAACGTCTTTGGCTGTAAATTCCTTATTAACTATGTTATCGATTTTTTCTTTTGCAATTATAAACCCCTCTTCTGGTCTAAATAAATGAAAATCTTGAACATACCTTTCATAACATTGGTGATTCTCTTTTTTTAGATTATCCCAAACTTCTTTTATAGAATTTTCGCAATAATCTATAGTTTCTTGCGACTCAAACAAGTTTAGAACCATAGAAACAGCTTTAATAATACTATTATGAAAATTTTTATACCCAATTTCTAACATTTTAGAAAATGAAAAAATTCTTTTCTTAAAGAAAACATAATAAATCATATAATTTGATAAACACTGATCAGATAATGTAGCTACATAGTCTAATTTTATTTCAACAAATTCTAATTTGGATAACTCGAAAATCTTATTAGTGAATTCATCATTACTCATTCCGTAAATACTTAATAACTGTGAAATAGGAGATAAATCATCTAAAATTACTCCATTAATAATTGACAAAATACCTGCTACAAAGCAAAGATCCCTATCATTTCCTAAAGAGACATCTATATATTTACGGTAGTATAAATCATAAAGCTCTGAAACATTACGAATAGCTGATAATTTATTTTCTTCAATGGCTAATTTTCCTGCCATATAAGCAATCCTTGGATTCCCTTCAGATATTTTAATTATCTGATCTAAGTACAAATTATTTGTTATTCCAAAATTATCCGTTATAAACCCTTTAATTTGATCATCTGAAAATGATGAAATTTTAATAATTCTAGGGGATACATATTCCGTCACACTGTCAATAACATTTTCCTTAGCGTAATCCCTTACAGTTAGAATTATCTTTACTAAACTATCAGTCCCCTTTCTTTTTGTATATCTTAAAATATGATTCAGTTGTGCAAATTCATTAGCATCATCAACAAAAAACAAATAGTTACCAGGATTTTCTGTTGCAAATATTAAATCTTCATACAAGCTTAAATTATTATTCTTTACACATAGAATATTATAATCCTCTTTCTCTGCAAATTCTTGAACTACTTCTAATACCAATCTAGTTTTTCCAACACCAGCTTTACCAGTAACAACAACAATTTCAAATGACTTTAATAAATTTAATATTTCTTTCTTTTCATTTTCCCTATATAAAAAATTTGTTTTGAGTGGAGCTGATATACCATTAGTATCACAGAGCTCAATGAAATCGTCTACACCAACTATTTGGTTGGTATCAATACTCAGTCCTAGATATCTCTTTGACAAAGAAGGGAATTTATTGTGGACTTGGTTTGCTATTTCATCAATTCCCCAAATAGTAAGTTTAACACCTTTTTTCTCGCAATAATCGTGTAATAATTTATCTTCTCCAGCACTAAGATTGGAAGATATATGACAACAAATAATTTCTTCAATCTCTGAAATATTCAGACCTGTTTTGGAACTATCTAAACATTTTTCTATATCTTCTTTCAACTTTGAATATATGGAAGTCTGCTGAATTGTATAGGCAACTAATCCATATTTACCATTTTCTTTTCTAAAATAAGAATCTGGATTTCCAATTGTTGTATTACCAGTTCCGGCTTTCATACCAAAACCATGAATCTTACCAAAACCATTTTTTGAAATTAATACATCACAAAACTCTTGAAATGGAGCTGGAGCTAATTCCTGAATTCTTCTTTTTATATCAGTTATAGTAGCCATAGTTTTTCCTTACATTACTTGTTTAACACTATATTGTCATAAGTATTTTACCATAGCTTCAACAGAAAAAGAAGGAGAGAACCACCTTCGTAATTCATAAAAATTTGATTTTTTCATGTTTTTTCGATTTTTTGTGGCATACTATAATTATAAAAATAAAAAAGAAAGGAAGTGTAGAAGATGATTTATAAGAATAAACAAACTGAAGTTTTTTTTGAGTATCGTGACGAACATAATATGCTACAACGAAAAACAATGTTGTTAGACGGTATTCTTAATGCAGTTCAAGCAGAAGATATTCTAACTAATCAATACGGTTTCAAAATTGAAAAAGTTTATGAGCCCAAAAAACATGTTATGAGCTAATACACTAAAAGAAGGATGCCTATTATGCATCCTTCTTTACTTTACTTTATAAACTCCGAAACCATAACTTTAGTACCTTTTTGGTACCTAATTACTTATATATAACGAAATACAAATTACAATTATGATTAAACCTCCTTTTAAAATACGCTATATAATAGGCATTTAATCTTATAATAAATACTCCTTGTAAAATACGGTCTCAAATAAGAACCAACACAGAACCACTTCCCTTTCGGGAGTGGTTTTTTTGATCTCCGTTTCTTTTATTGTGAACGCACAAAATAAGAGGTTAGGATGTTGATCCCAACCTCTTTTTTCATCTTAATGGAATTGCATCCCACCATCCACGATAATGGTTTGACCTGTGATGTAGTTTGAGTCAGGTCCAGCAAGGAAGCTGACAGCCGCTGCTACATCTTCTGGTTCAGAAAGACGTTTCAAAGTGATATCTTTAGCGAATGTTTGCATACCCCATTCGTCATCTTTACCTGCGTTCTTACCAACTTCATGGGCAATGTCAAACATCATTGGAGTCTTGACGATACCTGGTGCATACGCATTGACAGTGATGCCTGAATCCGCCAAGTCACGCGCCAAAGTCTGTGTGATACCACGAACTGCAAATTTAGTACCACCATAAACAGTCAAGTTAGGGTTACCTACAACACCTGCTTGTGAAGTTGCATTGATGATTTTTCCGCCATGGCCAAGCGCTTTGAATTGAGCTTGTGCAGCTTGAGCACCCCAAATCACGCCACCAACGTTAATAGCAAATGTACGTGTAAATTGTTCTTCTGTAATTGTATCAAGTGGTGTAGTTGGCGCAACACCTGCATTGTTTACGACAACATTCAAATCTCCAAAATGGTCAACAACCTTTTGGAAAGCTGCAGCCACTTCTTCTTTTTTAGATACATCAGCAACAACCGCAAAAGCATTTTCAGCCGATAACTCAGCAACTGCTTTTTCAGCTGTTTCAGCATTGTAGTCCAATACTCCAACCTTAAAGCCATCTTGCACCAAGCGTTTTGCGATTGCAAAACCGATTCCTTGACCAGCACCTGTGACAATAGCTACTTTAGACATATGATTCCTCCTTGGTATCAATGATACCAGCAAACGTTCCTATCAGAACAGCAAGGGTTGACAACTAGTTTTGATGGGGTCTATTATAAATTTCCGACAAAACTATGCTAACAGTATACTCCTTTGTGAAAAAAGTGTCAAATTCTGGCCTGTTATTTTCTAAAGTTATTCACAATCTATCTTATCTTTATTTAGTAATAAATTAACTGATCAAAATAATTTTGAAAAGGGTTTTATATCTTGACAAAAACACTCATATTACCTATTGTTTTGAGCCTTATCTCATGCTACACTAATTATAAGAAAATCAAACAATAAGAAGGTCAAACAATGAAAGAATTCATGGATAAATTGAATAACCTACCTAAGCCAGTTCAATACATTATTGCGATCATTATTTTCTTTATTGCGTTTTACATTTCTTATAGCTTGTTTTAAGTTAGAACGTACAAAGCTCTCTTTAGCTAATACAGTATTTTAAATGAGAGTGGGACAGAAATCGGTAATTCGTTAGAATTCGATTTCGTCGTCCCACCTCCGCACAGTTGAGTAGGGCTGTAAA
>ERZ773044.161-NODE-161-length-35950-cov-44.6257_pt1 | contig 35950 bp, 28 predicted proteins | sample MGYA00511897_ERZ773044 | MGnify/ENA primary metagenome ERZ773044 (study PRJEB29015, sample SAMEA2738116) | human oral metagenome | biome: human oral; feature: human-associated habitat; material: saliva | place: China | collected 2170 ...
TACTAGTCAATGTTCTCAATATCGTTTTTCCACTGATAACCAATCCTTATCTGACTCGGATTCTCAGCAAATCCAATTACGGTTATTTCAATACCGCAAATACCTGGGCTAGCTTTGTCATTCCTTTAGCCGCATTTGGAATCTATAACTACGGAATTCGAGCTATCAGTAAGGTCAAGGATGATAAAAATAAAATCAACTATGTTTTCTCTAAGTTATTCTATATCTCCATTATCACATCTGTTCTAACAACAAGTATCTATTTCCTATTTATTTATCTGGATAATAGTATTGAAAATTTGAAAGAACTCTACTATATACTTGGTGTTCAGGCTCTCTTCCAATTCCTTTATATCGAGTGGATGAACGAAGCTTATGAAAATTATGCATTCATCTTATACAAAACATTGGTTATTCGGATTGCCATGCTGGTTGCTATCTTTACCTTTGTTAAAACTGCAGATGATATCGTTCCTTATGCCATCGTCATGAGTGCAACAACTATCCTCAACTACCTGCTCAGTTTTCTTTGGATCAAGAGAGAAGTTTCCTTTGTCAAAATTGGTCTCATGGAATTAATCAAAGCATCTAAACCGCTCTTGACTATGTTGCTTCTAGCTAATGCCAATATGCTCTACACCTTACTTGATAGAATGTTTATCACCAAAGGGCCTGATGAAAACTATATTTCTTATTATACCATTGCTTCCAGTATCGTCATGTTGATTGCCAGTGTCCTGAGTGGAGCTATCAACGTCAGTATTCCTCGTCTCGGCTACTATCTCGGTAAGAAAGACTACGAATCTTATAAAAATCTTCTGAACCAAGGAGCTGCCCTCTTTTATTTCCTTATCATTCCAACCAGTATTGGGATTATGGTATTAGGAAACTATGCCGCAGTCATCTACTCTTCTGAAAAATACCTTGAAGCTGGTATTGTGACTAGTGTCTTCGCCTTTCGTACTATCATTTGGGCCATTGAGTTAATCCTTGGTAAACAAATCATCTTCATCAACGACCACGAAAATCGTTTAACAGCCTTTTACTTTATTGGTGGCGGCGCTAATATCCTATTCAACAGCATCTTGTATTTCAATAATATTTTTGCACCAGAGTACTACATTGCTACTACTATTATTGCAGAAACTGTAGTTGTTCTACTGGAAATTTACTTTATTAAGAAACATCATCTGCTTGACTTAAAAGAAATCTTTACTACTTTAACACGCTATACTATTGTATCCCTTGGATTCATCCCAATCTATTTAGCGTTTAAATTCCTTTTCCAAATCAACTCTTATACAGTCAACCTCAACATGATTCTCATGGTTCTCTCGACTGTTGCAGCTTGTGGTATCTATTATCTCTTGACACTCTTTATCGCCAAAGATAAAACATTCCACTATGCACTCAATCTTGCTCTTGCTAAGATTAAAAGAAATTAAAAAAATCACCTACCTATCTAAAACAAGGAATATCCCAGTAGATAGGTAGGTGATTTATTTTATCGAATTATCAAAACAACTTGCTCATAAATTAATCAATCCAGTAATTTTTATCAGTTCCTGGATTTTGATTTTCAATAGGCGGAGGAGTCATATAGTCTTCACCAAACTCGTAAACCAGAATCTCATGGAATTTTCTTGGAACCTTCACAAGAATATTCTCATATGGCATTTCAATTGTATCATATAGCCACTCTTTCTTAATTCCACTTGGATAGTAAGAGTCATAGGTAGTACATGCAAGATCTGTAGACTGCTCAACATCATATTGCAAAGCTAACCTCTCTAATTTTTCATTCCATTTCTGTGGAGAAGTCAGTCTAAAAATTGTAGATGCAAAATAACGTGGTAAATTTTTGACACCTCCATTATCTATTTTGACTCCTTTAAAATTCAGAGACGAAAGTCGAATAAATTGTTTATAAAGCCTCATCTTTTTTCTATCACGTTCATCTGTAACAACACCATCGTATGGGAAAATGTCAACACAAGTACCTAGAACAACCGACTTATCTAAAAGATTAGCATCTCTTCTTGTCCTCACATCATAAACTCTCATATATGTATAAGGATAGCCTTTTGTTTCTCTATATGAAATTAATCTGTAATAGGGATGTTTTTCATTTTTTAATATCTCATAGAGCTTTTCAAATTCATCTCGAGCCAAAGAAATATCGGTATCATCATCCCAAGGAATAAAACCTTTATGGCGTACAGCTCCTAGCAAGGTTCCAAAATCAATAAAATACTTGATTTCATGTTCCTCACACAATTCATGCAAATAGTTTAAAATATCTAATTCAATTTGTTTAATTTCTTCAAGAGTCAAAATTTTCTCTGACATCTATTATTCACTCCTAATCTTTTTATATCGAGTCAATGGTTTCTTCATTTCAATAACATCATTGGGATACCTTAATAATTTTCCACAATTGAAAATCATGATGAGAGAACCTTAGCTCAACTGGTGGCAGTTGCGTATAATCTCCGTAGTCCGAGGTCAGAATTTCATGATAGTTTTTTGGAATCATAAATTCCTTACCTTCGAATACACCCGTAATAGTTTGATTCAACCACTCCCTCTTCCAGACTGGTTTATTCATATCTTTATAAATAAGATAGTCAACCAACTCGTAATCATCTACTTTTCTAGATTGAGCAAGATCATCAATGCCTCTAATATACTTATTTGTATTTGTGAAATAGAAGATAATGACTGATATATAGCGAATTAAAGAATTTAATAGACTTTTAGTATTGGTAATCCCTTTAAATGTATAACAGCTTAATTGACGTTTTTTTATAAGTCTCGTCATTTTATCTTTAAAAACAGAGTCATCCTCGTAACCATCTACAGGGAAAATATCTACATAAATCCCCATATTGGAATCAATTCGAACATCTTCTTCTAATAAATAAGTTTGATTATCCTGAACTTTCATAAAGGGATAGACATAGTTGAGATTATTTTTATAAGACATCACTTCGTAACGTTCGTCAGGGTTAGCGATAAGGTAGTCTTGCAACTTCTCATAGTCTTCACGCAACATACAGATATCCATATCATCATCCCAAGGAATAAAACCTTTATGACGAATCGCACCGATAAGACTGCCATAGGCTAGGAAATATTTGACACCAATTTTCTGACAAGTTTCATGAATGTATTCCATGATTCCTAGTTCCATCTGTTGAATCTCTCTAATATCAGTTACTTCTTGATAACGAATACCTTCATCACGTTTGCAAATAACTAATCCATAACCAATAAGCAACCAAAAGATAATATTAATAAAATTAGTTGAGTACATAATCTGACTTTCAAATAATTGACCGAACAAGATACCAAAGAAAAGAATCATAATCAACTTTTCAGAGTTCTTTTTAGAAACAATCAAATAAGTCAAAAAACGCTTAATTATATATCCTAGTAGAAGCAGAAAGGATACTAAACCTAAAATTCCAGAGCTAACAAATATCGTTACCAAAATGTTATGGAAATTTCCACCAATAAGAGAATTTTGAATCTCAAATTTACTGAAATATTTTGTGTAATAATCTGGAACATTCCTTACACCATAACCAAAAATTGGTTTAGCACTTCCCATTTTTATAGCATTTTTCCAAATATAAGTTCTACCACTAGGTGTCGTTTCTATTAGATGAAGTTCACCTGTTTTTTTTATAACTGAAGAATCCGTTTCTGCATAAGATTGTCCTTTATTTAAGTCTAATACAGTCGCTTTCCCTGAAGATATGTAAATAGAAGTTACATAACTCAATCCGATGTTAGCAGTAGAAACAAGTAAAGCAGAAACAATAAAGATTAGAAATCGCTTAGCTAACTTGCCCCTGTTAATAAAGAAACTATAAAACCCAATCATTAACACTAAAGATAATAAAGCACCCCTACTTTGCATGGTTGCGAAGTAAACTAATTGAATCACATTATTCAGTTTAAGATAGACAGAATATTTACTTCCTTTATGAATCAAATACATAGCCAAAACAATGCTAATATATGAAAAAATTGCACTAGCATTTGGATTGACAATTCCCCACAAACGCCCATTCATAACACCATAGTAATAAGATTGCTGTCCAATTTTAAAGAGAATAAGTACCTTACTTACTAATAATGTAAATGCAAAAATCGCAGAAGAAAAAGAAACAATTTGAATAGTGTAAGCAATCCAATCAAATAATTTTTTTAATTGGTCTGATTCTAACATGGTAAATAATAAAATATAGGTTACCATAAAGAGAATCTCAATCACATTTCCAATCAAATGTCCAGAGCGATTGAAAATAGCTGATAACAGATGACTTCCAGCCAATAGACCAAATAAGGACAGAAATTTACGATCTACTATGATTTTTTTCCACTTAAACAATAATGTATAGCAAATATAAAACAATACAATTGCTGATAATCCCTTATAAAGAGGATTGGCTATCTTATAAACTAGTGAACTCATACTTAAAATCGAAATAAAAACAAACAGATATGAAACCCATAGTTTTGATTTTTCAAAGTATTCATTCATTATTGGAAAATTCATTTTCAACTCCTTCTCATAATATTAGTTTCTTAATCCAACAATTTTTTTATATATCCATGGAGAAAAGACAAGTGACAGGACAGCTATCTTACGAAATGTGGTGAAATAAGTATCCTTCCATATTTCGTGTCGATGCTGAATAATCCAAGTCCTTAGTTCGACTTTCTCCTTTTGATACTGCTCAGATGAAGTAAATATGATTTTATCGTAGACTGTGATATATGACCAACATTCTCTATTTTTTAATTCATATTTTAAGTTAGGAAACGCTTGTGATACTTGGGCAATAATGTTCTTATAAACTTCTATCGTATCAAATACATACCGATTAACAGATGTTGTCGCACTTCCCTCACGATGATCATAATAATAAATTGGTTTGTCAATAAATACGCTACTGCATCTTGTCTTTAGTAGCAATTCAGTTAAAAATAAGGCATCTTCAGCTAGATGGTAATCTGTATTAAATTTCTCATCTACCAGCAGGTCTCTCTTAAATAGTTTTGCGACTGGAAAGAATGATGTCTTAGTGGTCATCAGTAATTCTTTCATGGTTTCTTCTGTTGACCAAAGTTCTTTTCTACCAGAATACGGGGGTAAATCTGTCACTATTCCATTTTTGATATGATGTAGAGGAGCAATCACAAAACCTACATTTCCTCCCTCAACTGCACTAGCTAAAGTAGCTAGGTAATCCTTGGTGACGAAATCATCACTATCTACAAAAGTTATCCAAACACCCGTCGCTAGCTGAATTCCAATATTTCTGGCATTAGAAACACCAGCATTTTCGATATGGTAAACCTTGATATTTTCATACTGATATGCTAAATGATCACAGATTTGTGCACTGGAATCAGTAGAACCATCATTTATTAGGATTAGTTCAAAATTAGTATAAGTCTGATGAAGAATTGACTCCACACATCGCTCCAGGTAGGCTTCTACATTGTAGACTGGAACGATAACGCTAATTTTTTCACCCATCATGCTCCATATTCTCCCTTGTATTCTGTATAAGACTTATCCATATCAGCGACGACAGCATCATGATGTGGTAGCTGCTTATCTGCTGGTGGAGGCGTCATATAATCCCCAAAAGCAGTGCTAAGATAGGCATCGTAGCCAACTGGAATGGGCATCTCTGTCCCTTCAAATGGCAAGAAGAGATTATCCTCAAAAGATGCGATTGGGTACTTATTTCTCATGTAGCCAGGACCGGAGCATAATTCCGTGATTCCATCGCTCTCAGCTAGACCATACTTGGTCATTTCTTTTTCAGCTTTTTTCCATATGCGATAACGGAGAGATTTTGGAGTCAAACCGAGTAAAATGCGACTTCCCCATTTCATAAGTGCACCATGCTTTTCTGGAATAGTTTGGGCACAAAACAGAGAATAAATCAAGGCCCAGCGAACCTGCTTTTTCCGATCAGCTGGATTTTTAGGATAATAATCCAAAGGTAAAACATCCAAGGCCAGACCATGCGGCAAATCCAAATCCTGCTGATAAGGTTTGATACAGGTGGTTTCCTTGTCGCGAATGGTAATAAAAAGATTACGGTCGACAAAATCCTTGTTACTCTTTGACAAGAAATAACGCTCATCTGCATAACGAGGCCATAATTCTGCTAATTTCTCATAATCTTTACGGGTCATAAAAAAATCTAGGTCATCGTCCCAAGGAATGAATCCATGGTTTCGAAGGGCACCAATAGCACCTCCACCACAAAGATAACAAAGCAAATCATGTTCTTTACAAAAGGCCACAAAATATTCAGCCATCTCCAGACTTCGAGCCTGAATTGCTTTTAAATCAGTCATATTTTTCATTATTCTTTCTATCGTATCGTTTCATTATACCACAAATAAGGGGTGAAAATCTATTGCAGACTGTAAAAAATCAAAGCTTGACTGCTAGATAAATAGCCTTCAAACTTTGATTTTTCTGTCTTATCTTATCTCATTCCCATTTGAGATAGCTTAGTTTGATATTTATTTTGATCAACTTGGAGAGCTAAACCTCCATAGACATCATAGGCATCGACCCAATCACCTAGTTCTGGAACTGTTAATCTCTCAATACCATTTTGCGCTCCGTCTAGGAAGGATAAGCCATTGGTCAATAAGAAACTATAAGGAACATTCGTAGAGGTCATGCCAAAGACCTTACCAAGTGCTTCTGATCCAGTAAAGAGTTTGGTTGGATCCTTGAGTTGTTGCAGAACAGCTGCCAATACTTGCTGTTGTCTCTTTGTACGACCATAATCACCTTCGTCATCATCACGGAAGCGAGCATAGTTTAGCAAGGTTGAACCATTCATCTGCTGCTTCCCGACTTTAATCGTCTGGGTTGGTGACTCTGTTTCCGTAGCATGCAAGTCATCTCCCACCGTAGCTTCGGTTAAAGGTTGACCTTCTAAGGTTGAGAATTTGGCATCAATCGTCACCCCATCAGGGAAGAGAGTGTCAATAGCGGTTGCGAAGGCCTGGAAGTCTACCAAGGCGTAGTACTTAATGTCCAAGTCAAAATTATCTTTTAGGACTTTTCGAACCATTTCAGCCCCTTTTTGCCCCTCTTGTTCCCCTAGTTCATAGGCAACATTTAACTTATTATCAGACTGCTTTCTACCGTTAATGACTTGGCTATAACCGTCTATATAAACCAAATTGTCACGCATAAAGCTGGCCAGCTTGATTTTTTTATCTGAGCCACCAACGTTTAGAACCATAATCGAGTCCGTTCTCGTCTCAGCACTATTTTGGCCAATCCGTCCATCCGTCCCCATAATCAAAATATTGACCCCATCCTTGGTATCTTGACCATGAAAAACTTCTACTTGAGCTGCCTTAGCATTGGCAGGTTTGGTTGGATCCGCATTTGAATAACCTTTTAGGAACATAAAAATCATGCCAAAACCGACACAGGCTAGAAGAGCAAGCAATCCTGCAAAAATGCGCCCCCAACGAATCTTACGTTTTTTGGACTTAACCTTTGGAAGAGAATGGCTTTTCTGGTATTTTTTTGCACGACTACGGTTACCATAGGATGGAAGAGGAGACTGATTGACTGATTCCATGAAAGACTCTTCCATATCGTGATTTTCATTATAAATTTCTGGAGAAACTTCACTACCACTAGCCATATTTAACTTACCTTGCAAGTAAGCAAACTCTTTTTTCTCTCGCTCATTGAGGTAATGAATGTTCTTAAAGAGATAGTCATAACGCAACTGCTCGTGATGGCTTAAGGGATTTTCTTTACTCATCTTCTCTCCTTTCCATGGTCTGATATTGGATAAATAGGATAGGCTCCCAGTACTTTATACTGGATTCCAATCGCTTCTAATTCTTTTTGGGCAAAGTTAACCAAGTCCCTATCGGCATAATCAACATCGATAATGAAAAAGTATTCACCCAGTGCTGTCTTGAGTGGACGGCTTTCAATTTTTGTCAGGTCAATTCCTCTCCAAGCAAAGGTCGACAGGGCCTTGTAAAGTGCGCCGGGAAGATTGTCCGGTAAAGTCAATGCCAAACTCATTTTTTTAGTTTGTGCTTGCAAAGGAATACCAGGCTTTTCAGCTCCCAAAACCCAGAAACGTGTGAAATTGGCTTCCATTTCCTGAATATCTTCAGCAATCAGTTCTAAGCCATATTCTTCAGCAGAACTTCTTGGTGCAATGGCTGCATAAGGCTGGTCTGGATGTTCGGAAATAAAGCGGGCCGCATAAGCTGTACTAGCTGTTACCTCGATTTGGGCCTCTGGATATTGTTCCTCGATGAATTTCTTTCCTTGAGCCAAAGCCTGAGGATGAGAAAAAATCTTTTCAATCTTCGTATGACCTGGCACCACCATCAACTGCTGATGAATGGGCTGAACGATTTCTGCTACTGCTTGGATGCGAGCCTGATGAAAAAGATAGTCCAAGGTTTCATGAACACTACCCTCGATAGAATTTTCAACTGGCACCACAGAATAGTCCACCAAGCCTTGCTCATAGGCCTTAATGACATCTGTAATGTTGGCAAAAGCCTGCAATTCCTCCTGAGGAAAAGCAGTCTGCACAACATGGTGTGAAAATGATCCCTTGGGACCTAGATAAGCAATTTTCATCTCAGTTCCTCTATAATTTCCTCTGGGCTTAGCTTGGTCACATCCAAAACCCGACTGGCCACTTCCTCATACCAAACCTGTCTTTCTTGAAAAATAGCTGCAAGTTTTTCCTTGCTATTATTTAGAAAAAGCGGACGCTGATTGTCCTTATCAGCTGCGATACGTTGATAAAGCGTTTCAAAATCAGCTTTCAGGTATATGTTATCAGAATTGGTCTTGAGTAAGTCACGATTTCGCTTAGAAATGACTACGCCCCCACCAGTTGACACAACTTGGTCCGTTTTTAGTAACTCAGCTAGGACTTCTGACTCTACCTGACGAAAGGCCACTTCGCCCTTTTCAGCAAAAAAATCTGCAATAGACATACCTAAGAGTTTCTCGATCAGAGCATCCATATCAAGGTAATTAGGGTCCAATCCTCTAGCGATTGTTGACTTACCAGCCCCCATAAATCCTAGTAATACCTTAGCCATGAATCAAGCTCTCCAAATCATCAAAGAAGCTAGGATAGCTGGTATTGATGGCTTCAGCACGGTCAAGCTCCACTTCTCCATCTGCAACCAAAAGAGCCGCGATAGCCGTCATCATACCGATACGATGGTCTCCAAAAGTATTGACTCTAGCACCGTGAAGGGCTGATTTTCCTTTGATAATCATTCCATCTGCTGTAGGTGTGATATCCGCACCCATGCTATTTAAAGCGTCTGCCACAACCTGAATACGGTCTGTTTCCTTAACCTTGAGTTCCTCAGCATCCTTGATAACTGTTACACCTTGGGCTTGGGTAGCAAGAAGAGCAATAATGGGCAATTCATCAATCAAGCGTGGAATCAGAGCGCCACCAATCTCTGTTCCTTTCAAATCAGAAGACTCAACAGTCAGGGTTGCAGATTTAGCGACTGGGTCAATTTCATTTATTTCTAGTTTTCCACCCATGGCGCGAATGACATCAATGATACCTGTACGCGTTTCGTTAATACCAACATTCTTCAGCACTACACGAGAATTTGGAACAATCAAACCTGCGACTAGCCAAAAGGCTGCACTGGAAATATCTCCTGGAACAACCACCTTTTGTCCTGTCAATGTTTGTGGTCCTTGGACTGTGATTTTCTTACCGTCCACACTTAAATGGCCACCAAATTGTTGCAACATATCTTCAGTATGATTACGGGTGCATTCTTTTTCGATAATAACGGACTCCCCCTGAGCCTGCAAAGCTGCAAACATCAAGGCTGACTTGACTTGGGCAGAGGCAATTGGCAACTCATACTGAATAGGTGCTAGGTTTTTTGTACCTTTTAAATGAAGGGGAGGCAGGTCTCGCTCAGTTTGCCCTGAAATACTAACGCCCATTTTTTTCAGAGGAATCGTCACACGGTCCATAGGACGTTTGGAAAGACTGTCATCTCCAAACATTTCTACTTCAAAGTCTGCACCAGCAAGAACGCCTGAAATCAGGCGAATCGAGGTTCCAGAATTTCCCATATCCAAAGCATTTTGGGGCGCTTTTAAGCCTTCCATACCTACACCTTGAATAGTAATCACATCGTCTTTATCCTCAATCTCAACACCAAGGTCACGAAAAACCTGCATGGTTGAGAGCACGTCCTCACCACGCAATATATCATAAACCTTGGTCTCACCCTCAGCCAAACTTCCAAAGATAATGGAACGGTGGCTGATAGACTTATCACCTGGAACTCGGATACTGCCATGTAAGTGGCTAATGTTTGTTTTTAGTTTCATATTGGACCTCATACTTGCAATACTTTTACCTATTTTATCATAAAAAGCCAGAAATTCCTTAAAAATTTCTGACTTTATGATAGTTATTTTCTTATTTTAGCAATTCTGAAACTGGTTCGAAAACAATTTTTTCAATGTCAGAAAGGTAAATTGCCAATTGTTGTTGCTTGGTAAAGAATTCTGACAAGAGGCTATTTCCTTGAATCTGTTTACCAAAGCCTTCCATTTTTGCTTGGAATGAAGCATCTGGCATTTGACCTGTCTGGGCTAGTCTTTGAATTTCGTCTTGGAAGGCAACATATTCTGTAAAGATTTTACTTGCCTCAGCATCTGCTGCAATCGCATCTTTAGCTGCTTTAACAGCCTTGTATTCTGGTAATTCGCGCAGACCGCGACTGAGTTCGTTTGCACTATCGTAAATATTTGACATGATTTTCTCCTTATTTAATGACGACTGTATAGTCGGTATTTTCTGTTATGAGAAGCTCAGCTCTTTCCAAGTCTTGAGCATTTTTAAATGAAATTTGTAGAATCCCGTGAATATCCTCACGGTTTTCCTCGTTGATATGGATGTTAACCAAGGAAGTTCCACGTAGCAGTTCCAAAATCCGCAGGATGACATCTTCTTCATCGGGAACGTCGACATAGAGGTCATAAGAGCTATCCACTCCACCACGCTTATGGATTTCCATAGCCTGACGTTGCTCACGCGCTTGGTTGAAAAAGTTCCAGATTTGCTCTTCATCTCCCTTGCTGATAGCCTGACCGACCTCATCCAAACGCTCCTTGAAATCCGCAATTCGATCCAGAATAGTTTCACGATTGGACAAGAGAATGGAAGTCCACATACCTGGCTCGCTTTCTGCAATTCGGGTCATATCTCGGAAACCACCGGCCGCAAAGCGCCTTGCCATCTCATGTTTTTGAGCATAGACCGCGGTCTGTTCCATGAGACTGGAAGCCAGAATATGAGGAAAATGGCTGATCTGAGAAGTGACTCGGTCATGCTCCTTGGCATCAATCTCGATAAAGCGAGCGTGAAGACCTGAAAGCAGATCCTTCATTTCCTCAAGTGTGTCAGGACTTGTCAGGCTCGAAGGCGTGAAGATATAATAGGCATTTTCAAAAAGATTGACATCTGCCGAAGCAGCCCCTGTCTTGTGACTACCAGCCATGGGATGGGCTCCTACAAAGCGAACAGGTTTGCCAGACAAATACTGCTCCGCTACATCCACAATGGCTGACTTGGTCGAACCAGCATCTGAAATAATGACGCCTTCTTTTAAGTCTAAGTTGGCCAATTCCTTAATAAAAGCAACGGTTTGTTTGATTGGCAAGCTGAGAATGATGATATCTGCCAAAGGAGCAAAGCTAGCAAAATCATCCGTTGCACGGTCAATCATGCCTTCTTTCAAGGCGATATCTCTCGAAGCTTGACTGCGATTATAGCCTAAAATTTCATAATCTGGGTGATCGCGTTTGATACCAAGTGCCATAGAGGCACCAATCAGACCAAGACCTGCGATATAGACTGTTTTTGCCATAGGAACTCCTTAATAGTTCTTTGCATACTCTCGGTGTTTGGCCACTGCTTCTTTTAATTCCTCTAGATTATCTGATGAGAATTTTTCAAGGATTTCTTGTGCCAGAACCGTTGCCACAACGGCTTCCATAACCACTCCTGCTGCTGGAAGAGCGGTCGGATCACTTCTTTCGACTGTTGCCTTGTAGGGTTCATGGGTTTCAATATCCACACTCATTAGTGGTTTGTAGAGCGTAGGAATAGGCTTCATAACACCTCGAACAACAATAGGTTGCCCATTGGTCATGCCACCTTCAAAGCCACCCAGATTATTGGTACGACGAGTGTAGCCGTCTTCTTTAGACCAGAGAATTTCATCCATGACTTGACTGCCTTTACGATAACCAGCCTCAAATCCAAGACCAAATTCTACCCCTTTAAAGGCATTGATAGAGACAACTGCCTGGGCCAATCGCGCATCCAATTTTCTGTCCCATTGGACATAGGAACCAAGGCCAACTGGAACACCTCCAACGACTGTCTCAACAATTCCACCAATTGTATCACCGTCACGTTTGATTTGGTCAATATAATCCTTGATTTCCTGTTCCCGTTCTTGGTTGACAATAGAAACTTCAGACTGGGCAGCTCGTGCCTTAATCTCAGCGACTGTCAGATTTTCAGGTACATCGATTTCCTTGCCACCAAAGACCACGACATGGTTGGCAATCTCCATATCCAGTTCAGCCAAAAGGCGTTTGGCTACTGCCCCAACGGCAACCCGCATAGTTGTTTCACGAGCAGATGAGCGCTCCAAAGAATTTCTTAAATCATCAAAACGGTACTTGATACCTCCAACCAAGTCGGCGTGACCTGGACGAGGATGGGTGATTTTTCGTTTGCTTTTAAGGCGGTCTTCAATGTCCTCCGCAGACATGATGTCCAGCCATTTTTGGTGGTCTTTATTGATGACATCCATGGTAATAGGAGCCCCTGTCGTCTTCCCGTGACGAACACCCGAAGTAAAGACAACTTGGTCGCTCTCAATCTTCATACGACCGCCACGACCGTAGCCACCCTGACGGCGCTTAAGGTCCTCATTGATATCTTCGACTGTCAAAGGAAGCCCAGCTGGAATTCCCTCAATAATAGCCGTCAAACGCGGACCGTGTGATTCTCCTGCAGTTAAATATCTCATACGTTCTCCTTATTTTACCAAGTAGTCTTTCATCTCTTCCAGAGAAACTGGGTGAATGGTCGCTGAGCCGAGCTCTGGTACCAAGACCAATTTCAAGGTGTTGCCACGAGCTTTCTTATCATGAGTCAAAGCCTGATAAAGCTTATCAACATCCCAGCTTTCATAATCGACAGGCAAGCCAAATTTCTGACACATTTCTGTGATGGACTGGGTAATGCCAGCTGGCATAAGGCCTTTTTCCTCAGCAACCTTGGAAATCTGCACCATTCCCATGGCTACAGCTTCTCCATGCATGACCTTGCCATAACCAGCCGTTGCTTCAATGGCATGACCGATAGTATGGCCAAAGTTGAGGTAAAGGCGTACACCATTGTCCAACTCATCCTCAACCACCATCTTGCGCTTAACCTGACAAGAATGTTCAATCAAGGTCTCTGCATGTTCCAGAATGCTCTCCACAGACCCATCCAGATCCGTCAAAAGAGCCCACAGTTCTGGATCCTCAATCAAGCCATATTTTATAACCTCACCCATTCCTTCAATCAACTCTCTTTTTCCGAGCGTTTCAAGGACAAGCGGGTCAATCAGAACCCCATCTGGTTGGGCAAAGGTACCCACCATATTTTTAGCAAATGGAGTGTTGACGCCTGTCTTTCCACCGATAGACGAATCCACCTGAGCTGTCAAACTAGTCGGAATCTGAACAAAGTGAATACCCCGCATATAGGTAGAGGCTACAAAACCAGCCAGGTCCCCAACGACACCCCCTCCAAGAGCCACGATTCCATCGCTACGAGTCAAACCCTGCTTAACTAAAAATTCATAGACTTTCTGAACAGTTGTCAGATTTTTCCGTTCTTCACCTTCTAAAAAGTCAAAAATAGCTACCTGAAAACCAGCATCTTCTAGGCTGAGTTTGACCTTCTCCGCATAGAGAGAGGCTACATGGTTGTCTGTTACGATAACCACTTTTTGTGGTTGCCAAAGTTCTCGCAACCATTGACCAGCCTGAGCCAGACAGCCTTTTTCAATTCGAATATCATAAGGATGATGAGGAATATCGATTCTGATTTTCATAGGAGAATCTCCTTTTCTTTATTGGTATTTTTCTGTTAAGGACTGCCAAATCTCTTCCGTCGGCATCTCCTTGCCTGTCCACAGTTGAAAAGCTTCTGCAGCTTGATAGAGCAACATTCCCAGACCATTGACCGCTGGATTGCCCTGACTTTTAGCCCATTTCAAAAATGGTGTTTCAAAGGGTTGGTAAATGATATCTGCTACTAAGAGAGTTTCTGGTAAGACTAAGTTTTCAGGAACTGGAGAGGATTGGCCATCCATGCCCACACTGGTGGCATTGACCAGTAAATCCGACTCAGCAATTCTTACTTGCAGTTCAGAAACATCTTCTAAAGCATACAAGTCCACTTTAAAGCCTGTCTGCTCCTGTAACTTGTCTAGATAAGGTCTTGTTTTTTCAATAGAAACTGAACGAACAAAGACAGAAATCTGACTGACGCCGTCCAAAATAGCCTGTGCCAGAATGGACTTGGCCGCACCACCAGCACCCAGCAGAGTCATCTTTTTACCTGTAATTGTAAAAGAAGGCAAGCTCTTAAAAAATCCCTTGCCATCTGTATTATATCCAATTAAATTGCCATTCTCATTAACAACCGTATTGACCGCACCGATCAAGCGCGCTTCATCACTCAGCTCATCCAAATATGGAATCACTTGCTCCTTATAGGGCATGGATAGGTTGATGCCAAACATCTGGTAGCGACGAATATTGGCCACTGTTTCTGCCAAGTCACCCGCTTCAATCTCCCAAGCTACATAAGCACCGTTGGTAGCTGTCGCCTCAAAGGCACTATTGTGAATAAAGGGGGAAATAGAATGCTTAATAGGATTGGCAACCACGGCAGCTAAACGTGTATAGCCATCAAGCTTCATCCAAAATCTCCCTGATTTTTTTCATGTTAGCTAGAGAAATCTGACCTGGGGCACTAGCCTCATCTAGACTAGCAAAGGACCAGCTAGAACCAGTCACATCTGCAGTGATACGAGAGACCTTGCCCACCTTGCCCATAGAAATAGTTACATATTCCTGCTCAGGATTGAGGATTTTAAAGCCTCGTGTATAGTTCATCAAGTCTAGCACATCCTGCTCCGTGTGAGCCATCACTGCAACCTTAACAAGTTTTGGATTTAGGCTCGTCAACTCTGACAAGATTTCCATCATGTTTTCAGGTGTTTCTTGGAAATTGTGGTAACTCAAAATGAGATTTGGGAAGTCCAGCATTTCCTCAAAAACATCCTTGTAGCTATAGTACTCAAAATCAATATAGTCTGGTTGATAGAGTTGCGCCACTTCCTTGATTAGATGGATATATTCTTCTGAAGAAAGGTCGATTTCTCCCCCTTCAGAGCGAGTTCGCAACGTGAAAACCAACTCACGGCCTGCGAATTTTTCAAAAATCGCTGGAGCTACCTGCAAAATCGCTTCTTTAGGCAGATAGTCGGCACGCCATTCAATGATGTCGGCATCCAGATACCTCATGGCATCCAGAGCCTGAGCCTCCTCTAAACTTCTTGGCATTACTGAAACAATTAATTTCATTTACTAACCTTCATACTAATCACCTTGAGGTAATTACTACTTTCATCTTTTTTATTATAGGCAAAATCTGCTGGAAGACCGTATTTATTTAAAATCTGGTAACTTCTTCCTGCAAAGCCTTTATCAATTTGTTCTGTAAATTTCTGACGGGAAACATTGGCAGCATTGGTACTAGCAATGATAATCCCTTCCGGATTTAAAATCTCAAGACTCTGGGAAATCAACTTGTGATAATCCTTGGCCACAGAGAAAGTTTGTTTTTTGTTCCGAGCAAAGCTAGGCGGATCTAGGACAATCACATCGTAAGTCAAGCCTTTTCGCTTAGCATACTTGAAATACTCAAAGACATCCATGACTATGAAACGATGGTCGTCTGTGCTGATTCCATTTGCCTGAAAATGCGCTTGAGACAATTCTCGTGAACGTTTGGCTAGGTCAACAGAAGTTGTCTGGCTTGCTCCTCCCATGGCCGCAGCTACTGAAAAGGCTGCTGTGTAGGAAAACATATTGAGCAAGGATTTACCCATAGCCAATCCATCCACTAAACTACCGCGAACTTCATGCTGGTCTAGGAAAATCCCTGTCATCAAGCCATCGTTCATAAAGACTTGATACATGACACCATTTTCCAAAACAGTGAAGAAGTCAGGTGCTTCTTGACCATAAACATGGGCAGATTCATAGTCCAAACCCTTAAAACGGATCTTCTCATATATCCCTAAAACCTCAGGAAAAACCTGTCTAAAAGCTTCTGAGATAACCTTGCGAATCTGATATACATAAGAATTATACCAAGAAAAGACAGCATAGTCGCCATAAAGGTCCACTGTCAGACCGCCAAAGCCATCTCCCTCTTGGTTGAAGAGACGAAAGGCAGTTGTCAAATCATCTTGATAGTAGGCTTTCCTCTTTTCTTTAGCTTGTCTAAAGAGTGTTTCAAAGAAAGCTTGATTAAAGGTAATCTTATCTGTGCTAACAAACCAGCCCAAGCCCTTGTTTTGCTGAGAAAGGTAAGCAGTCCCAAGAAAGTTTCCACCTTGACTATGAACTTCTACTTCCTGATCCTTAAGCTGAACATCTGCAAGATCGCTGGCTTCTAGTAAAACAAGCCCCTTTGCAAGCTTCTTTTCAACCCTTTTGCTGACTCTTATTCTATTCATGACTACTATTATATCAAATTTTTAGACAATTCTCAAAAAAAGAAACTACCCTTGCTTTTTTACTCTAGTTTTAAAAAATGGTATACTAATACTAATAAAAACTTAGGAAGTAATTGTGTGAGAATCAATTTTAACAAAATCCAAAAAGCCATGGGTACCAGACTGGGTTTTGTCCTAACCCTTTTAATCCTCTATTGGCTCAAAACCTTATTAGCCTATACCGTTGACTTTAATTTAGATATTCAATTGGGCAAGCTGCAAGGAAATTACCTTGCCTTTATCGCCTTTTTCAACCCCCTTCCTTTGGGGCTCCTCCTGCTGGCTCTAGCCCTCTATGCTCGGTCAACCAAGATTTTTTATAGTATTAGTATAGTTATTTATAGCCTTTTATTCATTTGGCTCTATTCCAATGTCTTTTACTATCGAGAATTTAGTGACTTTATCACGGCTAATACCATGAAGGTCGCCAGCAAGGTGTCTGTTGGTACTGCAGAACTAGAGTTACTGCGTCCTTGGGATTTTCTCTATTTTATGGATTTCCCAGTGCTGGCTTTCCTTTTCTTTAAAAAATTCATCCAGTTGGATAGGAGACCTTTCAAATTCCGCTCGAGTGTTGCTATCACTGCTCTTTCAGCCCTCCTCTTTTCAGCTAATCTTTTTTTAGCAGAAATTGAACGTCCCGATCTCCTATCGCGAGGATTTTCTAATTATTATGTTGTTCGTGCCCTTAGTTTGCCAGCCTTTTTAGGTTATAGTGCCAACCAATTATACAGCGCCAACAAAGAACGTGCTAAGGCTTCTGAGACCGACCTTCAACCTATTACAGATTATATTCAAGAACATGATGCTAAGCCCAATCCAGACTATTTTGGCTTAGCCAAAGGGAAAAATGTGATTTATCTCCACTTGGAGAGTTTCCAGCAATTTCTACTTGACTATAAACTCAACATAGATGGAACTGAGCATGAAGTCACTCCCTTCCTTAATTCCCTCTACCATTCGCAATCAACCCTAGCCTTTTCTAATATCTTTAACCAAGTCAAGGCTGGTAAAACCTCAGATGCGGAAACGATGTTGGAAACTGGTTTGTTTGGACTTAACCAAGGTTCCTTTATGGTCAACTACGGTGGTAGCAATACTCAGCGAGCTGCGCCTTTTATCCTATCCAAAAATGGCTACCAATCAAGTGCTGTCTTTCACGGTAATATCGGGACCTTCTGGAACCGAAATACAACCTACAAACAATGGGGTTACCAGTACTTCTTTGATGCTTCCTATTTTACTAAGCAAGACAGTAGCAATTCTTTCCAATATGGTTTGAATGATAAAATCATGATGAAAGATTCTATCCAATATCTGGAGCATTTGCAGCAGCCTTTTTATGCCAAGTATATCACGGTGTCCAATCACTATCCCTATGCGAGCAATCTGACGGGCAACGAGCTTGGTTTCCCCTTGGCCAAAACCAAAGATGAAACGATCAATGGCTACTTCCAAACGGCTAACTATCTGGATAGTGCTATTAAGGCCTTCTTTGACTATCTCAAAGAAAGTGGTCTCTATGAAAAATCCATCATCGTCATCTACGGAGACCATTATGGCATTTCCAATTCCCGCAATCCTGATCTGGCACCTTTGATTGGAAAGACTTCTGAGAACTGGTCGAATTACGACAATGCCATGTTGCAACGAGTACCTTTTATGGTAGTCATGCCTGGCTATGAAAAGGGGCAGATCATCAATACCTACGGTGGGCAAATCGATATCTTACCGACTCTCGAACACCTCCTTGGTATTGAATCCAATTCCTTCCTTCAAGTTGGACAAGATCTTCTGTCTCCGGACCATCAAGAAATAGTTGCCTTTCGAACTGCCAATTCCTTCGTCACACCTAAATACACTAGTTACGACGGACGTACCTACTATACTGAGAGTGGTCTTGAAACCAGCAATCTTGATGAACAAGCTCAAACCGAACTAGAAAGCGTTCGTCAGGCAGCCAGTCAACAGCTAAAAATCAGCGACCAGATTCAAACTGGTGATTTGATACGTTTCTACCAAAAAGATCATCTTGGAACAGTTGATACAGAAAGCATTTCTTACCTCAATTCCTTACCAATTCTGCAAAAAATTGAGCAAGAAAAAGGTAGTCAGTCAACTAGCCTCTTCAGCCAACGACAAGGTAAAACCAGTACTGACCTTTTCAAGGCACCAAGTTACCAAGAACTCCACCCCGAGTCTGCAGAAACTGAATCAAAATCACAATAAAAAATGCTCTTCCGTCTTGGAGGAGCATTTCTTTTTATAAAATTTATCAATCAAGCGACCAACTATCTCATCTTTTTTCTATTTCTGCCAATATGCGTGACAGGTAGTAATGATAGACAAAAATAGTAAGACCAAGTAAGAGGATAAGAGCTCCTACTCCCAAGCTGATGGCAAGGACAGGGGCGAGAGACTGAACCAAGAATAAGCTCCCTATTACAAGGGCCATTAAGATTGCACTATAAACCAAAATCAAAACAATTGCTACTATACGATTTGAACGGTTCACCAAGTCCGTAATGTTACTCCAATTGGTTGACAAATTTTTAACGTCCTTAAAGTAATGGTAGCAAGAAAGGATGACACTGGCAAGGGTCCAGACTACAAGAAGGTAAATCATCGAAAGGATGGGCAAGCCTAAATAAAGAGAAAGACCAAGCAAAGTCAGAACTGGTAAAAAGGACTGGACAGCAAATATAATCCAAAATTTTACTTTCACATAACGAGCAAAGTCAAAGGGTAAACTCTTCAGAAAATCAACATTTTCCCTCTCCAAGGATAAGGCAATTGAATGCAGGCTGGTGATATTGTTATTGACAACAGCTAGAAAGAGAGCTATAAAAAACAAGGGTAACCAGTATGGAGGATGAATGTCTGGAACTATCTGAGAATCTCGGATGTTGGAAATCAGACCGATCATCATGAGATAAGGAAGGAAAGCACTTGTAAAAAGCACTGTAATCACGCCAGTCCCCTGTCCCAAAAGGGTGAGGTGGTAGCGTAAAACCATACGGAAAAAGCCCTTTTTAGTAGTTGAAAGCCCCTCCTTACTGCGACGTTCTTTTTTGACCTTCTCCTCACTGTTAAGCAGAATCACGTCATAAAAACGAGGAAAAACCTTCTTTTTACTCAAGTAAAGCAAGAAGAGAGTTAGTCCTATCCAAGCGAGCAGACCCAGGATGGCTTCTGTCGAAAAAGGCCCCACTGCTATTTTGTAAAAGAGATGAATAGGATAAAGGAGAAATGGAATGTCTCTAACTTTGTCAACAATACGTCCAGAAGTCGACTGTAGAAAGAAGACAAATATTAAAGGTATGAGAATTCCTATCCCAATCATCACATTCGAAAAAATAGACTGATACTTTCTGAAGACCGTAGTCTGAGCCAAGAAATGTACTGCCACTACCATCACTAAAGTAACAGAGACAAATAATAAGGTCAAGGACAGTAGCATCAAAGGCAAGCCAAGCCAAAGAGAAGGTGCTAGCCTAATGTAGAGGACTAGAAAATAAGCTAGGATTGGTATAATTCCAGGCAGAGCTGGCAAGAGGACAGACAGTCCTTTAGCAATTATAATCTCTGATTCTTTAAAGGCATAAGGCCTATACGATACCAAGTCCTTACTCTCATAAAAGACATTGTAAAAGGCAGTTAAAGAAGTTGAAAAGGCAATCACTAGTAAAATAGTAACCATAAAACTAAAATAAACAGGTATTTCATCAAAAGGAAAATGAATGGCTATATTTATAAACATGATGAGCATCAAGAGACTGGAAAAAATGTAAGAACCTAGGACTCTAGCGGAAACATTTACTTTTTTCCCAGGATTTTTAGCTTGCTTCTTTCGTAGGTTAGCCAGATTAGCTTCTTGAGATGAATAGAGGATATTGATATCCACTAATTTTTTAATGACCTTGAGACGCATCTGAAACCTCCTCTTTTCTACCAGCAAGGCTAAGGTAAATACTTTCCAAAGACTGGTCTGGATGGTCTTTTCTCAAGTCCTCTACGCTACCACAATAAATCAAATGCCCTTTTTTCAAAATGGCAATCCGATCACAGACTTGCTCGGCCACCTCTAGAACATGGGTTGAAAACAAGACCGTCTTGCCTTTTTGTGCATGTTCCTTCATCATTTGCTTCAAATCAAAGGCAGCCTGGGGATCTAAACCAGTCAAGGGTTCGTCCAAGACCCAAATATCAGGATCAGACAAGAGTGCCCCGATGACAAAGACTTTCTGACGCATTCCGTGAGAAAAAGTTTCAATGACCTGATAGCGGTTTTCAGCAAAATCAAAAATTTTCAATAGCCTAGCTAGACTAGCTTCCAAGTCAGAGCTAGTCAGATCATAGGATGAAGCAATCAATTCCCAAAATTCATTGGCTGTTAAGCGTAAAAATAAGTCAGGCGAGTCTGCTACGTAGCCAATTTTTCGTTTAATAGCTAAACGATTTTCCGATAAATCCTGACCATCTACCAAAATACGACCACTGCTGGGTGAAATAATACTGACTAGGGATTTTATAGTGGTCGATTTTCCAGCCCCATTATGGCCAATCAAGCCCATAATCTCCCCATTTTCAATCTGCAAATTGAGATTGCTCAAAGCCTCTTTATCACCATACAACTTACTAACATTTTGAAATTCAATCATGAGAAATCTCCTCTCTTTATCTATGTAATTTACTATAATTATAGCGCTTTCATTTTAAAAATCAACATTTTATCTTAAATAGTTGAAATACATGTCTTCTATTTTACGCAAACGTTTGAGCTAACCGATACTTTATGATAGAATAAAGAACAAGATTGACAAGTAAGAGGAAAAATCATGCAAAATCAAACACTCATGCAATACTTTGAATGGTATCTGCCCCATGACGGCCAGCACTGGACGCGTCTGGCTGAAGATGCTCCACACCTAGCTGATCTCGGTATCAGCCATGTCTGGATGCCCCCAGCCTTCAAGGCCACCAATGAAAAAGATGTTGGCTATGGGGTCTATGACTTATTCGACCTAGGCGAGTTTAACCAAAAAGGAACTGTTCGCACCAAGTATGGTTTTAAAGAAGACTATCTTCAAGCTATTCATGCCCTAAAAGCACAGGGAATTCAACCTATGGCCGATGTGGTGCTCAATCACAAGGCTGCTGCTGATCACATGGAAGCCTTTCAGGTTATCGAAGTGGATCCAGTTGACCGTACAGTTGAACTTGGAGAACCCTTCACCATCAATGGCTGGACTAACTTTACCTTCGATGGACGCCAAGATACCTACAATGATTTCCACTGGCACTGGTACCACTTCACAGGTACAGACTATGATGCCAAACGCCGTAAGTCTGGGATTTATCTGATCCAAGGTGACAATAAGGGCTGGGCAAATGAGGAATTGGTCGATAACGAAAACGGAAACTACGACTACCTCATGTATGCCGACCTAGACTTTAAACATCCTGAAGTCATACAAAACATCTACGACTGGGCTGAATGGTTCATGGAGACAACTGGTGTAGCTGGTTTCCGCTTGGATGCCGTTAAGCACATTGACTCTTTCTTCATGAGCAATTTCATCCGAGATATGAAGGAAAGATACGGTGACGATTTCTATGTTTTTGGTGAATTCTGGAATCCTGATAAGGAAGCCAATCTAGACTACCTTGAAAAAACAGAAGAACGCTTTGACCTTGTCGATGTTCGTCTCCACCAGAATCTCTTTGAAGCTAGTCAAGCTGGCGCAAACTATGACCTTCGTGGTATTTTCACAGATAGCTTGGTTGAACTCAAGCCTGATAAGGCTGTAACCTTTGTCGACAACCACGATACCCAACGAGGACAAGCTCTTGAGTCTACCGTTGAAGAATGGTTCAAACCAGCAGCCTATGCCTTGATTCTGTTACGCCAAGATGGTCTTCCATGTGTCTTTTACGGAGACTACTATGGGATTTCAGGGCAGTATACTCAACAAGATTTCAAAGAAGTCCTTGACCGTCTCCTAGCTATCCGAAAAGATTTGGCTTATGGAGAACAAAATGACTACTTTGATGATCCTAACTGCATCGGTTGGGTACGTTCAGGTGCTGAAAATCAATCTCCAATCGCAGTCTTGATTTCAAATGACCAAGAAAACAGCAAGTCAATGTTTGTCGGCCAAGAATGGGCTAACCAAACCTTTGTAGATTTACTTGAAAACCACCAAGATCAAGTTACAATTGATGAGGAAGGTTATGGACAATTCCCAGTCTCAGCTGCTTCGGTAAGTGTCTGGGCAGCCAATACAATCTAATTACCAATGATTATTAAGCCAGATCCAATCGGATTGGGCTTTTTTCTATTCACAAAAAAGACCTACCCAAATGGATAGATCTTTATACTCAATGAAAATCAAAGAGCAAACTAGGAAGCTAGCCGCAGGCTGTACTTGAGTACGGCAAGGTGAAGCTGACATTGTTTGAATTTGATTTTCGAAGAGTATTACTTGATTACAATTTACCTGCTACTGCATCCAACAATTCTTGGATTTTAGCTTGATTGCTTCCTCCCGCCATGGCCATGTCTGGTTTACCACCACCACGTCCATCGACGATTGGAGCCAATTCTTTAACCAAGTTACCTGCGTGGATGTCTTTGGTCTTGCTTGCAACAAGGATGTTGACCTTGTCACCAATTGCTGCGACAAGAACAAGCACGTCAGAGTAGTCTTTTTGTTTCCAGTTATCTGCAAAAGTACGAAGGGCACCAGCGTCAGATACAGATACTTGGCTGGCAATATAACGGTGACCATTGACTTCCTTAACGTCCTTGAAGATATCGCCTGCGGCTGCAGCTGCAGCTTTTTCTTTCAATTCAGCATTTTCTTTTTGCAATTGACGAAGTTGTTCTTGAAGTCCTTCTACTTTATGAGGCACTTCCTTGACTTGTGGTGCTTTCAAGGTTGCTGCGACTGCTTTAAGAGCGTCTTCTTGTTCACGGTAGGCTTCAAAGGCTTCCTTACCAGTAACTGCCAAGATACGGCGAGTTCCTGATCCGATCCCTTCTTCTTTGACAATCTTGAAGAGTCCAATCTCAGAAGTGTTGCCAACGTGGGTACCACCACAAAGCTCGATAGAGTAGTCACCGATAGTAACAACACGGACTTCCTTACCGTATTTCTCACCAAAGAGAGCCATAGCTCCCATTTCTTTAGCAGTGTCAATATCCGTTTCAACTGTCTTCACTTCAAGAGCTTCCCAGATTTTCTCGTTGACTTGCTGCTCAATCGCACGTAATTCTTCAGCAGTCACTGCTTGGAAGTGGGTGAAGTCAAATCTAAGGAATTCGACTTCATTAAGCGATCCTGCTTGTGTTGCGTGGTTTCCAAGGATATTGTGAAGGGCAGCGTGAAGCAAGTGAGTCGCTGTGTGGTTTTTCATGACACGGTGACGACGATTGGTATCGATTGCCAGTGTATATTCTTGGTTTAAGGCAAGCGGTGCAAGGACTTCAACCGTGTGAAGAGCTTGTCCGTTTGGTGCTTTTTGAACATTTGTCACAGTAGCCACAAGGTTTCCTGCAGCATCCAAGATTTGTCCGTGGTCAGCTACTTGTCCACCCATTTCAGCATAGAATGGTGTTTCTGCAAAGATCAGTGATGCAGTTCCTTCTGCTACAGCTTCTACTTCTGCATTATCCGCTACGATAGCCACCAACTTAGAAGGCAATTGGCTAGCATTGTAGTTGAAGACACTTTCTACAGTGATGTTTTGAAGGGTTTCATTTTGCATACCCATTGAGCCACCCTTAACAGCTGACGCACGCGCACGTTCTTGCTGTTCTTTCATGGCTGCTTCAAAACCTTCACGGTCCACAGTCATACCAGCTTCTTCAGCGATTTCTTCTGTCAACTCTACGGGGAATCCGTATGTATCATAGAGTTTAAAGACATCTGAACCAGCAATGACAGATTGTCCTTTTTCTTTCAAGTCAGCTACGATGCCTTGGGCAAAGTGTTGACCTGAGTGAAGAGTACGGGCAAATGACTCCTCCTCGCTCTTAACGATTTTTTCGATAAAGTCACGTTTTTCAAGCACTTCTGGGTAGTAGCTTTCCATGATTTTTCCAACAGTTGGAACGAGTTTGTAAAGGAAAGGCTCGTTGATCCCCAATTTTTGACCATGCATAGAAGCACGACGGAGAAGACGACGAAGGACATAACCACGACCTTCATTTCCTGGAAGGGCACCATCACCGATGGCAAATGACAATGAACGGATGTGGTCTGCGATGACCTTGAAGCTCATGTTGTCACCATCTTGATCATAGACCTTACCAGACAATTTCTCCACTTCACGAATGATTGGCATGAAGAGGTCTGTTTCAAAGTTAGTCTTAGCCCCTTGGATAACCGCCACCAAACGCTCCAAACCAGCACCCGTATCAATGTTCTTGTGTGGCAATTCCTTGTATTCACTACGAGGAACAGCAGGATCTGCGTTAAATTGTGATAACACGATGTTCCAGATTTCAATATAACGGTCGTTTTCAATATCTTCTGCAAGGAGACGAAGGCCGATATTTTCTGGGTCAAATGCTTCTCCACGGTCAAAGAAAATCTCTGTATCAGGTCCAGAAGGTCCCGCACCGATTTCCCAGAAGTTATCTTCAATTGGAATCAAGTGACTTGGGTCCACTCCTACTTCAATCCAGCGGTTGTAAGAATCTTTATCATCTGGATAGTAAGTCATGTAAAGTTTTTCAGCGGGGAAGTCAAACCATTCTGGGCTGGTCAAAAGCTCATAAGCCCAAGTGATAGCTTCATCACGGAAGTAATCCCCGATAGAGAAGTTCCCCAACATTTCAAACATAGTATGGTGACGTGCAGTCTTCCCTACGTTCTCGATGTCGTTGGTACGGATAGCCTTTTGGGCATTGGTAATACGTGGATTTTCAGGAATGATAGTCCCATCAAAGTATTTCTTAAGGGTTGCTACCCCAGAGTTGATCCACAAAAGAGTTGGGTCATTTACAGGAACCAAGCTCACTGATGGTTCTACAGAGTGACCTTTGGTCGCCCAGAAATCAAGCCACATTTGGCGTACTTGTGCACTAGATAGTTGTTTCATATTGTCTCCTTATTTACTTGTTTAATGTGATTGACTTTCCAGCATTTCCACATAGTCAATCGCGACACAGAGGGAAATGACTAGGTCTGCATAAGCGTCCTCAAGGACTGTTACATTATAGGTAGAGGTCAGATGGAAGAGTTCCTTCTTGATTTCCGCAATCAACTGATCGCGATCATCCAGCAATTTGAAATTCAAATCCCAGATATTACCCTCGATACGAAGACCTAGATTATCAAACTCATACTTATCTCGCCAGAAGGTCAACTTCTTGCGAATGACAAAACTCGAGCCATCCCAAAGCTGAATCTCAAAACGAGGAAGCAAGGTCAAGATTTCTTTACTGATCTGACTGACTTGTTCACCATTAGCATCATAGATGGTAAAAGTTTTGGGAATCTTAAAAAATGATCCCTCTACCTGATAGGCGATTTCTCCCCTGTCATCCTTGATAGCGAAGCGTTCGCCTCCAAGGCGAAACTTTTGTTTGACAAGAAATGTTTTCATCAACACCTCCAAAAATCAAAAGACAAGCTCATATCACGAAGGGCGAAAAACCGCGGTACCACCTTCATTCAATGAACTTGTCATTCTCTTGTTCTTATGCAATTGTTAAATTGAGTAGCATGACTTCCTAGCTTAGATGGCTCGCAGCACCGCCATTTCTCTGGACTAAGATAACTGAAAATCAATTCTCAACTTTCTTATTATAACGTTTTTTTAAGCTTGCGTCAACTGGAAATCATCTCCGTTGAATCAGAGCAATTCCCTACATCTCAGATTACTTTTTCAGAATATACTTTTTCTTACTGACATTTTTCTTTTTATCCCAACTTTTATCCCACATTTTCGAATTGTTAAAAATAGCTTCGAAAAGATTTACAAATATAAAGTACCCTATCACCAAATGTATGGAATCAGTTGTTAGGTATTGTCGATCCAAACCATCCTTTAGATAAAATAGTATATATGTTTGCTGAACAGTCAAAAAGGCTGGCCAAAAAAATTTTTTGAAAAAAGTAGACATTTTCATTATTTGTTACCGCTTTCTGTAAGGTTAAACTTAGTATACTACTGGAAAAGAAAATAAGCAACTATCATAGAAAAAGATACCGTTACGAAAATTGCCTTTTATTTTTTAAAAAACGAACCAGCTTGACTGATTCGTTTCGTGACTGCTAACTCCTACTTCCGATACATTTTAAACTGTAGGAAGAGGTCGCTATATTTTCCTGTCCATTTATGGTCAAATTTTTCATAAACTTCTAGGTGTTTCATGGTTTCAGCATCTGGATAGAAGGCTTTATCTTCTTTTTTCTCCTCTGGGAGTAATTCCTTAGCTGGTAGGTTTGGTGTTGAATAGCCGACATACTCTGCATTTTTGAGAGCATTTTCAGGTTTCAACATAAAGTTGATAAAGGCATAGGCTGCATCTTGGTTTTTGACTGTTTTGGGAATGACCATATTATCAAACCAAAGGTTGCTGGCTTCTGTCGGTACCACATAGCGTAGATTTTCGTTTTTTTCTAGCATTTGGCTGGCTTCACCAGAGAAGGTCACACCGATAGCAGCGTTATTCTGAATCATGTAACCCTTCATCTCATCTGCCACAATAGCCTTGATATTTGGAGTCAGTGTATAGAGCTTATCCACTGTTTCTTCCAACTGCTGGGTATCCTTTGAGTTGAGGCTATAACCCAGAGAGTTGAGACCTAAGCCCAGCACCTCACGCGCCCCATCAAAAAGCATGATAGAGTTTTTATACTCTGGCTTCCAGAGGTCATCCCAATGTTCAGGCGCTTCATCTACCATAGTTTCATTGTAGACAATTCCCAAAGTCCCCCAGAAGTAAGGAATGGAGAATTTATTGCCTGGGTCAAAGGACTGGTTGAGGAACTCTGGTCCGATATTTTCAAGACCTTCAAGTTTTGAATAGTCAAGCGGTACCAAGAGGTCTTCGTCCTTCATCTTGTTGATCATGTATTCACTAGGGATGGCAATATCGTAGGTCGTTCCACCCTGCTTGATCTTGGTATACATGGCTTCGTTGGAGTCAAAGGTCTCGTACTGGACTTGGATTCCTGTTTCTTCTGTGAATTGCTCCAAGAGTTCGGGATCGATATAGTCCCCCCAGTTGTAGATAACCAGTTTTTGACTATCTCGGCTGTTGATTTTACTGTCTAGATGCGTCGCAATTCCCCATAAGACGAGGATAATGGCTACGATTCCTGCTAAAAATGAATAGAGTTTTTTCATGCTTGCTCCTCCTTCTCACGTGAGATAAAGTAATATCCAACAACCAGGATAATACTAAAGAGAAAGACAAGGGCAGACAGAGCGTTGATTTCTAGCGAAATCCCCTTGCGAGCACGAGAGTAAATCTCGACTGACAGGGTTGAAAAGCCATTTCCCGTTACAAAGAAGGTCACAGCAAAGTCATCTAGCGAATAAGTGAAGGCCATGAAATAACCTGCAATGATAGACGGAGTCAGGTAAGGAAGCATGATTTCCTTGAACATCTGAAATTGACTGGCACCAAGGTCATAGGCCGCATGAATCATGTCACCGTTCATTTCCTTGAGACGAGGCAAGACCATCAAGACCACGATAGGAATGGAGAAGGCTACGTGACTAGATAGAACGGTCAAAAAGCCAAGTGAAAACTTGAGTTGAGTAAAAAGAATCAAGAAGCTGGCACCAATCATAACATCAGGCGCAACCATGAGGATATTATTAAGTGAAAGAAAGGCTTCTTGGTATTTCTTACGAGACTGGTAGATGTAAATGGCACCAAAAGTCCCGATAATAGTCGCAATCAAGGCTGACAGGAAAGCCAAGAAAAAGGTCTGGGTCACAATCAACATAAGGCGACCATCGCCAAACATGGTTTTAAAATGGCTCAAGCTAAAACCTGTAAAACTATTCATGTCGTTACCTGCATTAAAAGCATAACCAATCAGGTAAAAAATGGGCAGGTAGAGGATAAGAAAGACCAGTCCCAGATAAAGGTTGGCAAATTTTTTCATCGTTCTCTCCTTTCCTTGGTCACCCACATGGTGATGAACATGGTCAGGATGAGAATCACACCGATGGTAGAACCCATACCGTAGTTATCATTGGTTAAAAAATTCTGCTCAATGGCTGTACCTAGTGTGATAACACGGTTCCCACCAATCAAACGAGTCAGCATGAAGAGACTCAAGCTGGGGATAAAGACGGACTGAACTCCACTTCGCACACCGTTCATCGATAGAGGGAAGATGACATGGCGGAAGGTCTCCCACTTGGTCGCACCCAAGTCATAGCTGGCATTGATGAGATTGTTATCCATATCGTCCAAGACATTGAAAATAGGCAAAATCATAAAGGGAAGCTCGATGTAGCTTGCGACAAAGATAAAGGAGAAATCGGTAAAGAGCAACTGTTGTGAACCAATTCCAATAAATTCCAAGAATTGGTTAATAGAGCCATTTTGACCAAAAATTCCGATAAAGGCATAGGCTTTAAGGAGCAAATTGATCCAGGTTGGCAGAATAATCAGCATAATCCAGAGTTGACGGTGCTTGAGACGAGTCAAAAAGAGGGCTGTTGGATAACTGATAAGCAAGGTCACAAAGGTCACAATCCCTGCATAGAGTACTGAGTTGAAACTCATTTTAAGATAGGTCAAGTTTTGTGACGCAAAGTAAGACTTATAATTTTCTAAACTAAACTGACCTTCAATATTGAAAAAGGATTGTCCGAAAATTAAGATCAAGGGTGCCAATACAAAGAGGGCAATCCAGAGCATGTAGGGCACTACAAAGAGTTTAGAGCTTGTTTTCTTCATCTCTTTCCTCCTCGATCGCGTTAATCAGACCTGCTTCTTGCTCTTCGATTTCTACGTATTCTTCGATACGAGCATCGAACTCTTCCTCGGTTTCGTTGAGACGCATGATATGGATGTCTTCTGGCTCAAAGTCCAAACCGATTTCCTCACCCACGATGGCCTTACGAGTTGAGTGAATCATCCATTCGTTTCCAAGTTCATCATAGGCGATAATCTCATAGTGCACCCCACGGAAGAGCTGGGTATCCACCTTGACTTGGAGCTTGCCTTCTTCAGGAAGGGTAATGCGCAAATCCTCTGGACGAATAACGACCTCAACAGGTTCATTTGGCTTCATCCCACCATCGACCGCTTCGAAGTGTTTGCCGTTAAACTCAACCAAGTAGTCCTCAATCATGGTTCCTGACAAGATATTTGACTCACCGATAAAGGTAGCAACAAAGTGGTTGATTGGCTCATCGTAGATGTCCACAGGTGTTCCTGACTGGACAATCTCGCCATCATTCATAACAAAAATCCAGTCACTCATGGCGAGGGCTTCTTCCTGATCGTGAGTAACAAAAACAAAGGTGATTCCCAATCGTTGTTGTAGTTCACGTAGTTCGTACTGCATGTCTGTTCTTAATTTCAAGTCCAGCGCTGATAAAGGCTCGTCCAACAAGACCACACGGGGTTGGTTGATGATGGCACGGGCAATGGCTACACGCTGACGTTGTCCTCCAGAGAGTTTACGAATGGAACGTTTTTCGTACCCTTCCAACTGAACCATCTTGAGAACTTCCGCTACACGTTTCTCGATTTCTTTCTTGTCAATCTTACGCAAACGGAGTGGAAAAGCAACATTTTCAAACACATTCATATGTGGAAACAAGGCATAGGATTGGAAGACCGTATGGACATCTCGCTTGTTGGTTGGGATGTCATTGATGCGGACACCGTCCAGTAAAATATCTCCTGTCGTCGCATCCAGTAAACCTGCAATGATGTTTAGGATGGTTGATTTTCCTGAACCTGATGCGCCTAGAAGGGTATAGAATTTCCCTTCTTCCAACTCAAAGTTGATGTCTTTGAGAACCTTGGTGTTGCTGTCTTCAAAAACTTTAGAGACGTTTTTGAATTCAATAATTGGTTTTTTCAATTGTCATTTATTCCTTCTTTTTCATAGATTAACAGATCAGGACTCTGTCAGGCCGCTACTACCTCGTGTAGGAGATTGAACTGCCTACATTCTTCTGCACTAACGATAGGCTTTCACCCCCTTTCCATGACATAGCAGCAGCTTTTCAACTACAGCTTCCTACTTGCTTTCACCTAAAATACGGACTTCTCTCTCAAGAGTGACGCCAGAGTGTTCCTTGACTTTTTCGATCACAGACTCAATCAAGTCCTCGTAGTCTTTAGCCGTTCCGTCAGCAACATTAATCATAAATCCTGCATGCTTTTCTGAGACTTCTACGCCACCGATACGATAGCCTTTCAAGCCAGCTTCTGAAATTAATTGACCTGCAAAATGCCCGACTGGACGCTTAAAGACCGAACCACAAGATGGGTATTCTAAAGGTTGCTTGAGTTCACGTAGATGCGTCAAGCGGTCCATTTCTTGCTTGATAACCTGATGGTTTCCTGGAGCAAGGGCAAATTTAGCTGACAGAACAACTGCACCAGACTCTTGAATAGCTGAATGGCGGTAACCAAAAGCCAAATCTTTGGCAGACAGAGTCTCGATTTCTCCACCCTTGGTCAAGATCTTACAAGACTGCAAGATGTGGGAAATCTCGCCACCATAGGCACCCGCATTCATAAAGACAGCACCACCGATACTTCCCGGGATGCCACAAGCAAATTCAAAACCAGTCAAACTATGACGGAGGGCAATACGTGTCGTTTCAATCAAGTTGGCACCAGCTTCTGCTTCGATGGTATAGCCATCAACGGAAACGTTATTGAGCTTGTCACACAAGATAACAAATCCACGAATTCCACCATCACGAACGATGATGTTGCTGGCATTTCCAAGGACCATCCAAGGGATATTTTCTTGATTGGCAAATTTAACAACGCGCGCCAACTCAAAACGATTTCGTGGAAAGACCAGATAATCAGCCTCTCCACCTACTTTTGTATAACTATAGCTATGCAAGGGTTCCTTGAAACGGATATCAATTCCTTCTAAGATTTCAAGCATTTTTTCTTTTACTGACATAACACTCTTCCTTTTACAAAATTCATTCCATTATACCATTTTTAAGACCATTTGACGACCCTAAAAAAAACTTGAGCTTATTTTAAACAAAAAAAGAGGTTTCCCCCTTTTCTTATGATTTTTTGCAAAAGATTGCCTTAGTTCCATAGGCAACTAGGATCAGTTCAACTAGTAGAATAACTTCAACCAAGACTGGACTTGTAATCCATCCTACTTGAGCTAGAGATGGAACAAGGTCAAAGAAGGCATGAAGGCCATAGGCTGCTAATAGATATACCCAGTTTTTATGACGAACACCTTGATAAACCCAAACAGTTAAAAGCATTTGGAATCCAAGTGCTAAAATCCGTTCAAAAGCAAGCAAATAAATTTGCCAGACAGATAGCGACTGGATAGTTTTCAACATATTTTCAGACAGCAATTTCAGGACCTGTGGATTCTGAGTCTGAACTGCCGAAAGAACAATGTAGAGATTGATGAGGCTAGTAACACCTAAGAAAATCAATTCCAAACCACCATGCCCCAATCCATAAGCAAGGGCATCTGATTTTTCCAAGTTTCTCTTTTTCTTCAACCATTTAAAGAAGATAAGACGAGCTGTTTCCTCAAAGAAAGCCGCCATAGCTAGGCCATAGACAATATAAACCAGGGGATGGTCTTGTAAAAGAGCAATACTTCCATCTTTTTGAGGATGAAGAACTATGATATGAATCAATTTTTCTAGAATCTGCGAAGAGACAAAGAAGGCAACAGCCCCCAAGCCCAAGACAGCTAAATTAATCTGATATTTCTTTTTGGCATACCAAATGCTCCCTATCAAGAAAGCCAACAACAGCACCATGGTAATAATGATATGAATGGTCATTTTCTTCTCCTATTCTGCCTTTTCAATATCTTTTTTCATCTCGTCAACATTGAACTTAGCAAACAAGTATTGACGGTCTTGGACTGGGAAACGTTGATCCAACTGGTCAACTGCTCCCACCTCGATAATGCCTTCCTTGATGACAAAGTCCATGACATGCCCACCGAAGGTCAAGTCATCTGATATGAAGTGCAGATGGTAGCCTGCCACACTAACTCCATGGAAAATCTCTGGCGTCCAGAAACCAACGATGGTTCCTGCGACATTGTCACGACGATATTCAGGCTGATGGGTTGCAACATCAGCAAACTTGGTCTCTGGTGTTGACTTGGGAATCATGCGCACATGCATATGTGAAAATTCCCCACGAATCTTGATAGAGCGGAAAAGATTTTCCCCGTCATAATAAGACTCAATTCGTTCTTCCAATTCCTTGTCTGTCATCTCAAAGCGCTGGCGGAAAATGACCTCTGCCTGATGCGGTACTACTGCCGCATAAGGAATGAGGGCATCTGATGATACTTCCACAATTTCTGGCTGGTCTCCTGATCCTTTGGCCTGATAAGCCTTGCCATCTAAGACAATCAATTCCCCATCAATAGAATCCAAGGTTCCCAAACCAAGGTCACCATGATCTAGCAATTCTCCTACTGTCATGGTCCCACCATAAAGGCCAGCCATCAAGGCTCCAAGGGTATTGTATTGAAATAATTTCACTGGTTCCTGCACGTTCTTATCCATTCACTTTCTTGTCTGTTATTCTATAAATCTTACTCCTAAGTATACCACATTTGCCCCTAGATGTGAACGAGAGAAACACCCTAGACATTGCCAAGAACGAAAAAAAAGGGTACAATGTAACAAAATCAAGGGAGGTCTGGAATGAAGAAACAAAGCAAGTACCAAGAGGTCGTTTCCTATCTGAAAAATGGTATCGAGTCTGGACGCTTTCCGACTGGTAGCCGCCTGCCTTCTATCCGTCAACTGAGCCTTGACTTTCACTGTAGCAAGGACACCATTCAGCGAGCCCTGCTGGAATTACGGCACGAACAATACCTCTATGCCAAGCCCCAGAGTGGTTACTATGTCCTAGAACAAGGGCAACACCTGGATCTAGAAATCGAAGTCACTGACGAACATGCCAGCGCCTATGACGATTTCCGACTCTGTGTCAATGAAACCTTGATTGGACGAGAAAACTACCTTTTTAACTACTATGACAACCAAGAAGGTTTAGAAGACCTAAGACAGTCTATTCATAAACTTCTCTTTGACCAAGCTCTCTACTGCAAGGCAGACCAGTTGGTATTGACTTCTGGGACCCAACAAGCCTTGTTTATCCTCTCTCAAATTTCCTTTCCTAGCCAAGCAAAGGAAATCTTGGTCGAACAGCCAACCTACCATCGGATGAATCGTCTCTTGATTGCTCAAGGATTAGACTATCAAACGATTGAACGAGGCATTGATGGAATTGACTTGGAGGAACTGGAAGTCCACTTCAAAACAGGAAAAATTAAGTTTTTCTATACCATTCCTCGATTTCACTATCCTCTGGGGCATTCCTATTCTGAGCAGGACAAACGGGCTATCCTTGACTTAGCTGCCAAGTACGGTGTCTATATCGTAGAGGACGATTATCTGGGGGATTTGGACTCTAAAAAGGGCCAGACCTTCCACTATCTGGATACAGAAGAGCGCGTTATTTATATCAAGTCCTTCTCAACCAGCCTCTTTCCAGCCCTGCGGATTACGGCTCTCATTCTGCCAAATGCTATCAAAAAAGCCTTTGTGGCCTACAAAAATATCCTAGACTACGACAGCAACCTTATCATGCAAAAGGCCCTGTCACTCTATATTGACAGTCAACTGTTTGAGAAAAATCGTCTGGCTCGCTTGGCCAATCAGGAAGACTACCAAAAACAACTCGAGGAAAGACTAGCTAACACTCCTTGTTCCCTTCCTCACTTTCCGCTTCATGATGGTTTATTACTAGACCTGAGACAGTATCCTAAAATCGCCAGTCTCAAACACAGTCAACTGGGCTTAGACTTCTTTGAAGAGGCATATTTAAGCACCTGCCCTTATCAATTTGCCAAGGTGTCCTTAGACATTCTGGAAAAGGTTTTAAACTATTTAAAAGCAGAATTGGAATGACTTCCAACTCTGCTTTTTTCTTATTGTTCAACTTCTGTTAGGCTTGCCGCTTTTTCAAGATATTTTTGGTAGGTACCGTCATCCTTGAGTTTTTGGATAACCTTGTCCACCACTTCTTTCAAATCAGCACTATTTTTTCTAAGGGCAACGGCATTGGCTTCGCCGTCCTTCATCTTCAAGCTGACAGTTGCAACAGCTAGGTCCGCATTTTTAGCAGCATAGCTAAGGGCAACAGGTTCATCCATATGAACAGCATCTACTTTTCCAGCCTGCAATTCATTAACTGCTTCACCCATATTGGTTAGGGAAGTTAATTGAGCTTTTGGCAATTGTTCCTTGACCATAGCTTCTGGAACAGTCCCTTTTTGGGCTGCAATATTAGCACTTTCAAGGCTAGTTAAATCCTTGTATTTTTCTACATCAGACTTACGAACCAAGAAACTAATCTTGTTTTCATAGTAAGGAATTGAAAAATCAAAGACTTCTTTTCTCTCGTCAGTAGCGCTAATTCCCGCAACCGCTAGATCAGCCTTACCTGTTTGAAGACTGGTCAAGACATTGTCAAAACTCATGCTTGAAATTTCCAACTTCACCCCAAGTTCATCAGCGATAGCCTGGGCCATATCAATATCCGCACCGACTACCTGGTTTTTTCCGTCAACCAAGGATTGGAATTCAAAGGGTGCATAATCAGGACTAGTCGCAACAACTAATTTCCCCTTTTGCTTAATGGCCTCAACAGCTGACTGAGAACCATTAGAATCCGACTGACAAGCTACTAAGAAGAAACTTGCAAGAAAACTACATAAAACAAATATCCATTTTT
>ERZ773044.162-NODE-162-length-35891-cov-56.8832_pt1 | contig 35891 bp, 33 predicted proteins | sample MGYA00511897_ERZ773044 | MGnify/ENA primary metagenome ERZ773044 (study PRJEB29015, sample SAMEA2738116) | human oral metagenome | biome: human oral; feature: human-associated habitat; material: saliva | place: China | collected 2170 ...
ACGGTAACCTTTATGACAACTGATAGCTTGCGTGCGGTGCCTCGTCACTACCGCGAAGCTAGTTTGGCTATGGGAGCCACTCGTTGGCAAACCATCTGGCGCGTGACCTTAAAGGCTGCGCGTTCAGGGATTTTTACAGCAGTGGTCTTTGGGATGGCGCGTGCCTTTGGTGAGGCCTTGGCCATTCAGATGGTGGTCGGAAACTCAGCCGTAGTCCCAACTTCATTGACAACACCTGCTGCGACCTTGACCTCTGTTTTGACCATGGGTATCGGAAATACCGTTATGGGAACAGTTGACAATAACGTTCTCTGGTCATTGGCCCTAGTCTTGCTCTTGATGAGTTTGGCCTTCAACAGTGTGATTAAATTGATTACGAAAGAAAGAGGAAAGAAAAACTATGCACGCTAAGAAATTAGATAAAATTGCAACAGCTGTCCTCTACTCAATTGCAGGAATTATCGTTGCCATCTTGGCATCCTTGATTCTTTATATCTTGGTTCGTGGTTTGCCCCACATCTCTTGGTCTTTCTTGACCGGCAAATCATCTTCCTACCAAGCAGGCGGAGGGATTGGAATTCAGCTCTATAATTCCTTCTTCCTTCTGGTTATTACCTTGATTATCTCTGTGCCTTTATCTATGGGGGCTGGGATTTTCCTGGCTGAATATGCCAAAAAAGGTCCTGTGACTAATTTTGTCAGAACCTGTATTGAAATCTTGTCATCATTGCCATCAGTGGTTGTAGGTCTCTTTGGTTATTTGATCTTTGTAGTTCAGTTTGAGTATGGATTTTCAATCATTTCAGGTGCCTTGGCCTTGACAGTCTTTAACCTGCCTCAGATGACTCGTAATGTTGAGGATAGTTTGAAACACGTTCACCACACACAGCGTGAGGCTGGTCTGGCCCTTGGGATTTCTCGTTGGGAGACTGTGGTCCATGTGGTCATTCCAGAAGCCCTACCAGGTATTGTAACGGGTGTTGTCTTGGCCTCTGGTCGTATTTTTGGTGAGGCAGCAGCTCTTATCTATACAGCAGGACAATCCGCTCCAGCCCTTGACTGGTCTAACTGGAATATTCTCAGTGTGACCAGCCCAATCTCTATCTTCCGTCAAGCAGAAACCTTGGCTGTCCACATCTGGAAAGTCAATAGCGAAGGAACCATTCCAGATGGAACCATCGTATCAGCAGGTTCTGCAGCCGTACTCCTCATCTTTATCCTCATCTTTAACTTTGGAGCCCGTAAACTCGGAAGTTACCTACATAAGAAATTAACCGCTGCCTAAAGGAGAAGCCATGTCAAAATATAATTGGGATGAAAAGCATATCATCACCTTTCCTGAAGAGAAAGTGGCCCTCTCTACTAAGGATTTACATGTTTACTACGGTAAAAAAGAATCCATCAAGGGCATCGATATGCAATTTGAAAAAAATAAAATTACAGCCTTAATTGGCCCATCTGGATCAGGAAAATCAACCTACCTCCGCAGTCTCAACCGTATGAATGATACCATTGATATTGCCAAGGTCACAGGTCAAATCCTCTACCAAGGGATTGATGTCAACCGTCCAGAAATTAATGTCTATGAGATGCGTAAGCACATCGGAATGGTCTTCCAACGACCAAATCCTTTTGCCAAGTCTATCTACCGCAATATCACTTTTGCCCATGAACGTGCAGGGGTTAAGGACAAGCAAGTCTTGGATGAAATTGTGGAAACCTCTCTTCGTCAAGCTGCCCTTTGGGATCAGGTCAAAGACGATTTGCACAAGTCAGCCTTGACCCTATCAGGTGGTCAGCAGCAACGTCTCTGTATCGCTCGTGCTATCTCTGTTAAACCAGATATCCTCTTGATGGATGAACCGGCGTCAGCCTTGGATCCGATTGCGACAGCCCAACTGGAAGAAACCATGTTGGAATTGAAGAAGGACTTTACCATCATCATCGTGACCCACAGTATGCAGCAGGCTGCGCGTGCTAGTGATTACACAGGATTTTTCTACTTGGGTGACCTGATCGAATATGATAAGACCTCTAATATTTTCCAAAATGCCAAACTACAGTCAACCAATGACTACGTAACAGGACACTTTGGATAGAAAGGAAACAGTATGACAGAAGCGATTTTACAGGTGTCAGACCTGTCGGTTTACTACAATCAGAAAAAGGCCTTGAATAGTGTTTCCCTATCTTTCCAACCTAAGGAAATTACAGCCTTGATTGGTCCATCTGGATCAGGGAAGTCAACCCTCCTCAAGGCTATCAACCGCATGGGGGATCTCAATCCAGAGGTAACCACAACCGGTTCGGTGGTTTATAATGGCCACAACATCTACAGTCCGCGTACAGATACAGTTGAATTGCGCAAGGAAATCGGTATGGTTTTCCAACAACCCAACCCCTTCCCTATGTCTATCTACGAAAATGTTGTTTACGGGCTTCGTATCAATGGAGTTAAGGACAAGCAGGTTCTGGATGAAGCGGTTGAAAAAGCCTTACAACGAGCTTCTATCTGGGATGAGGTCAAGGACCGCCTGCATGATTCAGCTATCGGGCTTTCAGGTGGCCAACAGCAACGTGTCTGTGTTGCCCGTGTCTTGGCAACCAGTCCTAAAATCATTCTCTTGGATGAACCGACTTCAGCCTTGGACCCTATCTCGGCCGGTAAGATTGAGGAAACCTTGTATGGTCTAAAAGATAAATACACCATGCTCTTGGTTACGCGTTCTATGCAACAAGCCTCTCGTATTTCTGACAAGACAGGATTTTTCCTAGATGGAGATTTGATTGAGTTTAACGATACCAAGAAGATGTTCCTCAACCCACAACACAAGGAAACAGAAGATTATATTTCAGGAAAATTTGGATAAGGAGATAAATGATGTTACGTTCTCAATTTGAAGAAGATTTAGAGAAATTGCACAACCAGTTCTATGCTATGGGACAAGAAGTGCTCTCGCAGATTAATCGTACAGTGCGTGCCTTTGTTACGCATGACCGTGATTTGGCAAAAGAAGTCATCGAAGACGATGCAGAAGTAAACGAATACGAAGTGAAATTGGAGAAGAAATCATTTGAAATGATTGCCCTTCAACAACCTGTTTCTCAAGACTTGCGTACTGTTTTGACAGTCTTAAAAGCCGTATCTGACTTGGAACGTATGGGAGACCATGCTGTTTCCATTGCAAAAGCAGCCATTCGTATGAAGGGGGAACAACGTATCCCAGCTGTTGAAGAAGAAATCAAGAGAATGGGTCGCGATGTCAAGAATTTCGTCGAAGCAGCCCTTGAACTCTATCTGAATGGTTCAGTGGACCAAGCCTATGAAGTAGCAGCCATGGACGAAAAAATCAACCATTACTTTGATAGCATTCGTGAGTTGGCTACGGAAGAAATCAAGAAAAATCCAGATGCTATCGTTACAGGACGCGATTACTTCCAAGTGATTGCCTTTTTGGAACGTATTGGAGACTATGCAAAAAATATCTGTGAATGGGTTGTTTACTTTGAAACAGGTAAGATTGTCGAACTATAAAATAGATTCATTCTGTATAAAAAGGAGCTTGAAATCAATAGATAGCTCCTTTTATTGAATGAAAAAAATTTTTTTAAGATAAAAATTCAAAAAATACTTGACAAGCATCTTGAATGGCGTTATAATTATACAAAATTAACAGAGAGGTTGTTTATTTATGAAATCAAAAAAATGGATATTTGTTTTATGTAGTTTTCTTGCAAGTTTCTTCTTAGTAGCTTGCCAGTCGGGTTCTAATGAGTCTCAATCAGCTGTTGAGGCCATTAAGCAAAAGGGAAAATTAGTTGTGGCGACCAGTCCTGACTATGCACCCTTTGAATTTCAATCCTTGGTTGACGGAAAAAACCAGGTAGTCGGTGCGGATATTGATATGGCACAGGCTATTGCTGATGAACTTGGAGTTAAGTTGGAAATCTCAAGCATGAGTTTTGACAATGTCTTGACTAGTCTTCAGACAGGTAAGGCTGATCTAGCAGTTGCGGGAATTAGCGCTACTGAGGAGAGAAAAGAAGTCTTTGATTTTTCAATTCCTTATTATGAAAACAAGATTAGTTTCTTGGTTCGTAAGACTGATGTAGAAAAATACAAGGATTTAACTAGCCTAGAAAGTGCTAATATTGCAGCCCAAAAAGGGACTGTTCCAGAAGCTATGGTCAAGGAACAATTGCCAAAAGCTCAATTAACTTCCCTAACCAATATGGGTGAAGCAGTTAATGAATTGCAGGCTGGAAAAGTAGATGCTGTTCATATGGATGAACCTGTTGCCCTTAGCTATGCTGCTAAAAATGCGGACCTAGCTGTTGCAACTGTCAGCTTGAAGATGAAGGACGGCGAAGCCAATGCCGTTGCCCTTAGAAAAAATAGTGCTGATTTGAAAGAAGTGGTGGACAAGGTTATCCAAAAACTCAAGGATGACGGTACCTACCAAAAATATCTTGAAAAAGCGGCAAGCTTAACAGAAGTTGAAGAATAATACTCAATGAAAATCAAAGAGCAAACTAGGAAGCTAGCCGCAGGTTGCTCAAAGCAGTGCTTTGAGGTTGTAGATAAGACTGACGAAGTCAGTTACATATATCTACGGTAAGGCGACGCTGACGTGGTTTGAAGAGATTTTCGAAGAGTATAAGAAAAAAGCAGAGTTGGAAGTCAGTCCAATTCTGCTTTTAAATAGTTTAAAATATTTTCCAGATTTTCTAAGGATACCTTGGCAAATTGATAAGGGCAGGTACCCAAGTATGCCTCTTCAAAGAAGTCCAAGCTTAGTTGACTGTGCTTGAGACTGGCGATTTTAGGATACTGTCTCAGGTCTAGCAGCAAACCATCGTGAAGGGGATAATGAGGAAGGGGACAAGGAGTGTTAGCTAATCTTTCCTCGATTTGTTTTTGGTAAGTTTCCTGATTGGACAAGCGAGCCAGACGGTTTTTCTCAAACAGTTGACTGTCGATATAGAGTGATAAGGCTTTTTGCATGATGAGGTTGCTGTCGTAGTCTAGGATATTTTTGTAGGCCACAAAGGCTTTTTTAATAGCATTTGGCAGAATGAGTGCCGTAATCCGCAGGGCTGGAAAGAGGCTGGTTGAGAAGGACTTGATATAAATGACGCGCTCTTCTGTATCCAGATAGTGGAAGGTCTGGCCCTTCTTGGAGTCCAAATCCCCAAGATAATCATCCTCTACGATATAGACACCGTACTTGGCAGCTAAGTCAAGGATAGCCCGTTTGTCCTGCTCAGAATAGGAATGCCCCAGAGGATAGTGAAATCGAGGAATGGTATAGAAAAACTTAATTTTTCCTGTTTTGAAGTGGACTTCCAGTTCCTCCAAGTCAATTCCATCAATGCCTCGTTCAATCGTTTGATAGTCTAATCCTTGAGCAATCAAGAGACGATTCATCCGATGGTAGGTTGGCTGTTCGACCAAGATTTCCTTTGCTTGGCTAGGAAAGGAAATTTGAGAGAGGATAAACAAGGCTTGTTGGGTCCCAGAAGTCAATACCAACTGGTCTGCCTTGCAGTAGAGAGCTTGGTCAAAGAGAAGTTTATGAATAGACTGTCTTAGGTCTTCTAAACCTTCTTGGTTGTCATAGTAGTTAAAAAGGTAGTTTTCTCGTCCAATCAAGGTTTCATTGACACAGAGTCGGAAATCGTCATAGGCACTGGCATGTTCGTCCGTAACCTCGATTTCTAGGTCTTGGTGTTGCCCTTGTTCTAAGACATAGTAGCCACTCTGGGGCTTGGCATAGAGGTATTGTTCGTGTCGTAATTCCAGCAGGGCTCGTTGAATGGTATCTTTGCTACAGTGGAAGTCAAGGCTCAGTTGACGGATAGAAGGCAGGCGGCTACCCGTTGGAAAGCGTCCAGACTCGATACTGTTTTTCAGATAGGAAACAACCTCTTGGTACTTGCTTTGTTTCTTCATTCCATACCTCCCTTGATTTTGTTACATTGTACCTTTTTTTTTCCTTCTTGGCAATGTCTATAGTGTTTCTCTCGTTCACATCTAGGGGCAAATGTGGTATACTTAGGAGTAAGATTTATAGAATAACAGACAAGAAAGTGAATGGATAAGAACGTGCAGGAACCAGTGAAATTATTTCAATACAATACCCTTGGAGCCTTGATGGCTGGCCTTTATGGTGGGACCATGACAGTAGGAGAATTGCTAGATCATGGTGACCTTGGTTTGGGAACCTTGGATTCTATTGATGGGGAATTGATTGTCTTAGATGGCAAGGCTTATCAGGCCAAAGGATCAGGAGACCAGCCAGAAATTGTGGAAGTATCATCAGATGCCCTCATTCCTTATGCGGCAGTAGTACCGCATCAGGCAGAGGTCATTTTCCGCCAGCGCTTTGAGATGACAGACAAGGAATTGGAAGAACGAATTGAGTCTTATTATGACGGGGAAAATCTTTTCCGCTCTATCAAGATTCGTGGGGAATTTTCACATATGCATGTGCGCATGATTCCCAAGTCAACACCAGAGACCAAGTTTGCTGATGTTGCAACCCATCAGCCTGAATATCGTCGTGACAATGTCGCAGGAACCATCGTTGGTTTCTGGACGCCAGAGATTTTCCATGGAGTTAGTGTGGCAGGCTACCATCTGCACTTCATATCAGATGACTTGACCTTCGGTGGGCATGTCATGGACTTTGTCATCAAGGAAGGCATTATCGAGGTGGGAGCAGTTGACCAGTTGGATCAACGTTTCCCAGTCCAAGACCGTCAATACTTGTTTGCTAAGTTCAATGTTGACGAGATGAAAAAAGATATTGAAAAGGCAGAATAGGAGAAGAAAATGACCATTCATATCATTATTACCATGGTGCTGTTGTTGGCTTTCTTGATAGGGAGCATTTGGTATGCCAAAAAGAAATATCAGATTAATTTAGCTGTCTTGGGCTTGGGGGCTGTTGCCTTCTTTGTCTCTTCACAAATTTTAGAAAAACTGATGCATATCTTGGTTTTGCATCCTCAAAAAGACGGTAGTATTGCCCTCTTGCAAGACCATCCGCTTGTCTATATCATCTATGGCCTAGCCATGGCAGCATTTTTTGAGGAAACAGCTCGTCTTATTTTCTTCAAATGGTTGGAGAAAAAGAGAAGTTTGGAAAAGGCAGATGCCTTGGCCTATGGATTGGGGCATGGTGGCTTGGAATTGATTTTCCTAGGCCTTACTAGTTTGATTAATCTCTACATCGTTCTCTCGGCAGTTCAAACTCAGAATCCACAGGTTATGCAATTGCTGTCTGAAAATATGTTGAAAACTATCCAGTCGCTATCAGTCTGGCAGATTTATTTGCTTGGTTTTGAGAGAATCTTGGCGCTAGGTTTTCAATTACTTTTGACTGTTTGGGTTTACCAAGCTGTTCGCCGGAAGAAATGGATTTATCTCCTAGCAGCCTATGGTCTACATGCCTTCTTTGACCTAGCTCCATCTCTAGCTCAAGTAGGATGGATTACAAGTCCAGTCTTGGTTGAAGTTATTCTACTAGTTGAACTGATCCTAGTTGCCTATGGAACTAAGGCAATCTTTTGCAAAAAATCATAAGAAAAGGGGGAAACCTCTTTTTTTGTTTAAAATAAGCTCAAGTTTTTTTTAGGGTCGTCAAATGGTCTTAAAAATGGTATAATGGAATGAATTTTGTAAAAGGAAGAGTGTTATGTCAGTAAAAGAAAAAATGCTTGAAATCTTAGAAGGAATTGATATCCGTTTCAAGGAACCCTTGCATAGCTATAGTTATACAAAAGTAGGTGGAGAGGCTGATTATCTGGTCTTTCCACGAAATCGTTTTGAGTTGGCGCGCGTTGTTAAATTTGCCAATCAAGAAAATATCCCTTGGATGGTGCTTGGAAATGCCAGCAACATCATCGTTCGTGATGGTGGAATTCGTGGATTTGTCATCTTATGTGACAAGCTCAATAACGTTTCCGTTGATGGCTATACCATTGAAGCAGAAGCTGGTGCCAACTTGATTGAAACAACTCGCATTGCCCTTCGTCATAGTTTGACTGGCTTCGAGTTTGCTTGTGGCATTCCAGGGAGCGTTGGCGGTGCTGTCTTTATGAATGCGGGCGCTTATGGTGGCGAGATTGCCCACATCTTACAGTCTTGTAAGGTCTTGACTAAGGACGGAGAAATCGAGACCCTGGCTGTCAAGGACTTAGCTTTTGGTTACCGCCACTCAGCCATTCAAGAGTCTGGTGCAGTTGTCTTGTCAGCTAAATTTGCCCTTGCTCCAGGAAGTCATCAGGTTATCAAGCAAGAAATGGATCGTTTGACGCATCTCCGTGAACTCAAGCAACCTTTAGAATATCCATCTTGTGGTTCGGTCTTTAAGCGTCCTGTTGGTCATTTTGCAGGTCAATTAATTTCAGAAGCTGGCTTGAAAGGCTATCGTATTGGTGGAGTTGAAGTGTCTGAAAAGCACGCAGGATTTATGATCAATGTCGCAGATGGAACGGCTAAAGACTACGAGGACTTGATTGAGTCTGTTATCGAAAAAGTTAAAGAACACTCTGGCGTTACTCTTGAGAGAGAAGTTCGTATCTTGGGTGAAAGCAAGTAGGAAGCTGTAGTTGAAAAGCTGCTGCTATGTCATGGAAAGGGGGTGAAAGCCTATCGTTAGTGCAGAAGAATGTAGGCAGTTCAATCTCCTACACGAGGTAGTAGCGGCCTGACAGAGTCCTGATCTGTTAATCTATGAAAAAGAAGGAATAAATGACAATTGAAAAAACCAATTATTGAATTCAAAAACGTCTCTAAAGTTTTTGAAGACAGCAACACCAAGGTTCTCAAAGATATCAACTTTGAGTTGGAAGAAGGGAAATTCTACACCCTTCTAGGCGCATCAGGTTCAGGGAAATCAACCATCCTAAACATCATTGCAGGGTTACTGGATGCGACGACAGGAGATATTTTGCTGGACGGTGTCCGCATCAATGACATCCCAACCAACAAGCGAGACGTCCATACGGTCTTCCAATCCTATGCCTTGTTTCCACACATGAATGTGTTTGAAAATGTTGCCTTTCCACTCCGTTTGCGTAAGATTGACAAGAAAGAAATCGAGCAGCGTGTAGCGGAAGTTCTCAAGATGGTTCAGTTGGAAGGTTATGAAAAACGTTCCATTCGTAAACTATCTGGAGGACAACGTCAGCGTGTGGCCATTGCCCGTGCCATCATCAACCAACCCCGTGTGGTCTTGTTGGACGAGCCTTTGTCAGCGCTGGACTTGAAATTGCGAACAGACATGCAGTACGAACTGCGTGAACTGCAACAACGATTGGGAATTACCTTTGTCTTTGTCACTCACGATCAGGAAGAAGCTCTTGCCATGAGTGACTGGATTTTCGTCATGAATGATGGCGAGATTGTCCAGTCTGGAACACCTGTGGATATCTACGATGAGCCGATCAATCATTTTGTTGCCACCTTTATCGGTGAGTCAAATATCTTGCCAGGAACCATGATTGAGGACTACTTGGTTGAGTTTAACGGCAAACGTTTCGAAGCGGTCGACGGTGGGATGAAGCCAAATGAGCCAGTCGAAGTCGTGATTCGTCCAGAGGACTTGCGGATTACCCTTCCTGAAGAAGGCAAGCTCCAAGTTAAGGTAGATACCCAGCTCTTCCGTGGGGTTCACTACGAAATTATCGCCTATGACGAACTTGGAAACGAATGGATGATCCACTCGACTCGTAAGGCCATCGTGGGTGAGGAAATCGGTCTGGACTTTGAGCCAGAAGACATCCATATCATGCGTCTCAACGAAACCGAAGAAGAGTTTGATGCCCGTATCGAAGAATATGTGGAAATCGAAGAGCAAGAAGCAGGTCTGATCAATGCAATCGAGGAGGAAAGAGATGAAGAAAACAAGCTCTAAACTCTTTGTAGTGCCCTACATGCTCTGGATTGCCCTCTTTGTCCTGGCACCCTTGGTCTTGATTTTCGGACAATCCTTTTTCAACATTGAAGGCCAGTTTAGTTTAGAAAATTATAAATCTTACTTTGCGTCACAAAACTTAACCTATCTCAAAATGAGTTTTAACTCTGTACTTTATGCAGGGATTGTGACCTTTGTGACCTTGCTTATCAGCTATCCAACGGCCCTCTTTTTGACCCGTCTTAAGCACCGTCAACTCTGGCTCATGCTGATTATTCTGCCAACCTGGATCAATTTGCTCCTTAAAGCCTATGCCTTTATCGGGATTTTTGGTCAAAATGGCTCTATTAACCAATTCTTGGAATTTATCGGAATCGGTTCGCAACAGTTGCTCTTTACGGATTTCTCCTTTATCTTTGTTGCAAGTTATATCGAGCTTCCCTTTATGATTTTGCCGATTTTCAACGTTTTGGATGATATGGATAACAATCTTATCAATGCAAGTTATGACCTCGGTGCGACCAAGTGGGAGACCTTCCGTCATGTCATCTTCCCTCTATCGATGAATGGGGTGCGAAGTGGTGTTCAGTCGGTCTTTATTCCAAGCTTGAGTCTCTTCATGCTGACCCGTTTGATTGGTGGGAACCGAGTTATCACCTTGGGGACAGCCATTGAGCAGAACTTCCTGACCAATGACAACTACGGTATGGGTTCAACCATCGGTGTGATTCTCATTCTGACCATGTTCATCACCATGTGGGTGACCAAGGAAAGGAGAGAACGATGAAAAAATTTGCCAACCTTTATCTGGGACTGGTCTTTCTTGTCCTCTACCTGCCGATTTTTTACTTGATTGGCTACGCCTTTAATGCAGGTAACGACATGAACAGCTTTACAGGCTTTAGCTTGAGCCATTTTAAAACCATGTTTGGTGATGGTCGTCTTATGCTGATTGTGACTCAGACCTTTTTCTTGGCCTTTCTGTCAGCCTTGATAGCAACCATTATCGGGACTTTTGGAGCTATTTATATCTACCAGTCTCGTAAGAAATACCAAGAAGCCTTTCTATCTCTCAATAATATCCTCATGGTTGCGCCCGATGTTATGATTGGTGCCAGCTTCTTGATTCTTTTTACTCAACTCAAGTTTTCACTTGGCTTTTTGACCGTTCTATCTAGTCACGTAGCCTTCTCCATTCCTATCGTGGTCTTGATGGTCTTGCCTCGTCTCAAGGAAATGAACGGTGACATGATTCATGCGGCCTATGACCTTGGTGCCAGTCAATTTCAGATGTTCAAGGAAATCATGCTTCCTTACCTGACTCCGTCTATCATTGCAGGTTATTTTATGGCCTTCACCTATTCGCTGGATGACTTTGCAGTAACCTTCTTTGTAACGGGAAATGGCTTTTCAACCCTATCAGTCGAGATTTACTCTCGTGCTCGTAAGGGGATTTCCTTAGAAATCAATGCCCTGTCTGCCCTCGTCTTTCTCTTTAGTATTATCCTAGTTGTTGGATATTACTTTATCTCACGTGAGAAGGAGGAGCAAGCATGAAAAAACTCTATTCATTTTTAGCAGGAATCGTAGCCATTATCCTCGTCTTATGGGGAATTGCGACGCATCTAGACAGTAAAATCAACAGCCGAGATAGTCAAAAACTGGTTATCTACAACTGGGGGGACTATATCGATCCCGAACTCTTGGAGCAATTCACAGAAGAAACAGGAATCCAAGTCCAGTACGAGACCTTTGACTCCAACGAAGCCATGTATACCAAGATCAAGCAGGGTGGAACGACCTACGATATTGCCATCCCTAGTGAATACATGATCAACAAGATGAAGGACGAAGACCTCTTGGTACCGCTTGACTATTCAAAACTTGAAGGTCTTGAAAATATCGGACCAGAGTTCCTCAACCAGTCCTTTGACCCAGGCAATAAATTCTCTATTCCTTACTTCTGGGGGACACTGGGAATTGTCTACAATGAAACCATGGTAGATGAAGCGCCTGAGCATTGGAATGATCTCTGGAAGCCTGAGTATAAGAACTCTATCATGCTCTTTGATGGGGCGCGTGAGGTGCTGGGACTAGGACTCAATTCCCTAGGCTACAGCCTTAACTCCAAGGATTCCCAGCAGTTGGAAGAGACAGTGGATAAGCTTTACAAGCTCACTCCAAATATCAAGGCTATTGTGGCAGACGAGATGAAGGGATACATGATTCAGAACAATGCTGCTATCGGCGTGACCTTCTCTGGTGAAGCTAGCCAAATGCTAGAAAAAAATGAAAATCTCCGCTATGTGGTACCGACAGAAGCCAGCAACCTTTGGTTTGACAATATGGTCATTCCCAAAACAGTCAAAAACCAAGATGCAGCCTATGCCTTTATCAACTTTATGTTGAAACCTGAAAATGCTCTCAAAAATGCAGAGTATGTCGGCTATTCAACACCAAACCTACCAGCTAAGGAATTACTCCCAGAGGAGAAAAAAGAAGATAAAGCCTTCTATCCAGATGCTGAAACCATGAAACACCTAGAAGTTTATGAAAAATTTGACCATAAATGGACAGGAAAATATAGCGACCTCTTCCTACAGTTTAAAATGTATCGGAAGTAGGAGTAGAATGTAAGAAAACGAATCAGTCAAGCTGGTTCGTTTTTTTGAATCAGATGGAAGTGTTGGTATGAAATTGAAAAATTCAATTCTTAATAAATCTTTGAAAAAATATTTAAGCCCTTGACCGTTATTAAGACCTTCTGTATAATGATATAGGAGATAGATTATGCAAAATTTTCCATATAAATAAAAGAGAAATACAATATGAATGAAAAGATATATTTGAAGGATATTTTCAGATTTAATGAGTTATTGTCACAATCGGAGTATAAAGGGTATCGTATTAAGTTACGATTTAACAAGAATTGGGATGATTATAGTTTTGTTGATGATTATATCAGTGGGTCTGAAGATTTTTTACCATGGATTTTAAGTAATGGTTCAGATAAAAAAAGTAGAAATCGTAGAAATGAAATTCAGTTTCAATTTATAGAAGTAGAGTATCATAAATGGCTTTTTGTTGGTGCCTATCTTATAAAAGAAACGAATAGTCAGATAAAGCAAGTGACCTATGGGAACCATCATGTTAAGTTCGCTTTAGCTGAACGATTAAAAGAGTATGATAAGTTTATAGAAAAAGTTTTGGTTAATCATACTAATACAGGTCAATCATGGTTTTATGTTAATCCTAAAATAATTGAATCAGTTGTAGTAGAATCTGTAAACAGTATTTCCTATTTTAATCAAACGTCTCATTTTCCAGGTTATGAAAATATTTCATTTTCTTATCAAGAATTAAAGAAAAATTGGTCAAATAGTTCTTGGAGACAATATCTTTCAGCTGTTTATGGTGTCTATGTTATTACTGATGCTAAGACAGGAAAGCTCTATGTCGGTTCTGCTTATGGAGATAATGGAGTTTACGGAAGATGGTCTACATACTTAAGTGAAGGCTATGATAAATCCGAAATGGAAGAAAATCGTTATCCGAATAAAAGATTATGTGAAATAGTCGAAAAATATGGAATAAGTTATATTAAAAAGTATTTTCAATATAGTTTATTAGAGATTTTTCCAAAGAATGAAGTTGGAAAACAAAAGGCACTTCAACGTGAACGATATTGGAAAAAAGTATTAAAATCTAAAGAACATGGTTATAATGCAAATTAGGAGAGGCTATGAATAATTGGAATGATTTGGAAAAAGCTCGTCGAGAAGAAGAATTGAATCAAGAGCTAAAAAGACAGAATAACTTATTGGAGCAGCAAAGATGGGAACAGCAGTTTTCTAACCAAAAGCAACAGGCAGCACTAGATGAACAAAATCGTCTTGTTCGAGAACAACAAGAAACATTAAAAGAGAGAAATGAGTTAGAACGTCAGAGGCAATGGGATGAGGAATCTCGATATCAAAGAGAGCTAGAATTACGTATTGAGCAACAATATAAAGATAATATATTTGATTTAAAAAAACTGTGGGCCAAAGCTGAATCAGAAAATGAGAGAGGGAGAATTCAGATACTCTTAGCAGAAGCAGAAGCTGACTGGAATGAGTATTTGCTGGAGAAAGAGAGAAAAGCAGAAAGAAAGCGATTAGCTACAGAGCAATTTCAAATAAAACAGCAGGAAGAAAGAGAACAGAATTAATTATTAGAGCGTCGTAGAAAGAAAACTAGTAGGATAAAGTGGTTTTTCGGAATAGCTATAAGCTTACTTTTATTAGTGATAATTGTAACTTTTTTAATAGGTATGAGTAAGTCTAAATCATCTCATAGCAGTACTAAGCAATCAACTCAATCATCTAATTCAGTAACCTCCACAAGTTCTACAAAGCAAGCTTCTCTTGGTGGAAATAAATCTAAAGATAAACAAACTTCATCAACAAGTTCTGCCTCTTCTAGACCTCAGGCTACAAAAGTATATATTGGAAACTACATTGGTCAAAATTCCTCGGATGTTATAGCTGAATTGAAGAGTAGAAAAATTACTGAGAATCATATAAAAGTTGAGGAAGAAGAAAGTGATGAATATTCTCCTGGCACAGTTTTACGTCAGAGTTTATCGGAGGGAACTCTATATGATTTAAATGATTCATCCGATATTATTTTGACTGTTGCAAAAGAGCGAACTAGTGCTACGATGCCAAATTATGCAGGTTCAAGTTTAGAGTTTACCAAAAATAATTTAAAGCAAATTGTTGGTATTAAAGAAGCTAATATTGAAATAGTAGAAGTTTCAACTGCTCCTGAAGGTACCTCGGAGGGGACTGTAGTAGATCAAAGTCCGAAAGTAGGAGAGGAAGTTGACTTGAAACGTACACGAGTTAAAATTTCAATTTATAAGCCTAAAACTCATCAAACATCACAAAGTAGATCTAGATAAATTAAAACGTTAATTTAGCAAGCTAACTCACTACTATGAGTTAAGATCATTTCCAGTTGACGCAAGCTTAAAAAAACGTTATAATAAGAAAGTTGAGAATTGATTTTCAGTTATCTTAGTCCAGAGAAATGGCGGTGCTGCGAGCCATCTAAGCTAGGAAGTCATGCTACTCAATTTAACAATTGCATAAGAACAAGAGAATGACAAGTTCATTGAATGAAGGTGGTACCGCGGTTTTTCGCCCTTCGTGATATGAGCTTGTCTTTTGATTTTTGGAGGTGTTGATGAAAACATTTCTTGTCAAACAAAAGTTTCGTCTTGGAGGCGAACGCTTCGCTATCAAGGATGACAGGGGAGAAATCGTCTATCAGGTGGAGGGATCATTTTTTAAGATTCCCAAAACTTTTATCATCTATGATGCTAATGGTGAACAGGTCAGTCAGATCAGTAAAGAAATCTTGACCTTGCTACCTCGTTTTGAGATTCAACTTAGGGATGGCTCGAGTTTTGTCATTCGTAAGAAGTTGACCTTCTGGCGAGATAAGTATGAGTTTGATAATCTGGGGCTTCGTATCGAGGGCAATATCTGGGATTTGAATTTCAAATTGCTGGATGATCATGATCAGCTGATTGCAGAAATTAAGAAGGAACTCTTCCATTTGACCTCTACCTATACCGTAACGGTTCTTGAGGACGCTTATGCAGACCTAGTCATTTCCCTCTGTGTCGCGATTGACTATGTGGAAATGCTGGAAAGTCAATCACATTAAACAAGTAAATAAGGAGACAATATGAAACAACTATCTAGTGCACAAGTACGCCAAATGTGGCTTGATTTCTGGGCGACCAAAGGTCACTCTGTAGAACCATCAGTGAGCTTGGTTCCTGTAAATGACCCAACTCTTTTGTGGATCAACTCTGGGGTAGCAACCCTTAAGAAATACTTTGACGGGACCATTATCCCTGAAAATCCACGTATTACCAATGCGCAAAAGGCTATCCGTACCAACGACATTGAAAATGTAGGGAAGACTGCACGTCACCATACCATGTTTGAAATGTTGGGGAACTTCTCTATCGGGGATTACTTCCGTGACGAAGCTATCACTTGGGCTTATGAGCTTTTGACAAGCCCAGAATGGTTTGACTTCCCAGCTGAGAAACTTTACATGACCTACTATCCAGACGATAAAGATTCTTACAACCGCTGGATTGAAGTAGGAGTGGACCCAAGTCACTTGATTCCAATCGAGGACAACTTCTGGGAAATCGGTGCGGGACCTTCTGGACCGGATACAGAAATTTTCTTTGACCGTGGAGAAGCTTTTGACCCAGAAAATATTGGTATTCGTCTTCTTGCAGAAGATATTGAAAACGACCGTTATATCGAAATCTGGAACATCGTTTTATCACAATTTAACGCAGACCCTGCTGTTCCTCGTAGCGAGTACAAGGAATTGCCACACAAGAACATTGATACGGGCGCTGGTTTGGAGCGTTTGGTAGCAGTTATCCAAGGGGCTAAGACAAACTTTGAGACAGACCTCTTCATGCCGATCATTCGTGAAGTGGAGAAATTGTCTGGTAAGGTCTACGACCAAGATGGCGACAACATGAGCTTCAAGGTTATCGCTGACCACATCCGTTCATTGTCATTTGCCATCGGTGATGGTGCCCTTCCAGGAAATGAAGGTCGTGGTTACGTCCTTCGCCGTCTTCTCCGTCGTGCGTCTATGCATGGTCAAAAATTGGGAATCAACGAGCCTTTCCTTTACAAACTCGTTCCAACCGTTGGAAAAATCATGGAAAGCTACTACCCAGAAGTGCTTGAAAAACGTAACTTTATCGAAAAAATCGTTAAGAGTGAAGAAGAATCATTTGCTCGTACCCTTCACTCAGGTCAACACTTTGCTCAAGGCATCGTAGCAGACTTGAAAGAAAAAGGTCAATCTGTTATCGCTGGTTCAGATGTATTCAAACTCTATGATACTTATGGATTCCCAGTTGAGTTGACTGAAGAAATCGCTGAAGAAGCTGGCATGACTGTCGACCGTGAAGGTTTTGAAGCGGCTATGAAAGAACAGCAAGAACGTGCGCGTGCCTCAGCTGTCAAGGGTGGCTCAATGGGGATGCAAAATGAAACCCTTCAAAACATCACTGTAGAAAGTGTCTTCAACTACAATGCTAGCCAATTGTCTTCTAAATTGGTGGCTATCGTGGCTGACAATGCAGAAGTAGAAGCTGTGTCAGAAGGAACTGCCTCACTTATCTTTGCGGAAACGCCATTCTATGCTGAAATGGGTGGACAGGTCGCTGACCACGGACAAATCTTGGATGAGTCAGGTAAGGTTGTGGCTACTGTGACAAATGTTCAAAAAGCACCAAATGGACAAGCTCTTCATATAGTTGAAGTCCATGCACCACTTGCTTTGAACCAAGAATATACCTTGGCAATTGATACTAATCGTCGTCACCGTGTCATGAAAAACCACACAGCGACTCACTTGCTTCACGCTGCCCTTCACAATATCCTTGGAAACCACGCAACACAAGCAGGATCGCTTAATGAAGTCGAATTCCTTAGATTTGACTTCACCCACTTCCAAGCAGTGACTGCTGAAGAATTACGTGCGATTGAGCAGCAAGTCAACGAGAAAATCTGGGAAGCTCTTGAAGTGAAGACAGTTGAAACGGATATTGACACTGCTAAAGAAATGGGAGCTATGGCTCTCTTTGGTGAGAAATACGGTAAGGAAGTCCGTGTTGTTACTATCGGTGACTACTCTATCGAGCTTTGTGGTGGTACCCACGTTGGCAACACTTCTGAGATTGGACTCTTCAAGATTGTCAAAGAAGAAGGGATTGGATCAGGAACTCGCCGTATCTTGGCAGTGACTGGTAAGGAAGCCTTTGAAGCCTACCGTGAACAAGAAGATGCTCTTAAAGCAGTCGCAGCAACCTTGAAAGCACCTCAAGTCAAGGAAGTACCTCACAAGGTAGAAGGACTTCAAGAACAACTTCGTCAATTGCAAAAAGAAAATGCTGAGTTGAAAGAAAAAGCCGCAGCTGCAGCCGCAGGCGATATCTTCAAGGATGTGAAGGAAGTTAATGGTCACCGCTACATTGCTAGTCAAGTGTCTGTATCAGATGCCGGTGCCCTTCGTACCTTTGCAGATAACTGGAAACAAAAAGACTACTCTGATCTTCTTGTTCTAGTTGCTGCTATCGGTGACAAAGTCAATGTCCTTGTAGCAAGCAAGACAAAAGACCTTCATGCAGGAAACCTTGTCAAAGAATTGGCACCAATCGTCGATGGACGTGGTGGTGGTAAACCAGACATGGCCATGGCGGGAGGAAGCAATCAAGCTAAAATCCAAGAATTGTTGGATGCAGTAGCAGGTAAATTGTAAGAAAATAAAGATCTATCCATTTGGGTAGGTCTTTTTGTGAATACAAAAAAGCCAAATCCGATTGGACCTGGCTTGAATATTATGAACTATTAAATAGTATTGGCTGCCCAGACACTTACCGAAGCAGCTGAGACTGGGAATTGTCCATAACCTTCCTCATCAATTGTAACTTGATCTTGGTGGTTTTCAAGTAAATCTACAAAGGTTTGGTTAGCCCATTCTTGGCCGACAAACATTGACTTGCTGTTTTCTTGGTCATTTGAGATAAGGACTGCGATTGGGGATTGATTTTCAGCACCTGAGCGTACCCAACCGATACAGTTAGCATCATCAAAGTAGTCATTTTGTTCTCCATAGGCCAAATCTTTTCGGATGGCTAGGAGGCGGTCAAGGACTTCTTTGAAATCTTGTTGAGCATACTGCCCTGAAATCCCATAGTAGTCTCCGTAAAAAACACATGGAAGCCCATCTTGGCGTAATAGAATGAGGGCATGGGCTGCTGGTTTAAACCATTCTTCAACAGTAGACTCAAGGGCTTGTCCTCGTTGTGTATCATGATTGTCGACAAAGGTTACAGCCTTGTCGGGCTTGAGTTCAACCAAGCTATCTGTGAAAATACCACGAAGGTCATAGTTTGCGCCAGCTTGACTGGCTTCAAAGAGATTCTGGTGGAGACGAACATCAACAAGGTCGAATCGTTCTTCCGTTTTTTCAAGGTAGTCTAGATTGGCTTCCTTGTCAGGATTCCAAAATTCACCAAAAACATAGAAATTCTCACCGTATTTTTCCTTCATATCACGGATAAAATTGCGCATGAAGAAAGAGTCAATGTGTTTAACAGCATCCAAGCGGAAACCAGCTACACCAGTCGTTTCCATGAACCAGTCAGCCCAGTCATAGATATTTTGGATGACTTCAGGATGTTTAAAGTCTAGGTCGGCATACATGAGGTAGTCGTAGTTACCGTTTTCATTATCGACCAATTCCTCATTTGCCCAACCCTTGTTGTCTCCTTGAATCAGATAAATCCCAGACTTGCGGCGTTTGGCATCATAGTCTGTACCGGTGAAGTGGTACCAGTGCCAGTGGAAGTCATTATAGGTATCTTGGCGACCATCGAAGGTAAAGCTAGTCCAGCCATTGATAGTGAAGGGTTCTCCAAGTTCAACTGTACGGTCTACAGGATCCACTTCGATAACCTGAAAGGCTTCCATGTGATCAGCAGCAGCCTTGTGGTTGAGCACCACATCGGCCATAGGTTGAATTCCCTGTGCTTTTAGAGCTTGAATGGCTTGAAGATAGTCTTCTTTAAAACCATACTTGGTGCGGACAGTTTCTTTTTGGTTAAACTCTCCTAAGTCGAATAAGTCATAGACCCCATAACCTACATCTTTTTCATTGGTCGCCTTAGAAGCTGGTGGCATCCATACATGGCTGATACCGAGATCAGCTAGGTGTTGAGCATCTTCAGCCAGATGCGTCCAGTGCTGACCGTCGTGGGGCAGATACCATTCAAAGTATTGCATGAGTGTTTGATTTTGCATGATGTTTCCTCTTACTTGTCAATCTTGTTCTTTATTCTATCATAAAGTATTGGTTAGCTCAAACGTTTGCGTAAAACTGAATAATAAGTTTTTGACTATTTTATATAAAATGTTGATTTTTAAAATGAAAGCGCTATAATTATAGTAAATTACATAGATAAAGAGAGGAGATTTCTCATGATTGAATTTCAAAATGTTAGTAAGTTGTATGGTGATAAAGAGGCCTTGAGCAATCTCAATCTACAGATTGAAAATGGGGAGATTATGGGCTTGATTGGCCATAATGGTGCTGGAAAATCGACCACTATAAAATCCTTAGTCAGTATCATTTCGCCCAGTAGTGGTCGTATTTTAGTAGATGGTCAGGAGTTATCGGAAAATCGATTGGCTATTAAACGAAAGATTGGCTATGTAGCAGACTCGCCTGACTTATTTTTGCGTTTAACAGCCAATGAATTTTGGGAATTAATCGCCTCCTCTTATAATCTGAGCAGCTCTGACTTGGAAGCTAGTTTAGCTAGGCTATTGAGTGTTTTTGATTTTGCTGAAAACCGCTATCAGGTTATTGAAACCCTTTCTCACGGAATGCGTCAGAAAGTCTTTGTCATCGGAGCACTCTTGTCTGATCCTGATATTTGGGTCTTGGACGAACCCTTGACTGGTTTGGACCCTCAGGCTGCCTTTGATTTGAAGCAAATGATGAAGGAGCATGCGCAAAAAGGCAAGACAGTCTTGTTTTCAACCCATGTCCTAGAGGTGGCAGAGCAAGTCTGTGATCGGATTGCCATTTTGAAAAAGGGACATTTGATTTATTGTGGTAGTGTGGAGGACTTGAGAAAAGACCACCCAGACCAGTCTTTGGAAAGTATCTACCTTAGCCTTGCTGGTAGAAAAGAGGAGGTTTCAGATGCGTCTCAAGGTCATTAAAAAATTAGTGGATATCAATATCCTCTATTCATCTCAAGAAGCTAATCTGGCTAACCTACGAAAGAAGCAAGCTAAAAATCCTGGGAAAAAAGTAAATGTTTCCGCTAGAGTCCTAGGTTCTTACATTTTTTCCAGTCTCTTGATGCTCATCATGTTTATAAATATAGCCATTCATTTTCCTTTTGATGAAATACCTGTTTATTTTAGTTTTATGGTTACTATTTTACTAGTGATTGCCTTTTCAACTTCTTTAACTGCCTTTTACAATGTCTTTTATGAGAGTAAGGACTTGGTATCGTATAGGCCTTATGCCTTTAAAGAATCAGAGATTATAATTGCTAAAGGACTGTCTGTCCTCTTGCCAGCTCTGCCTGGAATTATACCAATCCTAGCTTATTTTCTAGTCCTCTACATTAGGCTAGCACCTTCTCTTTGGCTGGGTTTGCCTTTGATGCTAATGTCCTTGGCTCTATTATTTGTTTCTGTGGCTCTAGTGATGGTAGTGGCAGTGCATTTCTTGGCTCAAACTGCGCTTTTTAGAAAGTATCAGTCTATTTTTTCGAATGTGATGATTGGGATAGGAGTCCTCACACCTTTAATATTTGTCCTCTTTCTACAGTCGACTTCTAGAGGTATAGGTGATCAGACTAAAGAAATTCCACCTCTTCTTTATCCTATTCATCTCTTTTACAAAATAGCAGTGGAGCCTTTTTCGATAGAAGCCATCCTAGGTCTGCTCGCTTGGATAATTCTAGCTCTTTTCTTGCTTTACCTGACCAAAAAGAAGGTTTTGCCTCGTTTTTATGATGTGATCCTACTTAATAGTGAGGAGAAGGTAAAAAAAGAACGTCGCAGTAAGGAGGGAATTTCAACGACTAAAAAGGGATTTTTCCGCATGGTTTTACGCTACAACCTCTCCCTCTTGGGACAGGGAACTGGCGTGATTACAGTGCTTTTTACAAGTGCCTTTCTGCCTTATCTCATGATGATAGGATTGATTTCCAAAATTCGAGATTCTCAGTTAGTTCCAGACATTCATCCTCCATACTGGTTACCCTTGTTTTTTGTAGGAATGTTTATAGCAGTTGTCAATAACAATATCACCAGCCTACATTCAATTAGCTTGTCCTTAGAGAGGGAAAATTTTGATTTTCTGAAGAGTTTGCCTTTTGACTTTGCTCGTTATGTGAAACTGAAATTTTGGATTATCTTTGCTGTTCAGTCCTTTTTACCTATCTTGACTTTATTTGGTCTTTCCCTTTATTTAGGATTGCCCATCCTTTCAATGATTTACCTTCTTGTGGCATGGATCCTTGCCAGTGTCATCCTTTCTTGCCACCATTACCTTAAGGACGTGAAAAATTTGTCAACCAATTGGAGTAACATTACGGACCTGGTGAACCGTTCAAATCGTATAGTAGCAATAGTTTTACTCTTAATTTATAGTGTTATCTTAATGATTTTAGTCATTGTAAGCTTATTCTTGGTTCGGTCTCTCTCCACTATCCTTGCCATCAGCTTGGGAGTAGTAGCTCTTATTCTCCTACTTGGTCTTGCTGTATTTAGCTATCATTACTATCTATCACGGATATTGGTAGAGATAGAAAAAAGATGAGATAGTTGGTCGCTTGCTTGATAAATTCAATTCGACAAACGCTGTTATAGTTTGTTAGAATGTGGTTGTAAATGATTAAGATTGGTAATCAAAAATATAGGGAGGAATGTTTTGAATAAGAAATATAATATAGTTCTATTATTGTTGTTTATAGTTTATTTATTTGGATATTTTTCAATTTCAAAAACTTTAATTCCTTTAATGTGTGTGATCCAAGTATTTTTGATAGAACATATATTTAGAGTTCGAAATAGGATTATGCAGATAGGTGAAATTATAATTATTGTTGCTTCTATGATATTATTTATTGATAGTATATTGAGTTTGTAATAAAAGGCTTTTCTATAAAATCAAATTTTCCAGATACCTGCTTAAGGTGATTTATATCCTAATATTTCTTCTACTATCTTCGTCACTAAATTTGACAGACATATATTGCTGATACAACCTCTCTACCTACAATCTCGCAGTTAACCTGAGGCCAGTTTCCTCTTTGATTTTCGTTGAATTTTATTTGATAAAAGAAATGCTCCTCCAAGACGGAAGAGCATTTTTTATTGTGATTTTGATTCGGTTTCTGCAGACTCGGGGTGGAGTTCTTGGTAACTTGGTGCTTTGAAAAGGTCAGTACTGGTTTTACCTTGTCGTTGGCTAAAGAGGCTAGTTGACTGACTACCTTTTTCCTGTTCAATCTTTTTCAGAATTGGTAAGGAATTGAGGTAAGAAATGCTTTCTGTATCAACTGTTCCAAGATGATCTTTTTGGTAGAAACGTATCAAATCACCAGTTTGAATCTGGTCGCTGATTTTTAGCTGTTGACTGGCTGCTTGCCGAACGCTTTCCAGTTCAGTTTGAGTTTGTTCATCAAGGTTGCTAATTTCAAGTCCACTTTCAGTATAGTAGGTTCGTCCGTCATAACTGGTGTATTTAGGTGTGACGAAGGAATTGGCAGTTCGAAAGGCAACTGTTTCTTGATGATCTGGAGACAGAAGATCTTGTCCAACTTGAAGGAAGGAATTGGACTCAATACCAAGGAGGTGTTCGAGAGTCGGTAAGATATCGATTTGTCCACCGTAGGTATTGATGATTTGTCCTTTTTCATAACCAGGCATGACTACCATAAAAGGCACTCGTTGCAACATGGCATTGTCGTAATTCGACCAGTTCTCAGAAGTCTTTCCAATCAAAGGTGCCAGATCAGGATTGCGGGAATTGGAAATGCCATAATGGTCTCCGTAGATGACGATGATGGATTTTTCATAGAGACCACTTTCTTTGAGATAGTCAAAGAAGGCCTTAATAGCACTATCCAGATAGTTAGCCGTTTGGAAGTAGCCATTGATCGTTTCATCTTTGGTTTTGGCCAAGGGGAAACCAAGCTCGTTGCCCGTCAGATTGCTCGCATAGGGATAGTGATTGGACACCGTGATATACTTGGCATAAAAAGGCTGCTGCAAATGCTCCAGATATTGGATAGAATCTTTCATCATGATTTTATCATTCAAACCATATTGGAAAGAATTGCTACTGTCTTGCTTAGTAAAATAGGAAGCATCAAAGAAGTACTGGTAACCCCATTGTTTGTAGGTTGTATTTCGGTTCCAGAAGGTCCCGATATTACCGTGAAAGACAGCACTTGATTGGTAGCCATTTTTGGATAGGATAAAAGGCGCAGCTCGCTGAGTATTGCTACCACCGTAGTTGACCATAAAGGAACCTTGGTTAAGTCCAAACAAACCAGTTTCCAACATCGTTTCCGCATCTGAGGTTTTACCAGCCTTGACTTGGTTAAAGATATTAGAAAAGGCTAGGGTTGATTGCGAATGGTAGAGGGAATTAAGGAAGGGAGTGACTTCATGCTCAGTTCCATCTATGTTGAGTTTATAGTCAAGTAGAAATTGCTGGAAACTCTCCAAGTGGAGATAAATCACATTTTTCCCTTTGGCTAAGCCAAAATAGTCTGGATTAGGCTTAGCAGAATGTTCTTGAATATAATCTGTAATAGGTTGAAGGTCAGTCTCAGAGGCTTTAGCACGTTCCTTGTTTGCACTGTAGGATTGGTTGGCACTATAGCCTAAAAAGGCTGGCAAACTAAGGGCGCGGACAACATAATAATTAGAAAATCCTCTTGATAGGAGATCGGGACGTTCAATCTCTGCCAAGAAAAGATTAGCTGAAAAGAGGAGGGCTGAGAGTGCAGTGATAGCAACACTTGAGCGGAATTTGAAAGGTCTCCTGTCCAGCTGGATGAATTTTTTAAAGAAAAGGAAAGCTAGCAATGGGAAATCCATAAAATAGATGAAATCCCAAAGGCGTAGTAACTCTAGTTCCGCAGTACCAACAGATACCTTGCTGACCACCTTCATGGTATTGGCCGTGATAAAGTCACTAAATTCTCGATAGTAAAAAATATTAGAATAAAGCCAAATGAATAAAAGGCTATAAATAGCTATACTCAGGCCATAAAAGATCTTGGTTGACCGAGCATAGAGGGCTAGAGCCAGCAGGAGGAGTCCCAAAGGAAGGGGGTTGAAAAAGGCGATAAAGGCAAGGTAATTTCCCTGCAGCTTGCCCAATTGAATATCTAAATTAAAGTCAACGGTATAGGCTAATAAGGTTTTGAGCCAATAGAGGATTAAAAGGGTTAGGACAAAACCCAGTCTGGTACCCATGGCTTTTTGGATTTTGTTAAAATTGATTCTCACACAATTACTTCCTAAGTTTTTATTAGTATTAGTATACCATTTTTTAAAACTAGAGTAAAAAAGCAAGGGTAGTTTCTTTTTTGAGAATTGTCACAAAATTTGCTATAATAGTGACTATGAATAGAATAAGAGTCAGCAAAAGGGTTGAAAAGAAGCTCGCTAAAGGACTAGTTTTACTAGAAGCTAGCGACCTTACAGATGTTCATCTCAAGGATCAGGAAGTAGAAGTTCATAGTCAAGGTGGAAACTTTCTTGGGACTGCCTACCTTTCTCAGCAAAACAAGGGCTTGGGCTGGTTTGTCAGTAAAGACAAGGTGGCTTTTAATCAAGCTTTCTTTGAAACGTTATTTAGAAAAGCTAAAGAAAATAGAAAATCCTATTATCAAGATGATTTGACAACTGCCTTTCGTCTCTTTAACCAAGAGGGAGATGGCTTTGGTGGTCTGACAGTGGACCTTTATAGCGACTATGCTGTCTTTTCTTGGTATAACTCTTATGTTTATCAGATTCGTCAGACCATCTCAGAAGCCTTTAGACAGGTTTTTCCTGAGGTTTTAGGGACCTATGAGAAGATCCGCTTTAAGGGTTTGGACTATGAATCTGCCCATGTTTATGGTCAAGAAGCACCTGACTTCTTCACTGTTTTGGAAAATGGTGTCCTCTATCAAGTCTTTATGAATGATGGCTTGATGACAGGGATTTTCCTAGACCAGCACGAGGTTCGTGGTAGTCTAGTTGATGGCTTGGCTATGGGTAAATCCTTGCTCAACATGTTTTCCTACACAGCAGCCTTTTCAGTGGCTGCAGCCATGGGAGGAGCTAGCCAGACAACTTCAGTTGACCTAGCCAAACGTTCACGAGAATTGTCTCAAGCACATTTTCAGGCAAATGGAATCAGCACAGAGGTCCATCGTTTTATAGTCATGGATGTTTTTGAGTATTTCAAATATGCCAAGCGAAAAGGCTTAACCTATGATGTCATTGTCCTAGATCCGCCTAGCTTTGCTCGGAACAAAAAACAAACATTTTCTGTGGCCAAGGATTATCACAAGTTGATTTCCCAGAGTCTTGAGATTTTAAATCCGGAAGGGATTATCATTGCTAGTACCAATGCTGCCAATGTTTCCCGTCAGAAATTTACAGAACAAATTGATAAAGGCTTTGCAGGAAGAAGTTACCAGATTTTAAATAAATACGGTCTTCCAGCAGATTTTGCCTATAATAAAAAAGATGAAAGTAGTAATTACCTCAAGGTGATTAGTATGAAGGTTAGTAAATGAAATTAATCGTTTCAGTAATGCCAAGAAGTTTAGAGGAGGCTCAGGCTCTGGATGCCACGAGGTACCTGGATGCCGACATCATTGAATGGCGCGCCGACTATCTGCCTAAAGAAGCGATTTTGCAGGTAGCTCCAGCTATTTTTGAAAAATTCGCTGGCCGTGAGTTGGTTTTCACGCTGAGAACTCGCTCTGAAGGGGGAGAAATCGACCTTTCTCCAGAAGAATATATCCATCTAATCAAGGAAGTGGCGCAACTCTATCAACCAGACTATATTGATTTTGAGTACTATAGCTACAAGGATGTTTTTGAGGAAATGCTGGACTTCCCAAATCTCATTTTGAGTTACCACAATTTCCAAGAAACACCTGAAAACATGATGGAAATCTTGTCAGAGTTGACGAGCCTAAATCCAAAACTTGTTAAGGTTGCAGTGATGGCTCACACGGAGCAGGATGTGCTAGACTTGATGAACTATACACGAGGCTTTAAAATCCTCAATCCTGAGCAGGAATATGTAACTATTTCTATGGGCAAGGTGGGCAAGGTCTCTCGTATCACTGCAGATGTGACTGGTTCTAGCTGGTCCTTTGCTAGTCTAGATGAGGCTAGTGCCCCAGGTCAGATTTCTCTAGCTAACATGAAAAAAATCAGGGAGATTTTGGATGAAGCTTGATGGCTATACACGTTTAGCTGCCGTGGTTGCCAATCCTATTAAGCATTCTATTTCCCCCTTTATTCACAATAGTGCCTTTGAGGCGACAGCTACCAACGGTGCTTATGTAGCTTGGGAGATTGAAGCGGGTGACTTGGCAGAAACAGTGGCCAATATTCGTCGCTACCAGATGTTTGGCATCAACCTATCCATGCCCTATAAGGAGCAAGTGATTCCATATTTGGATGAGCTGAGTGATGAAGCGCGCTTGATCGGTGCGGTCAATACGGTTGTTAATGAGAATGGCAATTTAATTGGATATAATACAGATGGCAAGGGATTTTTTAAGAGCTTGCCTTCTTTTACAATTACAGGTAAGAAGATGACCCTGCTGGGTGCTGGTGGTGCGGCCAAGTCCATTCTGGCACAAGCTATTTTGGATGGCGTTAGCCAGATTTCGGTTTTTGTTCGTTCGATTTCAAGGGAAAAAACAAGACCTTACCTAGACAAGTTACAGGAACAGACAGGCTTTAAAGTGGACTTGTATGCTTTAGAAGATGTTCCTGAACTGCAAGCAAGGATTGCTGAGTCGGATTTACTGGTCAATGCGACAAGTGTAGGGATGGATGGTCAATCATCTCCAGTTCCTGAAAACATTGTCCTATCAGAAACTCTCCTAGTAGCAGATATCATTTACCAACCCTTTGAAACACCATTTTTGAAATGGGCTAAAAGTCAGGGCAATCCAGCGGTCAATGGTCTGGGAATGTTGCTCTATCAAGCTGCAGAAGCTTTTCAACTGTGGACAGGCAAGGAGATGCCGACGGAAGAGATTTGGCAGTCCTTAACAGAAAAATACCAATAAAGAAAAGGAGATTCTCCTATGAAAATCAGAATTGATATTCCTCATCATCCTTATGATATTCAGATTGAAAAAGGCTGTCTGGCTCAGGCTGGTCAATGGTTGCGAGAACTCTGGCAACCTCAAAAAGTGGTTATAGTTACTGACAACCATGTAGCCTCTCTCTATGCAGAGAAGGTCAAACTCAGCCTAGAAGATGCTGGTTTTCAGGTAGCTGTTTTTGACTTTTTAGAAGGCGAAGAACGGAAAAATCTGACAACTGTTCAGAAAGTCTATGAATTTTTAGTCAAGCAAGGTCTGACTCGTAGCGATGGAATCGTGGCTCTTGGTGGCGGTGTCGTTGGGGACCTGGCTGGTTTTGTAGCCTCTACCTATATGCGGGGTATTCATTTTGTTCAGATTCCGACTAGTTTGACAGCCCAAGTGGATTCGTCTATCGGCGGAAAGACAGGTGTTAATACTCCTTTTGCTAAAAATATGGTGGGGACCTTTGCCCAGCCAGATGGGGTTCTGATCGACCCGCTTGTCCTTGAAACGCTCGGTAAAAGAGAGTTGATTGAAGGGATGGGTGAGGTTATCAAGTATGGCCTGATTGAGGATCCAGAACTGTGGGCTCTATTGACGGAGCTGGATGGTTCTGTGGAGAGTATTCTCGAACATGCAGAGACTTTGATTGAACATTCTTGCCAAGTTAAACGCAAGATGGTGGTTGAGGATGAGTTGGACAATGGTGTTCGTCTTTACCTCAATTTTGGCCACACTATTGGCCATGCCATTGAAGCAACTGCCGGCTATGGAAAAGTCATGCATGGTGAAGCTGTGGCCATGGGCATGGTGCAGATTTCCAAGGTTGCTGAGAAAAAAGGCCTCATGCCAGCTGGCATAACTCAGTTCATTACAGATATGTGTCAGAAATTTGGCTTGCCTGTTGACTATGAAAACTGGGATGTTGACAAGCTTTATCAGGCTTTGACTCATGATAAGAAGGCGCGTGGCAATACCTTGAAATTGGTCTTGGTGCCAGAGCTCGGTTCTGCAACCATTCACCCAGTTTCTCTGGAAGAAATGAAAGACTACTTGGTAAAATAAGGAGAGTGTATGAGATATTTAACTGCAGGAGAATCACACGGTCCCCGTCTGACAGCTATCATTGAAGGAATTCCAGCTGGACTACCTTTGACAGCAGAGGATATCAATGAGGACCTTAAACGCCGTCAGGGTGGGTACGGCCGCGGTGGTCGTATGAAGATTGAGAGCGACCAAGTTATCTTTACTTCGGGTGTTCGCCATGGGAAGACTACTGGGGCTCCCATTACCATGGATGTCGTCAATAAAGATCACCAAAAATGGCTGGATATCATGTCTGCGGAGGACATTGAAGACCGCCTTAAAAGCAAACGAAAAATCACCCATCCACGTCCAGGTCATGCCGACTTGGTTGGAGGTATCAAGTACCGTTTTGATGATTTGAGAAATTCCTTGGAGCGTTCATCAGCTCGTGAAACCACCATGCGGGTGGCCGTTGGGGCAGTAGCTAAACGTCTCTTGGCTGAGCTGGATATGGAAATTGCCAACCATGTCGTAGTCTTTGGTGGCAAGGAAATCGATGTTCCTGAAAATCTAACAGTTGCTGAGATTAAGCAAAGAGCTTCCCAGTCCGAAGTTTCTATTGTCAACCAAGAACGGGAACAGGAAATCAAGGATTATATTGACCAAATCAAACGTGACGGTGATACAATTGGTGGAATTGTTGAGACAGTCGTTGGAGGTGTTCCAGTTGGCCTTGGTTCCTATGTCCAATGGGACAGAAAATTGGATGCGCGATTGGCCCAGGCAGTTGTCTCTATCAATGCCTTTAAAGGGGTAGAATTTGGTCTTGGCTTTGAAGCTGGTTATCGTAAAGGCAGCCAAGTCATGGATGAAATTCTCTGGTCTAAAGAAGACGGCTATACTCGCCGTACTAACAATCTAGGGGGCTTTGAAGGTGGTATGACCAATGGGCAACCTATCGTTGTTCGTGGAGTTATGAAGCCTATTCCTACTCTCTACAAACCACTCATGAGTGTGGATATCGAAACCCATGAACCCTACAAGGCAACAGTCGAAAGAAGTGATCCAACTGCTCTTCCAGCAGCCGGTGTGGTCATGGAAGCTGTTGTGGCAACGGTTCTGGCACAAGAAATCCTCGAAAAATTCTCATCAGACAATCTAGAGGAATTAAAAGAAGCGGTAGCCCAACACCGAGAGTATACAAAGAACTATTAAGGAGTTCCTATGGCAAAAACAATCTATATCGCAGGTCTTGGGTTGATCGGTGCCTCTATGGCACTCGGTATCAAACGCGATCATCCAGATTATGAAATTTTAGGTTATAATCGTAGTCAAGCTTCGAGAGATATCGCCTTGAAAGAAGGCATGATTGACCGTGCAACGGATGATTTTGCTAGCTTTGCTCCTTTGGCAGATATCATCATTCTCAGCTTGCCAATCAAACAAACCGTTGCTTTCATTAAGGAATTGGCCAACTTGGACTTGAAAGAAGGCGTCATTATTTCAGATGCTGGTTCAACCAAGTCAGCCATTGTAGATGAGGCGGAGAACTATTTGACTGGCAAGCCGGTTCGCTTTGTAGGGGCCCATCCCATGGCTGGTAGTCACAAGACAGGGGCTGCCTCTGCGGATGTCAATCTCTTTGAAAATGCCTATTATATCTTCACACCTTCAAGCCTGACAAGTCAGGACACGCTTGAGGAAATGAAGAATCTGCTTTCAGGTCTTCATGCTCGTTTTATCGAGATTGATGCAAAGGAGCATGACCGAGTCACTTCTCAGATTAGCCATTTTCCACATATTCTGGCTTCCAGTCTCATGGAACAGACCGCGGTTTATGCTCAAGAACATGAGATGGCAAGGCGTTTTGCGGCCGGTGGGTTTCGTGATATGACTCGAATTGCGGAAAGTGAGCCAGGTATGTGGACTTCCATTCTCTTGTCCAATCGTGAGACTATTCTGGAGAGAATTGAGGATTTTAAGGAACGTTTGGAAGCGATTGGTCAGGCCATCAGCAAGGGAGATGAGGAGCAAATCTGGAACTTTTTCAACCAAGCGCGTGAGCAACGTCAGGCCATGGAAATCCATAAGCGTGGTGGTGTGGATAGCTCTTATGACCTCTATGTCGACGTTCCCGATGAAGAAGATGTCATCTTGCGGATTTTGGAACTGCTACGTGGAACTTCCTTGGTTAACATCCATATCAACGAGGAAAACCGTGAGGATATTCACGGGATCCTACAAATTTCATTTAAAAATGCTCAAGACTTAGAGAGAGCTGAGCATCTCATAACAGAAAATACCGACTACACAGTCGTCATCAAATAAGGAGAAAAATATGCCTAAAATAGAGCCTAGATTCATATTTGGTATTATCTTTATTTCTTTTATCTTACTTAGAGCTTATGCTGTTAAAAAAGATGTGAAAACTACTTCAGAAGCAAGTATTGAAACAAAAAATGAACCATCCAACAAGGAAATAAGTATTTCATGATATAGTTAAATCGATTGAATCATCCTTATCTGATGATGAGATAGATAACTATTTTGATAATCTTATGTCAAATGAAATAAAAACAGGTTCTAATTTAGGAACTTTGAAGATCGAGTATATACCAGATAAGGAATTAAGCAATGGACATTCAAGGGGTCATATAAAAGTGATTGCACAATAATAATGACCACAGAGTGACTAGTAATTTTAAAAGAAATAAATAAGGAGAAAATCATGTCAAATATTTACGATAGTGCAAACGAACTTAGTCGCGGTCTTCGCGAATTACCAGAATACAAGGCTGTTAAAGCAGCTAAAGATGCTATTTCAGCAGATGCTGAGGCAAGCAAAATCTTTACAGAATATGTTGCCTTTCAAGAGGAAATTCAAAAACTGGCACAGACAGGGCAAATGCCAGATGCTTCCTTCCAAGATAAGATGGAAGGCTTTGGCAAGCAGATTCAGGGGAACAGCCTCTTGTCAGAATTCTTTATCAAGCAACAACAATTGGCAATTTACCTTTCTGACATTGAAAAAATTGTTTTTGAACCAGTTTCAGAATTGCTAAAATAACAAAATAACAATCCTAAAGTCAGGAATTTTTAAGGAATTTCTGGCTTTTTATGATAAAATAGGTAAAAGTATTGCAAGTATGAGGTCCAATATGAAACTAAAAACAAACATTAGCCACTTACATGGCAGTATCCGAGTTCCAGGTGATAAGTCTATCAGCCACCGTTCCATTATCTTTGGAAGTTTGGCTGAGGGTGAGACTAAGGTTTATGATATTCTGCGAGGTGAAGACGTTCTTTCGACCATGCAGGTTTTTCGTGACCTTGGTGTTGAAATTGAGGATAAAGATGGGGTTATTACCATTCAAGGTGTAGGTATGAATGGCTTAAAAGCGCCACAAAATGCCCTTGATATGGGAAATTCTGGTACCTCGATTCGCCTGATTTCAGGTGTCCTTGCTGGGGCAGACTTCGAAGTAGAGATGTTCGGAGATGACAGTCTTTCCAAACGTCCTATGGACCGTATAACGATTCCACTGAAAAAAATGGGCGTTAGTATTTTAGGACAAACTGAGCGAGACCTGCCTCCCCTTCATTTAAAAGGGACAAAAAACCTATCACCTATTCATTATGAGTTGCCGATTGCCTCTGCCCAAGTCAAGTCAGCCTTGATGTTTGCGGCCTTGCAGGCTAAGGGGCAGTCAGTTATTATCGAAAAAGAGTGCACTCGTAATCATACGGAAGATATGTTACAACAATTTGGTGGTCATTTAAGTGTGGACGGCAAGAAAATCACAGTTCAAGGATCCCAAAAACTGACTGGACAAAAGGTGGTTGTTCCAGGAGATATTTCCAGTGCAGCCTTTTGGCTAGTTGCTGGTTTGATTGTTCCAAATTCTCGTGTGGTGCTTAAGAATGTAGGTATTAACGAAACGCGTACAGGTATCATCGATGTCATTCGTGCCATGGGTGGAAAATTAGAAGTAACTGAAATTGATTCAGTCTCTAAATCCGCTACCTTGATTGTTGAGTCTTCTGACTTGAAAGGAACAGAGATTGGCGGTGCCTTGATTCCACGCTTGATTGATGAATTGCCAGTTATCGCTCTACTTGCGACCCAAGCTCAAGGTGTCACAGTTATAAAGGATGCTGAGGAACTCAAGGTCAAGGAAACAGACCGCATTCAGGTTGTGGCAGACGCCTTAAATAATATGGGAGCAGATATCACACCTACAGCAGATGGAATGATTATTAAAGGAAAATCAGCCCTTCACGGTGCTAGAGTCAATACTTTTGGAGATCACCGTATCGGTATGATGACGGCTATCGCGGCCCTCTTGGTTGCAGATGGAGAAGTGGAGCTTGACCGTGCTGAAGCCATCAATACCAGCTATCCTAGCTTCTTTGATGATTTGGAGAGCTTGATTCATGGCTAAGGTATTACTAGGATTTATGGGGGCTGGTAAGTCAACAATCGCTAGAGGATTGGACCCTAATTACCTTGATATGGATGCTCTGATCGAGAAACTCTTAGGTATGTCTATTGCAGATTTTTTTGCTGAAAAGGGCGAAGTGGCCTTTCGTCAGGTAGAGTCAGAAGTCCTAGCTGAGTTACTAAAAACGGACCAAGTTGTGTCAACTGGTGGGGGCGTAGTCATTTCTAAGCGAAATCGTGACTTACTCAAGACCAATTCTGATAACATATACCTGAAAGCTGATTTTGAAACGCTTTATCAACGTATCGCAGCTGATAAGGACAATCAGCGTCCGCTTTTTCTAAATAATAGCAAGGAAAAACTTGCAGCTATTTTTCAAGAAAGACAGGTTTGGTATGAGGAAGTGGCCAGTCGGGTTTTGGATGTGACCAAGCTAAGCCCAGAGGAAATTATAGAGGAACTGAGATGAAAATTGCTTATCTAGGTCCCAAGGGATCATTTTCACACCATGTTGTGCAGACTGCTTTTCCTCAGGAGGAATTGCAGGCTTTTGCCAACATTACAGATGTCATTAAGGCCTATGAGCAAGGCTTGGTGGACTATTCTGTGGTGCCAGTTGAAAATTCTATCGAGGGTAGTGTTCATGAAACCTTGGACTATCTTTTTCATCAGGCTCGCATCCAAGCAGTAGCAGAAATCGTTCAGCCCATTCATCAGCAGTTGATGGTGGTGCCAGGTCATACGAAGATTGAAAAGATTTTTTCTCATCCTCAGGCTTTGGCTCAAGGAAAGAAATTCATCGAGGAACAATATCCAGAGGCCCAAATCGAGGTAACAGCTAGTACAGCTTATGCGGCCCGCTTTATTTCCGAACATCCAGACCAGCCTTATGCAGCCATTGCACCAAGAAGTTCTGCTGAAGAATATGGCTTAGAACTGATTGCTGAAGATATTCAGGAAATGGAAGCCAATTTCACACGTTTCTGGGTTTTGGGAGCTGAAAAGCCTGGTATTCCTTTGCAAGCACAAACTAAAAAAATGAGTTTGGCATTGACTTTACCGGACAATCTTCCCGGCGCACTTTACAAGGCCCTGTCGACCTTTGCTTGGAGAGGAATTGACCTGACAAAAATTGAAAGCCGTCCACTCAAGACAGCACTGGGTGAATACTTTTTCATTATCGATGTTGATTATGCCGATAGGGACTTGGTTAACTTTGCCCAAAAAGAATTAGAAGCGATTGGAATCCAGTATAAAGTACTGGGAGCCTATCCTATTTATCCAATATCAGACCATGGAAAGGAGAGAAGATGAGTAAAGAAAATCCCTTAAGCCATCACGAGCAGTTGCGCTATGACTATCTCTTTAAGAATATTCATTATCTCAATGAGCGAGAGAAAAAAGAGTTTGCTTACTTGCAAGACAAATTAAATAGGGAAAGTAGTGATGCTCCCTCAGAAAGTCAGGAATTGGCAGAGGATTATAGAAAGACAAGTGCTAATACTTCGATTCCTTCTTATAATAGCCGTAGTCGTTCTGAGAGATACCAGAAAATCAATTCTCTTCCAAAGGTTAAGTCCAAAAAACGTAAGATTCGTTGGGGGCGCATTTTTGCAGGATTGCTTGCCCTTCTAGCCTGTGTCGGTTTTGGCATGATTTTTATGTTCTTAAAAGGTTACACCAATGCTAATCCAGATAAAAATGTCAATGCCAGGGCAGCTCAAGTAGAAGTTTTTCATGGTCAAGATACCAAGGATGGGGTTAATATTTTGATTATGGGGACAGATGGACGGATTGGCCAAAATAGTGCTGAGACGCGAACGGATTCTATTATGGTACTAAATGTTGGTGGCTCAGATAAGAAAATTAAGCTGGTCAGCTTCATGCGTGATAACTTAGTTTATATTGATGGATATAGTAAGATTATCAATGGGAAGAAACAAACAGATAACAAGTTAAATGTAGCCTATGAATTAGGGGAACAAGAAGGCCAAAAAGGGGCGGAAATGGTTCGCCAAGTATTGAAAGATAATTTTGACTTGGATATTAAATACTATGCCTTGGTTGATTTCCAGGCCTTCGCAACCGCTATTGATACTCTCTTCCCTGATGGGGTGACGATTGATGCCAAATTCTCAACCTTAGAAGGTCAACCTTTAACCGAAGCTACGGTGGGAGATGATTTGCATGCTACAGAAACAGAGTCTCCAACCCAGACTATCAAAGTTGGGAAACAGCAGATGAACGGTTCAACCTTGCTAAATTATGCTCGCTTCCGTGATGATGATGAAGGTGATTACGGTCGTACCAAGAGACAACAGCAAGTGCTGACAGCTGTTCTGCAGCAACTCAAGGATCCAATTAAACTCTTTACTGGATCAGAAGCACTTGGTAAGGTCTTTGGGATGACCTCTACGAATGTTCCCTATAGTTTCCTACTGACCAAAGGTTTATCCTTCCTAGATGGAGCGCAAAATGGAATTGAGAGATTAACAGTTCCAGAACTAGGTGATTGGGTCGATGCCTATGATGTCT
>ERZ773044.176-NODE-176-length-33888-cov-57.8474_pt1 | contig 33888 bp, 27 predicted proteins | sample MGYA00511897_ERZ773044 | MGnify/ENA primary metagenome ERZ773044 (study PRJEB29015, sample SAMEA2738116) | human oral metagenome | biome: human oral; feature: human-associated habitat; material: saliva | place: China | collected 2170 ...
TTGAGATGGAAAATAAAAAGATTAACCAATTGGGGCAAGATGAAGCCTATAAAGGGATGGGAACAACTCTTGAGGCTGTAGCCATTATTGACAATCAGGCTATTTATGCCCACGTTGGAGATTCTCGTATTGGTTTAATTCGTGGAGAAGAATACCACCAGTTAACGAGCGATCATTCCTTGGTCAATGAATTGCTTAAGGCAGGTCAATTGACACCTGAAGAAGCAGCTAGCCACCCACAGAAAAATATTATTACCCAGTCAATCGGTCAAAAAGATGAAATTCAGCCTGATTTTGGAATGATTACCCTTGAGCCGGGAGACTATCTCCTACTTAATAGTGATGGATTAACAAATATGATTTCAGGAAGTGAGATCTATGATATTGTAACCAGCGATATTCCTTTGGCAGATAAGGCAGCAACCTTGATCCGTTTTGCCAACAATGCTGGTGGATTGGACAATATTACAGTTGCCCTTATTGCTGTTAATGAGGAGGCAACGGAATGATCCAAATCGGCAAGATTTTTGCCGGGCGGTATCGAATTATCAAACAAATTGGTCGAGGAGGCATGGCAGATGTCTATTTGGCCAAGGATTTGATTTTGGACGGTGAAGAAGTGGCAGTGAAGGTCCTGAGGACCAACTACCAAACAGATCCTATTGCAGTGGCTCGTTTTCAGCGGGAAGCGAGAGCCATGGCAGATCTGGACCATCCTCATATCGTTCGGATTACAGATATCGGTGAAGAAGAGGGACAACAGTATCTCGCAATGGAATATGTTGCTGGATTAGACCTCAAACGCTATATCAAGGAACATCACCCTCTTTCAAATGAAGAAGCGATTCGAATCATGGGACAAATCCTCTTGGCTATGCGCTTAGCCCATACTCGAGGAATTGTTCACAGAGATTTAAAACCGCAAAATATCCTTTTGACACCAGATGGGACTGCTAAGGTTACAGACTTTGGGATCGCAGTAGCCTTTGCAGAGACGAGTTTGACTCAGACCAACTCTATGCTGGGTTCAGTTCATTATTTGTCACCAGAACAGGCGCGTGGTTCTAAAGCAACTGTGCAGAGTGATATCTATGCTATGGGGATTATCTTCTACGAGATGCTGACAGGTCATATTCCTTACGATGGGGATAGTGCTGTGACCATTGCCCTCCAGCATTTCCAGAAACCATTGCCATCGGTTATAGCTGAAAATCCATCTGTGCCTCAGGCTTTAGAAAATGTTGTTATCAAGGCAACTGCCAAGAAATTAACAGATCGCTACAAATCAGTCGCTGAAATGTATGTGGATTTGTCTAGTAGTTTGTCTTATAATCGTCGTAATGAACCAAAGCTAGTCTTTGACGATGCGACTAAGGCGGATACCAAGACTCTTCCTAAAGTTCCACAAAGTACCTTGACTTCTATTCCTAAAGCTCCGGTACAAGAGGGAAGACCTCAACCTAAGCCCCAGCCTCATCAGACAGAAAAAACGGTACCTAGTCCAAAGCCAACCAAACGCCGTCGCATGAAAGCACGTTATCCAATTTTATTTGCGACCTTCTTGTTGGTTGTGGCATCCTTGGTATGGATTTTATATAGAACGCCCGCTACCATTGCCATTCCAAAGGTGGCAGGTCAGACGGTTGCGGAAGCTAAAGAAGCGCTTAAGAAAGCCAATTTTGAGATTGGTGAAGAAAAAACAGAGGCTAGTGATAAGGTTGAAGAAGGTCGTGTTATTCGTACCGATCCTGACGCTGGTACGGCACGCAAAGAAGGAACAAAAATTAATTTGATTGTGTCTTCTGGTCAGCAATCCTTCCAACTTGGAAATTATCTAGGACGAAAATCTAGTGATGTAGTGGCAGAGTTGAAAGGTAAGAAGGTTCCAGAAAATCTAATTAAGATTGAGGAAGAAGAATCCAACGAAATCGAAGCTGGTACAATCATGAAACAAAGTTTACCGGAGGGAACAACCTATGATCTTAGCAAGGCAACTCAAATAGTTTTGACAGTTGCTAAAAAAGTAAATTCTATTTCAATGCCAAGCTATATTGGTTCTAGCCGAGAATTTGCAGTCAATAATCTTACAGAGATATATGACATTAAAAAAGCTAATATCGAAGTTGTAGAAGTGTCTAAAGCTCCTGAAGGAACTGCTGAGGGGACTGTTGTAGAGCAAAGTCCAAAAGCAGGCGAAAAAGTAGACTTGAGCACTACTCGTGTTAAAATTTCTATTTATAAAGCGAAGCCGATTCATTCTTCTTCAACTTCTTCATCCTCATCCTCTTCTTCGTCCTCAAGTTCTTCTCGGAAACCTAACGAACAAGGGGATGCAGAATCCACTCCAACACAGGGAAATCCGCAAGGCAATTCACAACGAGGAGATACTTCCCGAGACAATCCATAGTGATACTAGAATCTTTGTCATGATTTCGTGGCAAAGATTTTTTTTGACTCCAGATTTGTGATAGAATAGAGGGAGTTGATAAAAGGAGGAAAGCATGGAAGAGTCAAAAGAATTAAATGCCGTCATCGATGTGATTATGCTAGCAGGGACCATTCTCTTAAAAAGTGGTTCAGAGATTCATCGTGTAGAAGATACCATGATTCGAATTGCGCATTCGCAGGGGATTGTGGATTGCAATGTTCTTGCCATGCCTGCCGCTATCTTTTTCTCCATTGAAAATACCAATATTTCGCGCATGAAGCGCGTGACTTCCTCTTCTTATAATATTGAAAAAGTCTGTGATGTGAACCAGATTTCTCGTCAGTTGGTAGGGGGGCAGATTGATTTAGAGACAGCCTTCAAGCAATTGACAGCCTTGCAAGCCCAACCCCTTCCCTATACCAAGTTGCAGGTAACTCTGGCTGCGACCTTTAGCGCTCCTTTCTTTTCTATTATGTTTAGTGGAAATATCTACGATGCACTTGGGGCAGGAGTGGCTACCTTATTTGGTTTTGCCTTTTCCCTCTATGTGGAGAAGTTTATCCGAATTCCCTTTGTAACAGCCTTTGCTGGAGCCTTTGTCTTTGGGATGATAGCCCAGTTTTGGGCTCGCTACACAGGTTTTCCCTCAACGGCAGATTTGATTATAGCTGGTGCGGTCATGCCGTTTGTACCAGGGATTGCCTTGACCAATGCGGTTCGTGATATTATGACCAACCACATAAACTCTGGTATGAGTAAGATGTTTGAATCCCTGCTCATTACCCTTGCTTTAGGGGCGGGAACTTCTGTCGCCTTGGTATTGATGAATTAATATGACACTAACAACCTTTTTATTACAAGCAGTAGCAAGTCTTCTTGCCATTATCACTTTTTTAATCGTACTCAATGTTCAACGTTCTATGCTCTTACCAGGAGGAATTTTGGGCATGGCTGTCTGGCTAATTTATCTCTTACTTAAAGAACCGACCAATGTTATCGTAGCCACCTTCATTGCGGCTATTATCGGTTCTTGTGTCAGCCAGATTTTAAGTATTCTTTATAAGACACCTGCTGTGGTCTTTATCTTGGCCATCTTGGCACCTCTGGTTCCGGGTTATCTCTCCTATCGGACAACTGCCTTTTTTGTGACGGGAGATTACAGTCATGCCATTGCTAGTGCAACCTTGGTTGTTATGTTGGCTTTGGTGATTTCCATTGGAATGGCTAGCGGAACAGTGATTCTTAGACTTTATTCTTACTTAAGAAAGCAGCATAATGGTTAGAATAATAAGCGACTTGATTTGGTGAATCAAGTCTTTTTTCTCTCTTTTACTGCCATTTGTGATAAAATAGTATAGAACGATTTTTTACAATGAATGATAAAACAGAGGTAAATATGACAATCGGTATTGATAAGATTGGTTTTGCGACCAGTCAATATGTCTTGAAATTACAAGACTTAGCAGAAGCGAGGGGAATTGACCCTGAAAAATTAAGTAAAGGACTCTTGCTCAAGGAATTGAGTATTGCGCCCCTAACTGAGGATATTGTGACCTTGGCGGCTAGTGCAAGTGACTCTATTTTAACTGAGCAAGAAAGAGCAGAAATTGATATGGTCATTGTGGCTACCGAGTCAGGAATTGACCAGAGTAAGGCTGCAGCCGTCTTTGTGCATGGCTTGCTGGGCATCCAGCCCTTTGCTCGTAGTTTTGAGATTAAAGAAGCCTGCTATGGAGCGACTGCTGCCCTCCATTATGCCAAATTGCATGTGGAAAATTCTCCAGAGTCCAAAGTCTTGGTCATCGCCAGTGATATTGCCAAATATGGAATTGAAACTCCAGGAGAACCAACTCAGGGTGCTGGAAGTGTAGCTATGTTGATTACACAAAATCCACGCATTATGGCCTTTAATAATGACAATGTAGCTCAGACCCGTGATATCATGGATTTCTGGCGACCAAATTACTCGACAACTCCGTATGTAAATGGTGTTTATTCTACCCAACAATATTTGGATAGTTTGAAAACGACTTGGCTTGAATACCAAAAACGCTACCAGCTTACTTTGGATGATTTTGCGGCTGTGTGTTTCCATTTGCCTTACCCTAAATTAGCCTTAAAAGGCTTGAAAAAAATCATGGATAAGAGTCTGCCTCAAGAGAAAAAAGACCTCTTGCAAAAGCATTTTGACCAGTCTATTCTCTACAGTCAAAAGGTGGGGAATATCTACACAGGTTCCCTCTTCCTAGGACTTCTGTCTCTCTTGGAAAATACAGATAGCTTGAAAGCTGGGGATAAAATCGCCCTTTATAGTTATGGAAGTGGCGCTGTGGCTGAGTTCTTCAGTGGTGAATTGGTTGAAGGTTATGAAGCTTATCTAGATAAAGACCGCTTGAACAAGCTCAACCAACGAACTGCCCTATCCGTTGCAGACTATGAAAAGGTCTTCTTTGAAGAAGTAGACTTGGATGAAACAAACTCTGCCCAGTTTGCTGGCTATGAAAATCAAGATTTTGCCTTGGTTGAAATTGTCGACCACCAACGCCGTTATAGCAAGGTTGAAAAATAATGAAAATGAGTTGGAATGGATTTTCTAAAAAATCATACCAAGAGCGCCTTGAGTTGTTAAAAGCTCAGGCGCTCCTTAGTCCTGAGAGACAAGAGAGTTTGGAGCAGGATGAACAGATGAGTGTGACTGTGGCAGACCAGCTGAGTGAGAATGTAGTGGGAACTTTTTCTCTGCCTTATTCGCTGGTTCCAGAGGTTCTTGTCAACGGTCAGGAATACACAGTTCCCTATGTGACAGAAGAGCCCTCTGTGGTTGCTGCGGCCAGCTATGCAAGTAAAATCATCAAGCATGCAGGAGGTTTTACCGCACAAGTCCATGAGCGTCAGATGATTGGGCAGGTAGCCCTTTATCAAGTTGCTGAATCAGATTTTGCCCAAGAGAAGATTGCTAGCAAGAAGGCTGAGCTCTTGGAGCTTGCTAATCAAGCCTATCCTTCTATCGTTAAACGTGGAGGTGGGGCACGTGATTTGCATGTAGAGCAGATAAATGGCGAAACAGCCTTCCTTGTTGTTTATCTCCATGTCGATACCCAGGAAGCCATGGGAGCCAATATGCTCAACACCATGCTGGAAGCCTTGAAACCTGTATTAGAAGAACTCAGTCAGGGACAAAGTCTTATGGGGATTCTGTCCAACTACGCGACCGACTCTCTGGTGACGGCAAGCTGTCGCATCGCCTTTCGCTATTTGAGCCGCCAAAAGGATCAAGGACGAGAAATTGCGGAGAAAATTGCGTTGGCTAGCCAGTTTGCGCAGGCTGATCCTTACCGAGCAGCTACTCACAATAAAGGGATTTTTAACGGTATCGATGCCATTTTAATCGCCACTGGTAATGACTGGCGTGCCATTGAGGCGGGAGCTCATGCCTTTGCCTGTCGAGACGGACGCTATCAAGGTCTTAGTCAATGGACGCTGGACCTTGAAAGAGAAGAATTGGTCGGTGAAATGACCTTACCCATGCCTGTAGCGACCAAAGGTGGTTCTATCGGCCTCAATCCTCGTGTAGCCCTTAGTCATGAGCTATTGGAAAATCCTTCTGCCAGAGAATTAGCTCAGATTATTGTTTCTACCGGGTTAGCCCAAAATTTTGCGGCCCTGAAAGCCTTGGTCAGCACAGGGATTCAACAAGGTCACATGAAATTGCAGGCCAAATCCTTAGCTCTCTTAGCAGGTGCCAGTGAATCCGAAGTAGCTCCCCTAGTCGAGCTCCTCATCGCAGATAAAACCTTTAACCTAGAGACAGCCCAGCGCTATCTCGAAAACTTAAGATCATAAAAAAACTCAGACGAATTGGTCTGAGTTTTCTTGTACTTATATACTTTTTCCTGGTAATAATGTAACTGGTAAAAAGTAACCTGTTGTGGCGACTTCCTTGCCTTCGATCTTCTGCAAGAGGAGGTCAACAGTGAGGCAGGCAATTTCTTCCAGAGGTTGCTTGATAGTAGCCAATTGAGGATAGTAATTCTCGATAAAGTAAGTCCCATCATAGCCGATGACTTTAAGCTCTTCAGGGACAGAAATGCCCAGTTCTTGAGCAATTTTAATGACCAGAATAGCTGTTAAGTCATCTGAAGCAAAGATGGCATCTGGCTTTTGTCGAGTCAAGATATTCTTGATTTCCATTTCTTTTCTGACGGGAGAAAAGTCACTGGAAACATTGATAATAGGAGCTTTTGGGAGTACAGAGGCAAAGCCGGCGTGGCGTAGTCCAGTTGGCGAGTTAGAATTGTCATTCCCTGTAATCATGATGATAGACTGGGCGCCTGTCTTAACCAAGGTTTGGGCAGCCAGAACTCCACCAGCATAGTTGTCAGAGGAGACGACAGGAATATCTGGTGACAGATTTCGGTCAAAGGAAATAATCGGCGCTGTCACGCGATTGTAGTCTTCGATTCCCAAGTTGTGACTACCCGAAATGATGCCGTCCACCTGATTGGCTTCCAACATTTCGATGTATTCGCGTTCCTTCTCAGAATCGTGCTCGCTGTTGCAGATGATGGTCTTGTAACCATTCTTAAAAAGTTGGTGTTCCAGCTTATCAATTAATTCTGCATAGAAAACATTGGAAATATTTGGGAAAATCAAACCGATTAATTTGGCTGATTTTCCTTGCAAGCTACGAGCTAGGTTGTTGGGTTTATAGCCCAATTCCCGCATGGCTTCATTAACCTTTTGAATGGTTTTTTCAGATAGATACCCTTTTTTATTGATAACCCGAGAAACGGTAGTAGGACTGACGCCTGCAAGTTTGGCGACATCAGTTAGTTTTGCGACCATAATCTAATTCATAGTAAGTTCCAGTTGGGGTTCCAGATTTAATCAGGATACCATTTTGGTCCGCATGTGGGAAGACACGACCGGAAAATACTTTTTCTCCTTTATTGATGAAAATTTCAAAGACAGAGTTATCGATGAAAATCGTAGCAGTAGTAGCTTGATTGTCGATAGGGCAAGAGCGAGTTGTTCCAAATTCTTGGGCATACTGTTCACCAGCCTGGCTACGATCCACTGTCACTTGACCATTTACAAGGTCAAAGTTGATGGAAAGTCCCTTGCCTTCTTTATCAGCAAGTAAGACAATCTCGCTCTGACTATTAGCTTCCAAGTTGAGTTCAAGTTCGTAAGTGTTCTTGGTTTGGGCACGGTTTGAGAAAGGTTCTTGAGAAGCACGAAGATCCTTGATAGCTGCGACTGGGTATTGGTAAAGCTTGCCGTCTTTGATAGTGAGTTCCTTGACCAAAGAGAAGGTTCCTTGGTGGTCAAAACGGTCAGATGGATATGAAACATCAGGCAAGCCAAGCCAGCTAACAGCTAGAGCACGTCCATCAGGAGCATTGAAGGCTTGAGTTGCATAGGCTTCGAAACCATAGTCCATGTTTTGAAGTTGAGATACATTTACCATTTTGGCATTTTCAGGGTCAAAGGAAGCCCCAATCTTATACATATTTGGAAAGATATTATCGTAGTCTAGAACTTTCTTATCCAATCCTTGTGGGCAGTAGAGAAGGACAGGTTGTTCCCCTACAAAGACCAGATTTGGACATTCCATCATGTAGGCAGTACGGTCGTTAGCAAAGTCAAGGTTGCCAACGGCTTGCCAGTTTGTATAGTCGTTGTCTACAGCCTTGTAGAGACGGACGAAGCCTTTTTTCTCCAAGTCCTGTCCACCGACGATAGCATAATATTGACCCTTGAAGTTAAAAATTTGCGGATCGCGGAAGTGGTCTGTAGAGTCTGATGGCTGGTCAATCAAGATCTTATCAATCTTTGTAATCTTGCCATCCTTATCCATCAAAGCGCCAATCTGGTATGGGTGACGGATCCAATTTTCATCGCGGACATTTCCAGTATAAAATAGGAACAACTGATTGCCAAACTGCATGGCAGAACCAGAGTAGGCACCGTGGCTATCTAATGGAGTATCTGGTAAAACTTTGATTCCAGTTTCTTTAAAGTGAATCAAATCATCACTTTCTAGCTGTGCCCAAGATTTCAAACCGTGGGCTGCACCAAAAGGAAAATTCTGGTAAAAGAGGATCCACTTGCCATCAAAGTAAGAAAAGCCATTTGGGTCGTTGAGAAGTCCTGTTTTTGGCTCAACATGGTAATGAGTATGCCATGGAGATTGTGCCATATTTTCCTTTATATGTTGAATTTCTTCTTGCGTCCAATCTTGATAAAGTCTGTAACGACGCTCAGTTGTCCATTCCATTCATTCATTCCTCCAAAAATCTTATCACTTTTAATAGTAACCGTTTTCGATAAAAAATGCAAGCCTTTTATGTTAAAAAAGAGAAAAAACTGTCAAACGTTTATCACAAATTAAAATCAGAAAATCAATCAACTTTTTACGAAAATATGAAAGATAATGAAATTAGAGCCTTTTTAATCAGAATTTTAAACTTATTTTTTCAAGGAATACCTGATGAAATAGTCAAAAACAATCAATCTAAAGCGTGTCCACTAAGTGGATGTAATATTTTTTCTGCAAAACGCTTGACATATTTCTAAAAGATGATAAAATAAAAGTCGTAGGGCGAATAAAATCGCTTTCAAACAAGAATAAAATTTTTTATAAGGAGATTTTTGCAAATGAACAATCAGGAAATTGCAAAAAAAGTCATCGATGCCTTGGGCGGACGTGAAAATGTCAACAGTGTTGCCCACTGTGCGACTCGTCTTCGTGTCATGGTTAAAGATGAAGGAAAAATCAATAAAGAAGTGATTGAGAACTTGGAAAAAGTTCAAGGTGCTTTCTTTAACTCAGGTCAATACCAAATCATCTTTGGTACAGGTACAGTTAACAAAATGTACGATGAAGTTGTTGCACTTGGTTTGCCAACATCATCTAAAGATGACATGAAAGCAGAAGCTGCCAAACAAGGGAACTGGTTCCAACGTGCTATCCGTACTTTCGGTGACGTTTTCGTTCCAATCATCCCAGTTATCGTAGCAACAGGTCTCTTCATGGGTGTGCGTGGTCTCTTGACTGCTCTTGGAATGACACTTCCAGCTGACGTGACAACTTACACTCAAATCTTGACAGATACAGCCTTCATCATCTTGCCAGGTTTGGTTGTGTGGTCAACCTTCCGTGTATTCGGTGGAAATCCAGCCGTTGGTATCGTTCTTGGTATGATGCTTGTTTCTGGCTCACTTCCAAACGCTTGGGCGGTTGCTTCAGGTGGTGAAGTAACAGCTATGAACTTCTTTGGTTTCATTCCTGTTGTTGGTTTGCAAGGTTCTGTTCTTCCAGCCTTCATCATCGGGGTTGTCGGAGCTAAATTTGAAAAAGCTGTCCGCAAGGTTGTTCCAGATGTGATTGACCTCTTGGTAACACCATTCGTGACACTTTTGGTCATGTCTATCCTTGGACTCTTTGTCATCGGACCAGTCTTCCACGTTGTTGAAAACTACATCCTTATCGCTACAAAAGCAATTCTTGGTTTGCCATTTGGTCTTGGTGGTTTCTTGATTGGTGGGGTTCACCAATTGATCGTCGTGTCAGGTGTGCACCACATCTTCAACTTACTTGAAGTTCAATTGCTTGCTACTGACCATGCTAACCCATTCAACGCTATCATCACAGCTGCTATGACAGCCCAAGGTGCTGCGACTGTTGCGGTTGGTGTTAAAACTAAAAATCCAAAACTGAAAACACTTGCTTTCCCAGCTGCTCTTTCTGCCTTCCTCGGTATTACAGAGCCTGCTATCTTCGGGGTGAACTTGCGCTTCCGTAAACCATTCTTCCTTTCATTGATTGCTGGTGCAATCGGTGGTGGATTGGCGTCAATCCTTGGACTTGCAGGTAATGGTAGTGGTATCACCATCATCCCTGGTACAATGCTTTATGTTGGTAACGGACAACTTGTACAATACATTCTTATGGTAGCTGTATCATTTGCCCTTGGTTTTGCCCTTACTTACATGTTTGGTTATGAGGATGAAAAAGAAGTTGCTACTGAAGTAGCGACAGAACGTTTGGTCCAAGAAGAAACAACTGGCAACATTCCAGCAGCTCTTCAAAATGAAACACTTGTAACTCCTATCGTTGGTGATGTTGTCGCTCTTGCTGATGTTAATGACCCTGTTTTTTCAAGTGGAGCTATGGGACAAGGTATCGCTGTGAAACCGAGCCAAGGTGTGGTATACGCACCAGCTGATGCTGAAGTTTCAATCGCCTTTGCAACTGGACATGCCTTTGGTTTGAAAACAACTAACGGTGCTGAAGTCTTGATCCACGTTGGTATCGACACTGTAACAATGAACGGTGAAGGATTCGAACAAAAAGTTGCTCAAGGTGACAAGGTGAAAGCTGGCGATGTTCTTGGAACATTTGACTCAAACAAAATCGCTGCAGCTGGACTTGATGATACAACAATGGTTATCGTTACAAATACAGCTGACTATGCTTCAGTAGCTCCAGTCGCAACAGATTCAGTTGCTAAGGGGGATGCTGTTATTGAAGTGAAAATCTAATACTCTTCGAAAATCAAATTCAAACCATGTCAGCTTCGCCTTGCCTGAGATATATGTAACTGACTTTGTCAGTCTTATCTACAACCTCAAAGCAGTGCTTTGAGCAACCTGCGGCTAGCTTCCTAGTTTGCTCTTTGATTTTCATTGAGTACAATATTCCCTCTCAAAATGAAAACGAACAAATGACATGTTTGTTCGTTTTTGCTTGAATGGTAAGATTTACAGAGGAAAATCTAAAAAATAGAGAAATTTAGACTTTCGAAATATGCTATAATAAAGAAAATAAAAACAAGAGGTTTATCATGACAAAATTATATGGAAGCTTGGAAGCGGGCGGTACAAAGTTTGTCTGTGCTGTCGGTGATGAAAACTTTAACGTTGTAGAAAAAACACAATTTCCAACAACAACTCCAATCGAAACAATCGATAAAACCATCGAGTTCTTCTCGAAATTCGATAACCTTGCTGGTCTTGCAGTTGGTTCATTTGGTCCGATTGATATTGATAAAAACTCAAAAACTTATGGCTTTATCACAACGACTCCAAAACCAAACTGGGCAAATGTGGACTTGCTTGGTGCCCTTCGCCGCGCTTTAAGCGTGCCAATGTACTTCACTACAGACGTAAACAGCTCTGCCTATGGTGAAGTGGTTGCCCGTAACAATGCTGGTGGTCGTATCGAAAACTTGGTTTACTACACAATCGGTACAGGTATCGGTGCAGGTGTCATCCAACGTGGTGAGTTTATCGGTGGTGCCGGTCACCCTGAAATGGGCCATTACTATGTTGCTAGACACCCAATGGATATTGAAAAAGAGTTTAAGGGTGTTTGTCCTTTCCATAAGGGATGTCTGGAAGGATATGCAGCTGGTCCAAGTTTGGAAGCTCGTACAGGTGTACGTGGGGAAAACATTGAACTCAACAACCCTGTTTGGGATGTTCAAGCCTACTATATCGCTCAAGCTGCGGTTAATGCGACAGTGACTTTCCGACCAGATGTCATCGTATTTGGTGGTGGGGTCATGGCTCAGCAACACATGTTGGATCGTGTGCGTGAGAAATTCACATCCTTGCTCAACGGTTACCTACCAGTTCCAGATGTGCGTGATTACATCGTAACACCAGCAGTTGCAGAAAATGGTTCTGCCACACTTGGGAATTTCGTCCTTGCAAAAGAAGTTTCAAAATAAAGCACAAAATCCGCTTGGGAAACCAAACGGATTTTTTATGTGTCAAAGCATTTGCCAGAAAAAGTCAATAATATAGGTCAGACCGTAGGTATAAACCACGAGGGTAAAGGGCTTGGTCAGAATGATGATGGTCATATAGCGCTTGAAACTCATCTTGGTCAGGGCAGCCAGCATACAGAGAAAGTCAGCTGGGCTAATCGGCCAAATCATCATAAAGATAAAGAAACGGTCAAAACGATTTCCCTTATCTAGCCAGCCGATATACTTGTCATAGGTGCGCTTGCTGACGACAGACTGGACAAAAGCAGCCCCGTATAGGCGCACCAGATAAAAGATAATGGCACAGCCAATCACGATGCCGATATAGTTGTAGATAGTCCCGATGATGTGGCCGTAGATAAAAACTCCAGCTACCGAGGTCAAAGCCCCAGGAATGATAGGGACAACTGTTTGTAAAATCTGTAAAAAGATAAAGAGAGGTGGCCCCCAGATGCCTGCCTGCTGGATAAAGGCAGAGAGGGTTTCCTTAGACTGTAAAATCCCGGCCTGATAAGCCCAAATACAGAAAATCAAACTCCCAACCCCACCGACAATCGATGAGATATTAATAACTTGCTGCAGAAGGGGAGAAACAGCTTTCATTTGTTTATTCTGTGACATGTAAACTCCTCATAGATAGTATAGTTCTACTATACCATATTTTGGAGGAGAAAGGGGGAATGGATTGTTTTTGTGAGGGGAAGAGTGATGGATTTTGAATCTAAACATGCTATAATAAAGGGAGAAGATATGTAGCAAAGGAGAGAGTATGATACAGGTAAAACCAGAACTGGAGATAGAAAAACAACTGATCAACCAACTGGTAACTGGAGAAAGTCAATGGACTTACAGAGATGACCTTAAAACTGAAGAGCAATTATGGGAAAACTTCTTTGAAAAGCTAGCCCAGAACAATGTAGCGCTATTGGCAGATTATCCCCTGACAGAACAGGAAAAACGCCAGATAAAGAATCAACTGAACTTTGTTAGCTACTATGATGCAGCCAAGTGGTTGGTCGGCGAAAATGGCATTGCCAAGGTTGAGGTTCAAAGAGAAGATGCTAGTTTGGGTACTATCCGTTTATCCGTCATCTGGCGAGACAATATCGCAGCTGGCAAGTCCAGTTATGAGGTAGTTAATCAAGTCGAGAGAGACAAGGTAAATCCTCAGGATCAAGACCGTAGGCTAGATGTGACCCTCTTGATCAATGGCCTTCCAATGATTCAGATCGAGCTTAAAAGTCCCCGAGTTGCTTTTCTAGATGCCTTTCATCAAATTAAAAAATATGACCGCGAAGGCAAGTTCCGTGGCATCTACTCTAGCTTACAGATGTTTGTTGTGACCAATAAGGTAGATACACGCTATATCGCTGCAGCCAGAGAAAATAAACTCAACAAGCAATTTCTAACCAAGTGGGTGGATAAGGATAACCAACCCATAACGAGCTTGACCAGTTTTGCCCACGAAGTCCTTTCTATCCCTCGTGCTCATCAGATGGTCATGCAGTATTCTGTCCTTGATGACAGCAAGAAAGCTCTTATCCTCTTGCGCCCCTATCAGATTCATGCTATCGAAGCGGTACAGGAAGCTTCTCGTCGTCAGGAGTCTGGCTATGTTTGGCATACGACAGGTTCAGGAAAGACCTTGACTTCTTATAAGGTAGCGCGGAATCTCCTCCAAATCCCGTCCATCCAAAAGACGATTTTTGTCGTTGACCGCAGGGACTTGGACCAACAGACTACTTCGTCCTTTCTCTCCTATGCGACCAATGATGTCATTGATATCGATGAGACGGATAATACCCATGATTTGGTTAAGCGCTTAGGAAGTAATGATAAGCGTGTCGTGGTGACCACCATCCAGAAAATCACCACCATGATGCGTAAGTTTGAGCAAGGACTTTACCAGCGTGATGCTGACAAAATCAAGGGTCTTCGAGTGGCCTTTGTCGTGGATGAATGCCACCGTGCTGTAACACCTCAAACACAAAAAGATATTAAGGCCTTTTTCCCACAGTCTCTCTGGTACGGTTTTACAGGCACACCTATCTTTAAGGAAAATAAACGCCAGCAGGTCGGCGATCTAGCCCAAACCACCCAGCAACAGTACGGAGACCGTCTCCATGAGTATACAGTCAAGGAAGCCATCCATGATGGAGCAGTTTTAGGCTTTAAGGTAGATTATCGCAATACCCTCATCACGGATAAATCTGAAAATGACCTACCAGATACAGTCTACGAGGATGAGGAGCATATGCTGGAAGTCTTGGATGCCATTATCAATAAATCCCGTCAACAGCTAGGCTTCCAAAAGGGAGTGGGTAAGACCTATAATGCTATATTGACCGTCAAGTCTATCCATCAAGCCCAAGCCTACTATGACCTGCTCAAACGAGTCAAAGCTGGGGAGACGAGGGTCAAGGTATCGGAAAGGGTTAAGCAGGTTCTTCCAGACTTTCCAAAGGCGACTATCACCTACTCGGTCACAGAAAATGAAGAAGACTCAAGAGCTAACCAAGACCACATGAAGCAGGTTTTAGAAGACTATAACCAAGAGTTTGATACCCACTTTACCATGGCGGATCTTCGTGGTTTTAATACGGATGTCAATAACCGTCTAGCTCGGAAACAGGACAAATACCTCTATCGCAAGGAACAGTTGGACTTAGTCATCGTTGTCAATCGTCTCTTAACAGGTTTTGATGCTCCTTGTCTGTCAACTCTTTTTATTGACCGCAAGCCTATGCAACCGCAGGACTTGATTCAAGCTTTTAGCCGAACCAACCGGATCTTTGACTCCAGTAAGACCTACGGTCATATCATCACCTTCCAAAAGCCTCTAGCCTTTAAGGAAGCAGTAGATAATGCCCTCAAGCTCTACTCAAATGGTGGTGAAAACGAGGTTCTAGCCCCAAGCTGGGAAGAGGAAAAGAGGAACTTTTTGCGGAGTTGCAGTGATTTCAAAAATCTTGCTACTGATGACTATGTGAATGGTCTAGATTTCGAGCAAGTCTCTACACCTGAGTTGAGGAAACTGGCTAAAACCTATCAAGCCTTTGATAAATACCTAGCCTCTATCCGAGTGTATAAAGAGTATGATGAGGAAGAGCTTTACAGTCAGACGGAACTTGATGGAGAAAAGTTGGAAAGGTATCTGGGACTTTATCGAAATGTCCTTGCAGAATTAAAAAGCCGAGTAGAGGATGATGACGATGGAGAGCCACTTGATATCCACTATGAATTGGAGTCTATCCAAGTGGATGAGATCAACTATGCCTATATCTTAACCTTGATTCAAAGCCTAATTGAACAAGGTCAAAGTCAAGAAAAGAACCTAAGCGCTCAAGATAGGGAAGCCGTGGATAACTATATTCAGAGTCTTGAGAAGATCAATCCAAATCTTGCCCAGATCATCACTGAACTGTGGAGAGAGGTACAAGAACATCCGGAAAGCTATCGTGGTCAGTCTATCGCAAATATCTTGGATCAGATGATTGAGGCTGTCATCCAACAACATATCCAAGTCTTTAGCAAACGTTGGTATGTCGGAGAGGATGAACTCCGATACTATGTTGAACACTACCGTAAGGGAGCTAAAAAACAACTAGGAGAAAGCCAGCTGACTAAGAGCCAGCGTTATCAGGACTATAAGCTAGAGGTGGCGGATGCCCTCAATCCTCTCCTCTATAAAAAACAAATCAAGGAAGCTTATACCCAACTGGTGGAGGAAGTCATTGAGCCGTTGAGGGTTGGGAGATAGTTCTTCGAGACTTAGAATAGGCTTGTTTCCTAAAGTTTATGTGTATTCTAAGTTTAGAATAAGTGTGCTTACATAAATTTACAAGTATTCTACGTTTCGAATAGCTTATCTGAGAGAGTTTTGAGGTCTTCTAGCTTTCGAATAGTCGTCTTCCCTAAAGTTTAAATGTATTCTAAAGCTAGGAAAGTTAAAATTTAAAAATAGTAAGAGTCTCTATCTGATGGACGGAGTGTGTGTCCAGTCAGATAGGGATTTTTTAATACTCTTCGAAAATCCAATTCAAACTACGTCAGCGTCGCCTTACCGTACTCAAGTACAGCCAGCGGCTAGCTTCCTAGTTTGCTCTTTGATTTTCATTGAGTATTATTTTGAAATGTCTGATTTGTCCTGAAAAGTACATTTTAGATGGAAATAATGACAGTTGAGCGGATGGGGGTTAAAATGGTTTGGGAAACTGTTAGAATGAATGTATCAACTTAAAGGAGAAAAATCGATGAAGAAAGTTAGAGATGATGAGGAGAGTATGCTATCGACACTTCCTTTATGGGGGCTTCTATTTTTAGTCTGTGCATTGTTTCAAGTCTTTGTATTTAAGGATAGACCTTTGATTCAAACTCATAGGCAAGGAAGCATTGTAAAAACAGATCAAAAACAGGTCTATCTTCCAGAACTAATCCAGTCTTGGTTTGATAGAGAAGATAATAAATGATTCGTTGAATAGAAAGGATATCATCATGACAAAAACATACGCTATTCGCCCACTTAGTTACAGCAACTTTACCAACCGTGAGTTTGAAAGCCTGATGATGGATACTCATCAAAGTTTGGCAACTTTTTCTAAAGCAAACAAGGATGAGGCTATGTATGCCAAACATTTGGAACCCTTCAAGACCAAGCTGGATGATTTTCAAGCTCAACTTGCGGTGGTGGAAACGAAAGAGTCTAGTAATCTGACAGAAGTCGATCGCAATCGTGATAGTGCCCTGGTCGGTCTCTTTACCCTTCATAGAGGATTTGCTAAGATTAAGGATGCCAAGCTCAAAGAAGCTCATGAAACTCTGAAACCAGTCTTTGCTAAGTACAAGGACATCACTAAGCACAGCAATGATGTAGAGACGGCAGAAATCAAGAGCCTGCTCAAAACGCTTAGTGAAACACCTTATCACGAGGCAGTTACCAGTCTAGGACTGACACCTATGCTGACGGCGGTGGTCAATGCTCAAGAGGAATATGACCAAGTGGAGAGTAAGGCGCGTGCTTCTAAGTCTACCAAGGAAGTTGGCAAGACTAGACAACTCCGTACCGAACTTTCAACCAGCTATGACCTCTTTATGCGCTATACCGCAGCCAGTGCAGAAGCCTTTCCTGAAAAGGAACACCTGACTCAACTCCTCAAGGAACTCAATAGCATCCGAGACAGCAAACGGCGTCTCATCACTAGTAGCAAGAAAGATAAAAAGATCAAACCAGCAGAACCAGCCCAAGCAGCAGTATAAAGACAACCCCTTAGAAGCGGATTTCTAAGGGGATTTTTGTGGATTCGTGGTATAATTTTAGTAGAGTTTAGTAAGAGTATCTCATAGAAAAAATGTCAAAAGACTATATTTTCATTTGACACGATGATAAGTTGATTCAGAACTTAAGAAAGAGGAAATATATGCAGGAGTTACGAAGTAGTTTTGAAAAAGTATTTGGTAATAAATTTTTAGATTATTTTGAGAAACAGGATAAAAAGCATAGGTATATGCAAACAGGGAACTACCAAGAAGTAATCTTGAGGTTTATGAGTGACGAGAATAGGAGACGAGAAAATTACTATCGTGGGACTCACGTTCATTTCACTCGTTTTCTGCTTGTTAGTATTGAGAAGTTTAAAAATAATGATAGAACAATCGATTTTACAAAATTAGATCATAAAGGTAAATTGATTTGGCAATTGGAACATATTATACCTCAAAGTGATTTTGAACTGGGAGATTCTGACAAGAATAAATTAGGAAATTTAACCTTATTACATAGAGATACAAATGTAGAAATTTCAGATAAAGATTTTGAGGGTAAAAAGAATGTTTTAAAGGACAAAAATGAGGCAAAATTTTTTATTAATGAAGTTTTTAAAAGAGGAAAATTCTATAAAGCTGATATAGAGCAGAGAACGAATGATTTATTAACAGAACTAGATAATATTCTCAAAAATCATTTTGATGAATATTGTGAAAAAGTATTGAAAATAAAGAAGATGGAGAAAAATAATGAGTAATTATGGTAACGTTGGGAAAATATATCACTATAAAAATAACAAAGATACTCTATTAGGACTAAATGAAAAACAACAAATAAATAAATTAAAAGAATTCATCAATAAACAACTTGTATCTAAAAACTTAGTCATATTTGTAGGTTCGGGTTGTTCATCAGGAGCAATTCCACTTATGAATAAAACGATGAGTAATATTTTAGAGAGTCATGAAAATGTCTATAAAAAAGTTAAAGAGTTTATAAATTGTAAAGATTTGGATTATCTAACTAAAAGTCTAGAATCATGCAATAATTGGTTAACAAAGGACGAAAGTAAAAAGGTTGATGATTTACTTAAGGAAATAAAATCACATAATGGTACTATCGCTAAATTTGTAAAAGGTCTATCTGAAGACTATCAGGATTTAATAGGAAAACATATCTATAAATCTTTTTCAGACATTGAAAGTTTACTCAACTGGTTACAGAGTGGCTTAAGTTTCCAACCAAATAATAATAACTTAAAAGAGGTGATAAGAACCTTGAAAAGTGAGTTTTTAAAAACTATACCAGCTCTAGATGATGATAAATATAAAGATAGTGAAACAATAAATACTTATAATAAATTTTATCAATCTGTTTTTAAATATAGAACTGAGTTGAGTAATAAAATCAACATAGTGACAACGAACTACGATTTGTTTAATGAATATTCATTAGAAAGCAACCGCATTGTTTATTCAACAGGTTTTGAGAATAATTTATATAGAAACTTTAATGTAAATTCATTTAAGCAAAGAGTAGTAGACGATACAAATAGATATAAGGATGTATGGCAACCCACTTCTAAAGAAGCTAATCTATTAAAAATACATGGTTCAATTAATTGGACTTCTGATGAAAGTGGGAAATTAATCCAAAAGGATCTTTTTAAACAGAGTGATGAAGAAATTATTATTTATCCAACAATGTTAAAGCATAGACAAACTGCACAAGCTCCATATTCAGAACTGTTTAGGGAATTTGCAAATATACTTCAAGTTCCAAATACAGTCCTTATTGTTATGGGATATGGTTTTCCTGACGAGCATATTAATAATATCATTTCTCAAAATCTAAAACATCAAGATTTTACTTTGATTGTTTTTGGTAATAAATCAGAAGATAATATGAAGAAATTTTTTGATGAATTTAAGACTCAAGATGGATTTCATTTAATTGGAGGGGATACGTCTTGTGATGGAGTGAAGGCCCACTATTTTAATTATATTGTTGATGAAATAATAAATTATGCTCCAAAGGTTGAATCAGAACAAGAGGGAGAAGATTTAGATGAATAGTATTGGGCGGGTAGTATCAGTCTCATATGACAGATTAATTTTTGAAGTTAGTGACTTTGAAAAATTAATTTATAACTTTAAAGGGGAAATTTATATCACCCAAGGAGTCATAGATTATGTAACTATAAAAAGTCAATTTGGAGATAAATTTGTTTACCAAGTTGTTAGAGTGGAAGACAAGGAAATTAAAATTGTTAATGATGAAAAATCAAAGTTTGACTATGTAGGAAGATTTGAATGTGTTCCTGTAGGAATATTGGAAAACGACAAAATTAACTTTAATCTAAAAAAATATCCCTTTTTACAAGATAGAGTCTATTTATCAAGTGATGAGGATTTGCAGAAGTTATTTTCTATTGAGAAAAGAGAAACATCAATTTTATTAGGAGTTATCCAAGATAAATATGATGCACAAATTAATCTAAATAAATTGATTACTCATCATTCTGCTATTTTAGGTAATACTGGTTCAGGGAAATCTACCACAGTCAGAAAAATCATTAAGGAAATAACAACTAAAGAAGCAAGTAATTTATATTTAAATATTTTTGATATACATAATGAATACTCGCAGATAGACGGTGTAAATAATATTGATGTATTGGAAGATTTTTCGATAAAAATAGAGTCATTAGAGTTGCAAGATTGGTTGAATTTGATAAAACCATCAGAACTTGTACAGTTGCCTGTAGTTCAAACAGCATTGAAATTGGCCAATTGTTTATCAGAAAACAAATTAGATAGAGAAAAATTAAGCTGTTTTATAGCCTATAACTTATATCATAATCAACAATCTGATGCTGTAGCTAAACGAGCTAAAATTATTGGAATCTTACAGAATACAAGTATTGATACAACAAAGTATGATGCTCGATTTGGTAACTTCAATGGTAGTGATGATGAAACAGTATTCAAATCTAATTTAAAGAGTAAAATGTATGTAAGTCATTCGGAAATAAATAAAGAAATTGAGAATGCTAGATATACAATAAATAGTTTTGCAGACTTGTTTGAAGCTTTGAATTTTGTATTTCTACTAGAAGAATGTCAGGGGAATACTCAAGCAAGAGGGTATTCAGCAACCCTTGAAACTAGAATTAAACACATTCAGTTCAGATATGGTAACTTGTTTAAATTAAAAACAGATGATTGTACTAAAGAATCAAAAATTACAGTTTATAACGTTTCTGGTTTAGATGATGATTTATTATTGTTTTTCACTACTTATATGTTAAAAAAAGAGTTCAAAAAGAGTTCTGAAAAAGATATAAAAGATAGGGATGTCAATTTGTTTATTTTTGAAGAAGCTCATAGATATATATCAAAATTAAATGAAAATAGTCTTTTTGGTGAAGTTGAAGTTTTTAAAAAGATAGCTCGTGAGGGTAGAAAATTTGGTTGTTTTTTAATGTTATCCAGCCAACGTCCAAGTGAGTTGTCTTCAACTGTTCTTTCTCAATGCAATAATTATTTAATTCATCGAATTAAAAATAATGTCGACTTAGAATATCTTCTGAAAACTATACCTTATATAAATAAAAATCAGTTAACAAGATTTTCTTATTTACCGACAGGGACGGCATTTATAGTAGGTGAGTTATACCCTATACCTGTTGAAGTGGATGTTGATGGAGAAGGTGAAATAGATATAACAGTTACTCCACAAGTAAAATTTAAGAGTAAATCTAAAGCATTAAAAGAGTCAGAAAGAAGTGATGATGAAAAATCAGAATAGAAAAATTCCTAAAATTAGATTCAACAATTCTAAAATTGATTGGCAACAAGTAAAATTTAAAAATTTGCTTAACTTAGAAGAGGGAATCAGACGTGGTCCATTCGGTAGTGCTTTGAAAAAAGAATTTTTTGTTCAAAATAGCGAGTATGTAGTCTATGAACAGCAGAACGCTATTTATGACCACTTTAATACTAGATATAGAATCTCAGAAGAAAAATATCACGAACTAAATAAATTTATGTTGTCATCTGGTGACTTTATTATGAGTGGTGCTGGTACTATTGGTAAGATTTCACTCGTACCTGATGGAATTGAGAAAGGAGTGTTCAATCAAGCTTTAATCAGATTGAGAGTTAATAAGAATATTAATAAAGAATTCTTTTTACAATGGATGCGGTCTCCGGAAATGCAAAATAAACTAACCAAAGCTAACCCAGCATCAGCAATGGTAAATTTAGTTCCAATGTCTGAGGTAAAAGAATGGGATGTTATTGTTCCTTCTTTCGAAGAACAATCCGCCATCGGATCCCTTTTCCGCACCCTCGACAATCTTCTGTCTAACTACAAGGACAATCTCGCCAACTACCAATCTCTCAAGGCGACCATGCTCTCCAAGATGTTTCCCAAAGCTGGACAGAGAGTTCCTGAGATTCGTCTGGATGGATTTGAAGGTGAGTGGGTTGAAAAAAGATTAAAGGATATATCTAAACGTGTGACACGAAAGAATAATGATTTAGTGTCAGAAAGAGCCTTAACGATATCGGCTCAATTCGGGTTGATAGATCAGGAGGAATTCTTTCAGAAAAAGATAGCTTCGAAAGATGTAAGTGGATATTATCTTATAAAAAAGGGGGAGTTCGCATATAATAAAAGTTATTCGACAGGTTATCCCTTAGGAGCAATAAAGCGTCTTGATAAGTATGAGAATGGAGTATTATCTACTTTGTATATTCTTTTTAAAGCAGTAGATGTTGATTCGGACTATCTTGCTCATTATTATGAAAGTGATAAGTGGCATAGAGAGGTTTCAATGTGTGCTGCTGAGGGAGCGCGAAATCATGGATTATTAAACATTGCCCCAGCTGATTTTTTCAATACTAGATTAGTAATACCTAAAGAATTGGCTGAACAACAAGCCATCGGCTTATATTTCTCCAACCTAGATAACCTCGTCAATTCTCATCAAGAAAAAATTTCTCAGCTAGAGACACTCAAAAGGAAACTCTTGCAAGATATGTTTATCTAGATGATTAGTGATAACTTTTAACAATTATATTTCAAAACTTAGAAAGAAACACTATGGAAACAACACAAACTTCCCAGTCGCTCTACCAAGCTCTGTGGAACTCAGCGGATGTTCTCCGCTCTAAGATGGACGCTAATGACTACAAGTCCTATCTTTTGGGCATGGTCTTTTATAAGTACCTGTCAGATAAGATGCTCTTTTTCGTGGCGGAGACCATGGAGGAGGGGAGTGAGAGTCTAGAGGCTGCCCTTGAGGTCTATCGTAACTACTATGAGGATGCGGACACCCACGAGAATCTTCTTGCAGTGATGAAGGACGAACTCAACTATAGTATCAAGCCTGAGTTGACCTTTACGGCTCTAGTAGCACGTGTCAATGAGGGGACTTTCCAATTGGAAGATTTGGCTCAGGGGTTTCGAGATATTGAGCAGAGTGATGAACTCTATGAAAACCTCTTTGAAGATATTGACCTCTATTCTAAAAAGCTAGGGGCGACTCCGCAAAAGCAAAACCAAACGGTGGCAGCAGTCATGAAGGAGTTGGCTGTGCTAGATGTGGCTGGTCATGCAGGCGATATGCTGGGGGATGCTTATGAGTATCTGATTGGTCAGTTTGCGACTGACTCGGGTAAGAAGGCTGGTGAGTTCTATACACCTCAGCCTGTTGCCAAACTTATGACCCAGATTGCCTTTTTGGGTCGTGAGGACCAGTTAGGCTTTACCATCTATGATGCGACTATGGGGTCAGGCTCTCTCTTGCTCAATGCCAAGAAATACTCTCATAAACCGCAGACAGTAGTCTACTTTGGTCAGGAGCTCAATACCTCGACTTATAACTTGGCTCGGATGAACATGATTCTACACGGCGTTCCTGTTGAAAATCAATTCCTCCACAATGCCGATACACTGGATGAAGACTGGCCGACTCAGGAACCAACCAACTTTGATGGTGTTCTTATGAACCCTCCCTACTCTGCCAAGTGGTCAGCAAGCTCTGGCTTTATGGCGGATCCTCGTTTCTCTCCTTTTGGGAAACTGGCACCCCAGTCCAAGGCTGATTTTGCCTTTCTCTTGCATGGTTACTACCATCTCAAGCAGGATAATGGGGTCATGGCTATCGTCCTTCCCCACGGTGTTCTTTTCCGTGGCAATGCGGAAGGAACCATTCGTAAGGCCTTGTTAGAAGAAGGTGCCATTGATACGGTTATCGGTTTACCTGCCAATATCTTCTTTAACACCAGCATTCCGACCACGGTTATCATTCTCAAAAAGAACCGCACCAACCGTGATGTCTACTTTATCGATGCTTCTAAGGAGTTTGATAAAGGGAAAAATCAGAATATCATGACGGATGCTCATATCGAGAAGATTCTGGAAGCCTACAAGTCTCGTGAAGAGATTGATAAATTTGCCCATCTAGCAAGCTATGAAGAAATCGTCGAAAATGACTATAACCTCAATATCCCTCGCTATGTAGATACCTTTGAGGAAGAAGAAGTTGAACCACTGACAGACATTGTTAGCAAGATTAACATGACCAATCAAGCAATCCAAAACCAAACAGCTTCTCTACTTGAAATGCTCGGTCAACTACACGGAACCACACCAGAAGCCGATGCAGAACTCAAAGAGTTTTTGAAAGAGTTTCAAGGGTGATGGGCGTAATCAATTCGCTCATTTTTAAGATACGACTTTGTTTCCATATTTCCGGGGAACTAGTAGAAAGTAAGGAGAAATATGGAAAATAACAACCAACCTGCCCTTTGCCAGCAACTCTGGGCGAGAAACAAATACCTCGTTTTGAGTCATTCCAGAAATATTTACAATGAGATTCGCCAATACTTGAAGAATGAAAAGGTGGAGGTAAGTCATGTTCAGGAGATGATTGACCGTGCCTGTCAAATCTCTGAGCATAGAGGTCAGGTTTGCAATGCCTTTCAGCATATTTGGGGCTATTTCAAAAAGAAAGCGACAGATGATGAGCGACAAGATTATATGTTTTTACTGGAGCGTTATCACTCTGGTCATGCCACCAAAGAAGACTTGATTGCTAAGACTCGAGACTTGCTTGATCGCTATCCAAATACTTACTTACAACATTCGACTTTACTGAAAAGAGACTCCCATGAGACTTTGGCATGAGGACTTAATTTCTCAACTTCCCCGTCCTCAACTTTTGGGGCAATATCGAGAGTGTTGCGCCCTGCGTGGCAATGGCTGGGGCAGAAAGCATGCAACGGTGGACTATGTCTTTACCCACTCGCCCTATAGTCTCTATGCCTATCATGACTTGATCATGAAGGAGATGGCTAACCGAGGCTTTATGGTCAGTCCAGAGTGGCTGGACAAGAACTACCGAGGTAAGACCTGCCCTCCTCATCAAGACTTAGCAGAGGAAAAGCTGAAAAGTCCAATCTATAGTGAGCATGACCAAGTCTACTATAAGGAGTGTCTGGCAAATCTCCGTGACAAGGGGATAGAGCTGGAGTAATAGTTAGGATGTTCTCCAATGTATAACTCTTTTCGTATTTTTTTCGAATAATTAAAATGAGACCTTTAGAATGATTCTAAGGTCTTCTTTTTATAAGTATTTGAATTTACTTTTAATAACTTTTGAGTTATAATATTAAAAAAGCCAAGCGTGAACTAAAGGACTTAAAAGAAAGAGGGTTAAGTGATGAAAAATAGTTCCATTGGAAGTAACTGGAAGGATGTCCGGTCTCAACTCTTCACCAAGGAGGAAATCCTTGAAAGTGATATGCGGGTGGCAATCATGAGTGAATTGATTGAGGCTAGACGTGAGCAAGGAATTAGTCAGAAAAAGCTAGAAGAACTCAGTGGAGTGAGCCAGCCGGTTATTGCTAGGATGGAAACAGGCAAGACTAGCCCCCAGTTGGACACAGTCTTGAAAGTTTTAGCCAGTTTAGGAAAGACATTAGCAGTCGTCCCCCTCGAACAGAGAAAGAGTTGATAGGAAGAAGTTGGAAAACTTTAACAAATTTAACAGTTATAGTGCCTCAAGTGTATAATATAGAAAAATTATGCTTTATTTATATCAAGTGCGAACGAAGTGAGCTTTTAGCGGATATTTCCCGCTATAGTGGTATTCTAGATAATAATTTATTATTATCTAGAACGGAATTTTTGAGACATTCTGGCTCAAAAATTAGGGATGAAATTACGAAGTAAGTTGCTCCCGTCCGCACTTTTCAGGGAAATATCAGAATTACAAAAGAAAAATCAACCTATAGTCTTTTCTAATAACAAGCCATAGTCACTTATAAGAATTACTAATAACGTGTTTGACCAGTCTAACTAAAATATAGTTAAAAAACAAGATACACAAAGGATTTGAGGCATTTGTCTCAAGTCTTTTTCTTTTGTCTAAAACGGAGATATAGTTTCAAACTATATCAAAGCCTAATTTTTTACAATTATACAGATGATTTCTTTTCTGTTAAGATAGTTTCAACAACAAATTTTGGAGGACACATCATGTCAACTACAATCATCGGTTTCCCTCGTTTGGGCGAATTCCGCGAATTAAAATTTACAACTGAAAAATACTTTAGAAAAGAAATCTCAGAAGAAGAACTCTTGGTAGCAGCAAAAGAATTGCGTGCAAAACACTGGAACATTGTCAAAGAAAAAGGCATCACTGAAATCCCATCAAATGACTTTTCTCACTATGACAACTTCCTAGATGCAGCCTTCCTCTTCAACGTGGTACCTGCTTCAGTTCAAAACTTGGACTTGTCTGACCTTGAGCGCTACTTTGCTTTGGGTCGTGGTTACCAAGGAGAAAAAGGAGATGTTCGCGCCCTTCCAATGAAGAAATGGTTCAACACTAACTACCACTACATCGTTCCTAAATTTGAAAAAGATACTCAAGTTAAACTTGCAGGTCACAAGATTTTCGATGAGTTCCAAGAAGCAAAAGAACTTGGATTGAACACTCGTCCTGTTCTTGTAGGTCCATTCACTTTCCTTCAATTGTCAGACTTTGAAGAAGGCGTGAAAGCAGAAGACTTCGTAGATAGCTTAGTAGCTGCTTACCAAGAAGTTTTTGCTAAATTGGCTGAACTTGGTGCAACTCGTATCCAACTCGACGAAGCTGCTCTTGTCAAAGACTTGACTGCTGAAGAAAAAGCTCTCTTCTTGAGCCTTTACAACAAACTCTTGGCTGACAAAAAAGGTCTTGAAGTCTTGCTTCAAACTTACTTCGGTGATGTTCGTGACGTTTACGCTGACCTTGTGAACTTGCCAGTAGATGCTATCGGTCTTGACTTCGTTGAAGGTAAGAAAACTCTTGAACTCGTTAAAGGTGGTTTCCCAGCTGACAAGACACTTTATGCAGGTATTGTCAATGGTAAAAACATCTGGCGAAACAACTACGAAAAGAGCTTGGCTGTTCTTGAACAAATCCCAGCTGAAAACATTGTCTTGACAAGCTCATGCTCACTTCTTCATGTGCCATTTACAACTGCTAATGAAGAATTTGAACCAGCTATCTTGAACCACTTTGCCTTTGCAGTTGAAAAATTGGATGAGATTCGTGATTTGGATGCTATCCGCAATGGTCAAGGTGAAGAAGCACTTGCAGCCAACAAAGAACTCTTTGCGACTGAGCGTGTTGGTGAAAATGCTGAACTTCGTGCGCGTATCGCTGGCTTGACAGACGCAGACTACACTCGTTTGCCAGCCTTTGCAGAACGTGAAGCTATCCAAGAAGAAGCTTTCAAACTTCCAGCTCTTCCAACAACAACTATCGGTTCATTCCCTCAAACTAAAGAAGTTCGTGCGAAACGTTTGGCTTACCGTAAAGGTGAATTGTCTCAAGAAGAGTACGATGCTTTCCTTGCTGAAACAATCGATGAATGGATTAAATGGCAAGAAGATATCGACTTTGATGTCCTTGTTCACGGTGAGTTCGAGCGTAATGACATGGTTGAGTACTTCGGTCAAAACTTGTCAGGTTACCTCTTCTCTAAGAATGGTTGGGTACAATCATACGGTATGCGTGGGGTGAAACCACCAATCATCTGGGGTGATGTCACTCGTCTTAACCCAATCACTGTTAAATGGTCTAGCTATGCACAAAGCCGTACAAACAAACCTGTTAAAGGTATGTTGACTGGACCTGTTACCATCCTCAACTGGTCATTCCCACGTGAAGACATCTCTATCAAGGATTCAACTCTTCAAATCGCCCTTGCTATCAAGGATGAAGTACTTGACCTTGAAGCTGCTGGTGTGAAAATCATCCAAATCGACGAGGCTGCTCTTCGTGAGAAATTGCCACTCCGTCGTAGCGACTGGTACGAAGACTACCTTGACTGGGCTATTCCAGCCTTCCGCTTGGTACACTCAACAGTAGCGCCAGATACACAAATCCACACTCACATGTGTTACTCAGAATTTACAGATATCATCCCAGCTATCGACAACATGGATGCGGACGTTATTTCCTTTGAAGCAAGCCGTTCAAACCTTGAAATCTTGGACGAACTCAAAGCGAAAAACTTCCAAACAGAAGTGGGACCTGGGGTTTACGATATCCACTCACCTCGTGTGCCAAATGAAGGCGAAATTGACCACACAATCGATGCTATTCTTGCTAAAGTACCAAGCAAGAAAGTTTGGATCAACCCTGACTGTGGTTTGAAAACACGTGGTATTCCAGAAACAAAAGAAAGCTTGATCCGCCTTGTTGAAGCAGCTAAAGCTGCGCGTGAGAAATTGTAAGATTAGATTTCTCCCTACAACGGTTGTTCAAAATGAAATCAAAAAGAAAAGGATAAGACTATGTCACGCCAAACACCGTCACTCTCATTTGAAGTGTTCCCTCCAAACCCAGCAGTGGGTAATGATAAAATTATTTCATCCTTGCAGGACATGCAGGAGTTGGCTCCTCACTTTATCAGTGTAACTGCCAGCAATAATAAATTTAATATCAAGGAAACGACGGTTCGTTTGGCTGACTTTATCCAAAATGACTTGGCGATTCCGACTATTGCCCACTTGCCAGCTATCTATTTGACCAAGGACAAGGTGGCTGAAACCATTGCTGACTTGGACAAGGTTGGGGTGCAGAAAATCTTGGCACTTCGTGGGGATATTATTCCTGATGTGGAACCTCAAAAGGATTTCCGTTATGCAACGGACTTGATCGAGTTCATCAAGGAGCAAGCCCCTCACTTTGATATTATCGGAGCATGCTATCCAGAAGGGCATCCAGATTCACCAAATCAGATTTCAGATATCCAAAATCTTAAGAAGAAAGTAGATGCAGGTTGTTCGAGCCTTGTAACTCAGCTTTTCTTTGACAATGAGCGCTTCTATGATTTCCAAGACAAGTGCATCTTGGCTGGGATTGATGTTCCTATTCATACAGGGATAATGCCAATTCTGAATCGAAATCAAGCTCTTCGCCTCTTGAAGACTTGTGAGAATATCCATCTTCCACGCAAATTTAAAGCCATCTTAGACAAGTATGAGCATGACCCTGAGTCGCTCAGAGCAGCAGGACTTGCCTATGCCGTGGACCAAATTGTGGACTTGGTAACTCAGGATGTTGCTGGAGTGCATCTCTACACCATGAACAATGCCGAAACAGCAAAATACATCCACCAAGCAACCCATGCCTTGTTTAATCATCAGTCTCTAGGATAATAAAAAGCAAACCATTCTTCTCAGGTGAGGGGAATGGTTCCTTTTTAATGGTAAAGACCGCACTTTTTAAGAAAAATATGATAAAATAGACTCTGTACGTACTTGATACAAAGATGAGGGTATTAAATAATACAATGCATTCAAACTGCAAGATTTAGCGACACGAGCGAGTCAAATCGATATTATTTGACGAGGGAGTTAGTAAAGCATTTAGCTAATCGCCTGATAGCGATTAGCGTGAAAGGCTTAGATGCTTTAGCATCAATCCTTTCTAATGATTTGTATCTTGAGTAATTGAACCCGGCCGAAAAGCTGTGTAAAAAAGATAAACTGTCTTGTCTTCATCGAAGACTTCGCCAGTTTCCTATTTTTACTTTGCTTTTGACGTCCTTGGTATCTTGATCTTTGTAGGCAAGGCGTATAATTTCATCAATCCAAAGGGGATTAAAATGACAAAACAAGTGTTTCAAACGACTTTTGCGGGTCGTGAGTTAATCGTAGAGACTGGTCAGGTTGCTAAGCAAGCAAATGGCGCCGTTGTCGTGCGTTACGGTGAGTCAACTGTCTTGACTGCAGCCGTGATGTCTAAGAAAATGGCAACTGGGGATTTCTTCCCACTCCAAGTCAACTACGAAGAAAAAATGTATGCAGCCGGGAAGTTTCCTGGTGGCTTTATGAAACGTGAAGGACGTCCTTCAACAGATGCGACTTTGACAGCGCGTTTGATTGACCGTCCAATCCGTCCAATGTTTGCGGAAGGTTTCCGTAACGAAGTCCAAGTCATCAACACCGTGCTTTCTTATGATGAAAATGCTTCTGCACCAATGGCTGCTATGTTTGGTTCATCCTTGGCACTTTCCATTTCAGATATTCCATTTGACGGTCCAATCGCTGGGGTACAAGTGGGCTATGTAGATGGTCAAATCATCATCAACCCAAGTCAAGAACAAGCAGAGCAATCTCTCCTTGAATTGACAGTAGCTGGTACTAAGCACGCTATCAACATGGTAGAGTCTGGTGCTAAAGAATTGTCAGAAGAAATCATGTTGGAAGCTCTCCTTAAAGGGCACGAAGCCGTCAAAGAATTGATTGCCTTCCAAGAAAAAATCGTTGCAGCAGTCGGTAAGGAAAAGGCTGAAGTAGAATTGCTTCATGTGGACGCTGACTTGCAAGCTGAAATCATCGCAGCCTACAACAGCGACCTCCAAAAGGCAGTTCAAATAGAAGAAAAATTGGCTCGTGAAGCTGCAACTCAAGCAGTTAAGGACCAAGTTACTGCTGTTTATGAAGAAAAATATGCGGACCACGAAGAATTTGACCGCATCATGCGTGATGTGGCTGAAATCTTGGAACAAATGGAACACGCTGAAGTGCGCCGTTTGATCACAGAAGATAAGGTGCGTCCTGACGGTCGTAAGGTCGATGAAATCCGTCCTTTGGATGCGGTTGTTGACTTCCTTCCTCGTGTGCACGGTTCAGGTCTCTTCACTCGTGGACAAACTCAGGCTCTTTCAGTCTTGACCTTGGCTCCGATGGGAGAAACTCAAATCATCGATGGTTTGGATCCAGAGTACAAGAAACGCTTTATGCACCACTATAACTTCCCTCAATACTCTGTAGGGGAAACTGGTCGTTATGGTGCGCCAGGTCGTCGTGAAATTGGTCACGGTGCTCTCGGTGAGCGTGCCCTTGCTCAAGTTTTGCCAAGCTTGGAGGAATTCCCATACGCTATCCGTTTGGTAGCAGAAGTCTTGGAATCAAACGGTTCTTCCTCTCAAGCTTCTATCTGTGCGGGAACTCTTGCTCTTATGGCTGGTGGTGTGCCAATCAAGGCGCCAGTAGCTGGTATTGCTATGGGTCTCATCTCAGATGGAAATAACTACACAGTATTGACAGATATCCAAGGTTTGGAAGACCACTTTGGAGATATGGACTTTAAGGTTGCAGGTACTCGTGACGGGATTACAGCCCTTCAGATGGATATCAAGATCCAAGGAATCACTGCAGAAATCTTGACAGAAGCCCTTGCTCAAGCCAAGAAAGCGCGTTTTGAAATCCTTGATGTGATTGAAGCAACCATTCCAGAAGTTCGTCCAGAATTGGCTCCAACTGCTCCGAAAATTGATACCATCAAGATTGATGTGGACAAGATCAAGATTGTCATCGGTAAGGGTGGAGAAACCATCGACAAGATTATCGCCGAAACAGGTGTTAAGATTGATATCGATGAAGAAGGAAATGTATCTATCTACTCTAGCGACCAAGATGCTATTAACCGTGCTAAAGAAATTATTGCTGGTTTGGTCCGTGAAGCCAAAGTGGATGAAGTTTACCGTGCTAAAGTCGTTCGTATCGAGAAATTTGGTGCCTTTGTTAACCTCTTTGACAAGACAGATGCCCTTGTTCACATTTCTGAAATGGCTTGGACTCGTACCAACCGTGTAGAAGACTTGGTTGAAATAGGAGACGAAGTCGATGTTAAAATTATCAAGATTGATGAAAAAGGCCGTATTGATGCCTCTATGAAGGCACTTCTTCCTCGTCCTCCAAAACCTGAGCATGATGAAAATGGTGAAAAGTCTGAGCGACCTCACCGCCCACGTCATCACAAGGATCACAAACCTAAGAAAGAATTTACAGAAACACCAAAAGATTCAGAATAAGAAAAGGAGAAATGTATGGGATGGTGGCGCGAAACCATTGATATTGTAAAAGAAAATGATCCAGCGGCACGCAACAGCTTGGAAGTTTTGCTGACTTATCCAGGTGTCAAGGCCTTAGCGGCTCACCGTCTCTCGCATTTTCTCTGGAAGCACGGCTTCAAACTCCTGGCTCGTATGCACAGTCAGTTTTGGCGCTTTTGGACTCAGATTGAGATTCATCCAGGTGCCCAGATTGATTCAGGTGTCTTTATCGACCATGGCTCTGGTCTGGTGATTGGGGAGACAGCGATTGTTGAAAAAGGTGTTCTTCTTTATCACGGAGTGACTCTTGGGGGGACTGGTAAGGATGTTGGCAAACGCCATCCGACTGTTCGTAAAGGAGCGCTCATATCAGCCCATGCCCAAGTTATCGGGCCGGTGGAAATCGGTGAAAATGCCAAGGTCGGTGCTGCAGCAGTTGTCGTGGCAGATGTACCTAGTGATGTGACAGTTGTCGGTATTCCGGCTAAGATTGTCCGTGTACATGGTAAAAAAGACGAACCGGTCATTCACGAAGTTGAAGAAAAACGAGAGTACTATGTCAATAAACTCGAGCAGGCTAAAGAAGCCAGCCACAGATCGTCTGGTTTGTAAAGGTTACCTATATGATTCAAGCAAGAAACAAGTTAAGCCAAAAGGAGTTATCTGACGCGAAAAAACTAATTAACTGTTGCCAAGCCTATGATGGTACTTATCGTGATCCTTATCTCTCTAACATGCTTAATTTTGACCTAAACATGCCCGCCTTTTTCCTTTATTATGAAAAAGGCGAACTTGTTGGTTTATTAACTGTCTATGCAGATGACCAAGATGTGGAAGTGACGATGCTGGTTCATCCAAATCACCGCCGTCAGGGAATTGCGCGTGCATTGTTTACTAGTTTTGAGGGGGAAACAGCTTCTTTTCATATTCGATCAGTTACTTTTCAGACAGAACATATTTTTCTAGAACGACATCCTGATTTTGTCAGCAACTGGGGATTGGTCGAGGACGAGGATACAGAAACTTGGTTGGGTAAGGATAGAAGACCTTATCCGTTAGCAAAGGTTTCTAATCTTGAAGTTTTGTTAGCAGATAGTTCGTATCAGGAGCAAATCAGTCAGTTAAAATTTCAGGCATTCTCAGAAGAGCATGAATCTAGAGAGATTGTGGATAGATATGTCGCTGAAGCTCTGAAGGATCCAGAAAGTCGCTTATATATTTTGTTAAAAGACGGTCAGGTTATCGGAACTTGCACGGTTGATTTATCGACTAATACGAATTATTTCTACGGACTAGCAATATCTGAACCTGAACGTGGGAAAGGCTATGGAAGCTACTTAGCAAAATTCCTTGTCAACCAACTAATTGAGCAAAATGATAAGGAATTTCAGATTGCAGTGAAAGATAGCAATGTAGTTGCCAAACGTGTGTATGAAAAAATTGGCTTTGTCAAACAGACTCAAGTGGTTTATCTGAAACCAACAGTGTAGAAATAGGAAGGAAATGAAGCGAGTTACTATTCTTCAAAATTATAAATTATTGGAAGGACAAGCTCAGCTATACTGCTTTTGGACGATAACTGAGGAACTTTGAATGAAAGATTTTTTCAAGGACGATAAGTATTTTGCGCTCTATTTGGCAGGAAGTCTTGTTTTTGTTTTCAGTTTGTTTCGTGCAGGAAATCTGATTTTCGGTCTTCTGGTCCTACTCTCTGCCTACCGAAGTAGACAGGAGAGGCGCTTGAATGTTTAAGAATGAACCGTTCTTCTTCAGATTGGAATTGCTCTTGTCTGGCTTATTTTTCTTGTCCAGCAAGGATTTTGCTGAATACTTTGATTAGCTTAGGTATAATCATCTGGGTCTATCCTGCTAAGTGAAGGCGAAGCAGAACTAGAAAGGAAACTACAAGAATGGCAGTATATTTTTACGGCTGTATCACCTTGGATGGCTACTTAGCAGACAGCCAGCACAGGATAGACTGGCTGCATCAGCTTGGTTCTGTAGAGGATA
>ERZ773044.177-NODE-177-length-33836-cov-9.01134_pt1 | contig 33836 bp, 24 predicted proteins | sample MGYA00511897_ERZ773044 | MGnify/ENA primary metagenome ERZ773044 (study PRJEB29015, sample SAMEA2738116) | human oral metagenome | biome: human oral; feature: human-associated habitat; material: saliva | place: China | collected 2170 ...
CAACTCAGCGCATAACCCAACCCGAAGGACACAAAACGATTACACCACTCCACAGGACTTGACCAACCGCTACCGTACCGTTCCTGAACGGCTACCTTGCCAACATCAGCCACACCTATCCCAGGTCACAGAACGTGAAGCACCATAGCAGTTTGCCTTCGAGCGCACTCAAAGGTTTAGTGTAATTGACATGTTGGAAGAACGGTTAGAGCAAGCCCTTAGGCTCGCGATCGATCCACCCGGAGGGCTAAATACTGCGGCATTGCGCGACCTGATCAGAGATGACGAGAACACTCAGTGGGATATCGCTACCACTGCCGAGTATTTGGGAATCAGCGCACATACGCTGCGCTATTACGAACGCGCAGGGCTGGTGAAAGTAGGACGCGACGCATCCGGCTATCGGCTTTACGACGCTGCAGCTGTACGGCGTTTGGTTTTTATTACCCGAATGCGGGTCTCTGGAATGTCGATTGCCCAACTCCAGCATTACATCTCCTTGGTTGAACAAGGTGCAGAAACAGTTCAGGAGCGTCTTGATTTGATGCTGGAGCATCGCGACATCCTTCGGCAACGAATAGAGGATCTTCAGTTATCGCTGGCAGCTACCGAATTCAAGATAGCAATGTATCAGAAAGGTTCCCGTCCACAATGAGTGATCAGTACGATATTGATTCCGTCGATAATCAGCGACGTCGTGATCTTGGATTGCAGGTTCTCTCCCGTATCGATGGAGACGCTGGTCAGAGTGTTATCGAATCACTTTCCACGTCAAACCCTGCTTTAGGACACCACATCGCCGCATTTGCTTTCGGGGATATTTACGATAGGCCCGGTCTGGATGCACGCAGCCGCCAGCTAGTAACCATTGGCGTATTGACTGCATTAGGCGGATGCGAACCTCAACTTAAAGTTCATGTTGGAGCGGCACTCAATGTCGGGATTTCCGAAGAGGAAATTCAGGAAGCTATCCTGCACGCCTCAGTGTACTGCGGCTTTCCACGAGCACTGAACGCTACTTTCGCAGCACAGGAAGCAATAGACTCACGGCGGAACTACGACAGGTAAGTTGATAACGCGACTCCGGACACTTCTCGGCAGGGCCGGAAACCTTTGTATCCAGAGTGACGTTCTATTGGAGCGGCTGACGGGCTGGAAGGCGGAAATCCCGAGCGCGCGAGGGAATGTATTTCCTCCTGGAAGCGATTCCCGTCGTGGTTTAAGAAGAACCCCTCACCGTTCAGTGAGAGGTTCTGGAAGAGCGGCTGACGGGAATCGAACCCGCGTATCAGGCTTGGGAAGCGTGCGCTCTACCATTGAGCTACAGCCGCATCCCCTCCAGTCTAGCGTGTACCGTGCCGGTTCGTGAAATGTTTCACCCCGCCCAATGTGACGCACCACCCGGGTCGTGCCGGGCTCGAGCCTGCGGTCTGCGGGCTCTGCCAGGTATCCTTTAAACGTGCTTATTTCAGATCGCGATATTCGTCAAGAGATTGCTGATGGGCGCATCGTTCTTGATCCGTTCGATGAGTCGATGATTCAGCCTGCAAGTGTGGACGTGAGGATTGATCGTTTCTTCCGTCTGTTCGATAACCACAAGTACCCGCATATCGACCCCGCGCAGCCGCAGGAGGACCTGACGCGTCTGGTGGAGGTGGCTCCCGACGAGCCGTTCATCCTGCATCCGGGTGAGTTCGTGCTGGGCTCGACGTATGAGAAGGTGACCCTGCCCGATGACGTGGCCGCCCGCCTGGAGGGCAAGTCCTCGCTGGGTCGTCTGGGCCTGCTGACCCACTCGACGGCCGGTTTTATCGACCCCGGTTTTTCGGGCCACGTGACGCTGGAACTGTCGAATATGGCCACCCTGCCGATTATGCTGTGGCCGGGTTCGAAGGTGGGCCAGCTGTGCTTCTTCCGTCTGAGCAGCCCGACCGAGCACCCGTACGGTTCGGGTGCGTACGGTAACCGTTACCAGGGTCAGCGTGGCCCGACTGCTTCGCGTAGTTATTTGAATTTTCATCAGACGATGATTCCAACGGAGTCGTAGTCTATTCCCGTTTGGGGTTGGGGCGCGGGTGGCCTGCTTGGCTGGGTCGCCCGCGCCTCCCCATATGGGCGTATGCCCGGCGTCTCGTGCGTTCACTCACGTGCGGGGCTATTCTCTCACTCATTTGAAGGATTGTTATGAATCTGCTTCCTGTTGTTCTGCGCCTGGCGGGCGCGGAGGTTTCCGTCTACCTGATTGACCAGTCTGAGGCTTTTATCGAGGGTTTTAAGCGTGCCTGGGAGCCGCTGAACCCCGAATTTTTTGAGACCCCGGACGAGGCGTATGAGGCGGTTTCGAACCACGACCAGGTGCTGCTGGTGCACCCCGTATCTGACACCCCGATTCTGGACATAGCCCAGCCCCTGATGGGCCCGTTCATGAAGGTTGGCACGCTGCGCGTGGATAGCGTGGAGCAGGGCCTGCAGGACCTGACGAGCCGCATCACCGTTGCGATGATTGAGCAGCTGGTGGGTAGCGGCGTGATGCTTCATTCGGCGGTTATCGGTGACCCCGAGTCGAAGCGCGCCCTGGCCTTGGTGGGCGTTTCGGGTAGCGGCAAGACCACGGCCTCGCGTTTCTTGGGCTCGAAGCTGGCGTACCTGACGGACGAGACCGCCGTCATCTCGGATGAAGGTTTCGTGACCCCCTACCCGAAGCCGTTGTCGGTGATTGTCGACCCGAATGCACCGAAGGAACAGCAGAACCCGGTTGAGGCCGGTCTGAACGTGGTCGACCCCGAGGACCGCGGCTACAAGCTGACCCGTATCGTGCTGATTTCGCGTGACGAGCAGGCCAAGGAGCCGCGCCTGGAACGCGTGCCGCTGCACGAGGCGCTGGTGTTCCTGAGCGAGCAGAGCTCGGGCCTGGCGAAGCACCCCGAGGGCGTCGTGTCGCTGGCCAAGCTGGTAGAGCGTTGCGGCGGCGTGTGGCGCCTGGTGTACTCGGAGGTTGAGGACACCCTGCCGCTGGTTCAGGATCTGCTGAATGGTGGTGAGCTGCCGGGCGCTGATGAGGTTGAGAGCCTGGAGAAGTACACGGTTGAGGATCACCTGCCGGGCGTGTACCTGAACGGTACGATTGTGATTGACCGCGCGCCGGGAACCTCTGCGGTGCGCGTGGGCGAGGACGGCCCGTTCCTGCTGCTGCAGGACACCGCGTTGAACGAGCTGTCGGAGTTCGCGGCGGAGTGTTGGCTGCAGGCTGAGGGCGACATTTCGTACGATGACCTGTATGCGCGTCTGGCTGAGATCTTTGAGGGTCTGCCTGCGGAGGCGTACGACGAGAACGTCAGCGCCCTGGCGCAGGGAGCGATGCTGTGGGTCCGCGTGATTGATGATCCGCTGATTGATGACGCGACCTGGGCTCAGATGACCAGCGATGAGGTCCTGGATGAGGAGGAGCAGCAGATTGCGCTGGATTCCTCTGAGGATGCTGTCTCTGATGATGAGGATGACGTGGTGGAGGACTAACCACCGCGGCTTACTGACACGGCTCTCCGGCGCGGCTTACTGAGCTCCGATTGATAGGCGCTGCTCGATAGTCACTGTTTAAGCACAAGGGAGGGGCGGGTAGAAGAATGATCTTCTACCCGCCCCTCCCTGTGTGTTTGTAGGCTTGTATTTTGCGGGGTTTGCAAGGACGCTTAGCCCCGCGATGCCTTACTGTGAGGCCTTACCGAGCAGCCTTACCGGGCTACCTTGTCGCGGCGCTTCTGTTCACGCTTCTGCTCGCGGCGAGCCGCACGCACACGCAACGGGCCGGGTGCCTTCACCGGCAGCAGCAGGAGCAGACCCGCCACCACAACAATCAGAATACCGAGCACGCCCCAAATCTGCGTGCCCATCAGGCTCACGCACAGGCCGAAAAGCATCGGCGCCAGGAAGCTCGTGGCGCGGCCGGTCGTCGAGTACAGGCCGAACAGCTCACCCTCGGTGCCGGGCTCGGCCAGACGAGCCAGGAACGTGCGGGAGGCCGACTGCGCCGGACCCACAAACAGGCAGAGCAACAGGCCGCACACCCAGAACACGGGCGGCTCGGGGAAGAAAAGCAGGGGAATCGCCACCACGATAATGCCTACCAGTGAGATCACAATGATGCTCTTGGGGCCGAGGTAGTCGTCCAGGTAACCGCCCAGAATAGCGCCGACCGCCGCGACCGCGCTGCCCGCGATGCCGAACAGAATCACCTCGGAAGTGCCGAAACCGAACGTGCCGGCCGCCAGAATACCGCCGAACGTGAAAATGCCCGAGAGGCCGTCGCGGAACACCGCCGAGGCAATCAAGAACCACAGGGTCTGCGGGGAGGTCACCTTCAGACGCACAATCGTGCGCCACAGCGCCTTGTAGGAGGCGAGCAGACCGCCCTGACGAGCCGGGGAGAGACGCTCCATGCCGAGCTCCAGGAAACGCAGCTCGCGTGTGGGTAGCACCTCCGGTAGGAAGCGCTCGCGGGTGCGCATACGAATCAGCAGCGGCACACAGAAGATGAGGCACCAGGCCGCGGCGAACAGGGTCACCGCGCGGATGTTGAGAGCCCCCTCCTCGCTCAAGCCCAGGGACGAGGGGGACAGCACGAAGCCCCACAGCACTACGGCCAGGGCGAGGATGCCGCCAATGTAACCGGCGGCCCAGCCAACGCCCGAAATCTTACCGATATTATTCGGGTTCGAAACGCGCGGCAACACCGCGTTGTAGTTCACGTACGCGAACTCGCTAAACACACTCGCGGCAGACACCAGGAACACACCCAACCACAGGTAGCCCGGGTCGGGGGCGACGAAGAAACAGGCCGCCATAAACGCCACGAGCAGGACCGTGTTCACACCCAGCCAGAAGATGCCGCGGCCCGACCTGTCGTTGCGTTGGCCCGTGACCGGGGCGAGAAACGCGATGAGGAAACCCGCAACCGTCAGACCCAGCGACAGGGCCGAAGAGGTCTGCTCGGGCGTGCCGAAGTAACCGCTGGTCAGGTAGACCGTGAAGATGAAGGTCATCATAATCGAGTCGAAACTCGACGAACCGACATCCCACAGGACCCACGCGGTCACCGAACGGCGACTCGTGGCGTGGTCCACGGCGGGACGGGCAGGCTTCTGCTGGCGGGAAGAACGAATCATCATGAGGGGGCTTTCAAATGGCCGAGCGGCGTCGCATCGGCCGGTACTGCGGGAGGCTGGTACGCGTTAGAAAAGCGCGGGCGGTACGCACCGCGAGGGTACGCACCGCCCCGCATCACTGAACGAAGCATTCAGAGATGGTCTTTACTTGAAGAAACGACGCTGCGCGCGGGCGATGCCGAAGCTGACAACGGCACCCACGACGGAGGTCAGGACGGTCCAGAGGATGACCTGGCGCAGGGTATCCTCAGAGTCGGCGGAAATGGCGGGAGGCTGGTTACCGGTAGCCTTAGTCCAGGCGGCGCCCAGACCCTTACCAACCAGGGCAGCTGCGCCCATGTTGATACCCGCAATAGCAAGCTTAGCGACGGGATTCATATGTATCTCCTTTGGTGTTAATGATGCGGCGCCTCACCCCCGAACCCCCTCGGGGTAGGAAGGATAAATATGAGTGCCATTCCTAGCGTATAGGGTTTCTCCGGCCCGTGTCGCTTTCGGAGTAAACAATCCCGAAAGTGTACACCGTACAAAAACGCCGCATACACAGGAGTATGACATAAAACTACCCGAACTAGCTTCAACGCCTCCGGGTGTCTACAATCGTTTCTGGCCCCAATTGTGTTACGCACCGGCGTGCAAACCAATCCGCAGCCGTGGGGCCAACACGACAGGGGAGCGCCACCGCGGCGCTGAGAGTGCACAGCAGACCCTCGAACCTGATCCGGTTAGTACCGGTGTAGGGAGTCGAATCTTCTCGGTGCCCTCGCCCATGCAGAGGGCGAGGACATTCCCCTTCCAACGACGGAAGGAAAAACCGCATGTCACACACCACCGACACCACCGCGCCCAAGCGTCCGGCGCCCCGTTCCAGCCTAAGCTGGCGAGTTAACGAAATCGTTATCGCCGCAGTCATCGCCGTGGCCTGCGCTATCATCTTCTGGATCTGGGATATCGCCGTGAGCCCCGCCGCCAAGACCGCGCTCGTCGCGGCCCCCGAACTGCGCCCGCTCATCGCCGGCGCCTGGCTGCTCGGTGGTACCCTCGGCGGCCTGCTCATCCGCAAGCCCGGCGCTGCCCTCTTCTGCGAGCTCGTTGCGGCGCTCATCTCGGTGCTGTTCACCGGCGGTGCGTGGAGCGGCGAGATTCTGATCTCCGGTATTATCCAGGGCATCGGCGCTGAAATCATCTTCGCCGCCTTCGGCTACCGTCGCTGGAATGCCGGCATCGCCGTTCTGGCCGGTGCTCTCAGCGGCCTGTTCATGGGTGGCAGTGAAATCCTGATTTACTACCCCGACATGGAGCCCGTCAAGGCCGTCACCTACGTGGTCTGCTCGGTCGTCTCCGGCGCAGTCATCGCGGGCTTCCTGGCCTGGATCCTCGTGCAGAACCTCGCCAAGACCGGCGTGCTCTCCTCGCTGGCTTCCGGCAACACCCGCCGCTAATCGTCAGCCACTAGCCACCAGCTAGTAACTCACCACGAGTCACCACTCGGCACACTACAGCAGCCATACAAAAGGCTAAGGAACCATCATGGAAGCAACACCGCGCGGGGCGCGCATCGAGCTCAACAACTTCAGCTGGCACCACCCCGGCCGCCCAGAACCGGTCATTAACGGACTCAACCTCACCATCAACCCCGGTGAAAAAGTCCTGCTGCTGGGCACCTCCGGCGCCGGCAAGTCGACGCTCCTGCACGCCATCGCCGGTGTGCTCCACGATGACGACGGCCTCTCCGCAGGCGGGACCATCACCCTCAACGGTCAAGACCCCGTAGAAGCGCGCGGCACGGCGGGCATGATGCAGCAGGACCCCGAATCCTCCATCGTCATGGCCACCATCGGGAACGACACCGCCTTCGGCCCCGAAAACCTGCGCGTACCCCGCGAAGAAATTTGGGGACGCGTCACCGAGGCGCTCACCGCGGTCGGGCTCAGCCCCCTGCCCCTCGACCACCCCAGCAGCGCCCTGTCCGGCGGACAGAAGCAGCGCCTCGGCCTGGCGGGCATCCTCTCGATGCACCCCGGCGCCATGATTCTCGACGAGCCCACCGCCAACCTCGACCCCACCGGCGTGCGGGAGGTGCGCGACAGCATCCTCGCCGCCGCGGAGGCGACCGGCACGACCCTGCTCGTCGTGGAACACCGCGTGAGCATCTGGGCGCCGTACATGGACCGCATTATCGTGCTCGGCGCGGGCGGAACCATCACCCACGACGGCGCGCCCGGAACCGTGCTCGCCGAAGCCCGTCGGGATCTCATCGACGCCGGCGTGTGGGTGCCCGACTACGTGCCGCGTGCACCGCAGAACGCTATCGGCGAGGCGGCGGGCAGCGATACTGCAACCGGCGAGGTGCTTCTCCGCGCCGAAAACCTCAGCATTACCCGCGCGCAACCCACCCCCAAGCAGCGACGCGCCCGCCGACGCACCATCAAACGCCTCGGCGACACCCCCGCGCCCGTACCCGTCGACCTGCCCGTGCTGCGCGGCGGCATCAACCTCACGCTGCGCGCCGGCGAACACCTCAGCGTGCTCGGCCCTAACGGCGCCGGCAAATCAACCCTCGCGCTCACCCTCGCCGGGCTACTCACCGCGCCCGACGGCACCCTCGCCGCCACCGACACGCTCCGCGACCACGGCGCCGGTCAGAACGGTCAGAATGGCCAGCGCGCCCACTGGGACGCGCCCACCTGGACCCCCGCCCAAATGCTCAGCCGCATCGGCTACGTCTTCCAAGAACCCGAATACCAGTTCATCCGCGGAACCGTACGCGAAGAACTCGAACTCGGCCCCCGCCGACTCGCCGCGCTCAACCGCGTTCCCCTCGACGAAGACGAGCTCGCCGCACGCACCGACGACCTGGCGGCCCGCCTGCGCCTCAACCACCTGCTCGACGCCAACCCCTTCACCCTCTCCGGCGGCGAAAAACGACGACTCTCGGTCGCCTCCGCGCTCGCCACCGCACCGAGAATACTCATTCTCGATGAGCCCACCTTCGGGCAGGACGCCCGCACCTGGGCCGAACTCGTCGACCTCATCCGCGAACTCCTCGCCGACGGCACCGCAGTCATCTCCATCACCCACGACGAAGACTACACCGCGGCGCTCGGCGGCAAATCCATCACCCTCAAGGCGCTCGAAGCTTCCGAACCCTCCGGACCCCAGGCAACCTCCGGAAAGGAGAACGAATGAACACCGACTTCTTCGGCACCATCGACCGAACCAGCTACTTCAGCAGCCTCAACGCCGGCGTCAAGCTCATCGTCTCCTTCGCCCTCATCATCGCCGCGCTCATCGTGCGCGACCCGCTGACCTCCGGGATCCTCTTCGCCCTCGAACTGCTCGGGTTCATCCTCGTCGGGTTCCGGCCCGTCAACGTCCTCGCCCGATTCTGGCCCATCCTGATCGCCGTAATCACCACCGGCTGGTCCGTCGCCATGCTCAGCGCCAAAACCGGCGACGTGATCCTCAACCTCGGCTTCAACACCATCACCACCGGCTCCGCAGCCGTCGGCGCAGCCATGATGATCCGTTCCCTCGCCATGGTCCTGCCCACCCTCGCGTTCGTGCTCACCACCGACCCGACCGACCTCGGCGACTCCCTCGCGCAGACCTTCAAACTGCCGGCACGATTCGTGCTCGCCACCATCGCCGCGCTGCGCCTGGTTGGCATCCTCTTCGCCGAATGGAACGCCCTCGGCCAGGCACGACGCGCCCGCGGACTCGGCGCGGGCCAATCCCTTGCCGGACGCGCCCAAACCTTCGGCGGGCAAAGCTTCGCCCTGCTCGTGCAGGCCATCCGCCGCGGCTCCCGCCTGGCCATCACCATGGAGGCGCGCGGCTTTGGCGCGGGCGAACGCACCTGGGCACGTGTGCCCTCGTATTCGCGCCGTGACGTGCACGTGAGTATTGCCGCCGCCGTCATCATTGCTGTTGCGTACGGTGCATCTATTGCGGCGGGTACGATCCAGTTCCTCTGGGGCTAGTTCGTTCCTGAAGTAGGTTGCGGTTCCGGTTTCGTGGCTCCGCTCGGGAGACGGTATTCGCCCTCGCTCCTACAGGGAACCCGCCCTCGCTTCGCTTCGGGCACCCTGATGTCACTACGGGCGATACCGTCCTCCCGCGCTTGGATACGTCGCGGGTGCCGCATATTTCCTCCGCGCCTAGCCCCCACTTGGGACATGAGTAGGGAGGCGCCCGCACTCTTCCTTCGCTCCTACAGGGGCACCCGCCCTCGCTTCGCTTCGGGCACCCTGATGTCGCTTCAGGAAGGTACAGGCACCTCCGCGCTCAGTCTGCAGACAGCACAAAGGGACGGTATTCGTCCTCGTTCCTACAGGGAAGCGGGGTGCCGCATGTTTCCTCCGCGCCTACGCAGGGGCACCCGTCACCCGGACGCTCCGCCCCTCCTTGCTTCGCTGCGGAGAGCGTCCGGGCTGACACCCTGAGGGCGCTTCAGGAAGGTGCGGCGCCTCCTGCCTACAGTTCGGCTACGAACGTACAATAAAACTATGTCTAGTACCGTAATTCTTCTGAACGAGCAGAACCCGCAGGGTGTCTTCGTGGATCCCTCCGTGCCCCTCATCAGCGTTGATGATCAGGGCTTCACCCGCGGCGACGGCGTCTTCGAGACCATGCTGTCCGTCAACCGTCGCGTGCGTAAGCTCGGTATGCATCTGTCCCGCCTCGAGTCGTCGGCGCGCATGCTGGACCTACCCGACCCGGAACCTGAGATTCTGCGTTCGGCGGTGGAGCGCCTCATGCGTGAGGCGACCGCCGGTGCCGAAACGGCGCTGGGTGAAGAGCACATCGTGAAGATTATTATTTCGCGCGGCCCCACCCAGGCGGTCACTTCCATGCAGCCGGGCCCGTACACGCTGCTGATTGCCTCGCCGGTGCCCGCATCCATCGTGAAGCGCCGCACCGAGGGTGTGAAGGCGATGCTGCTGCCGCGCGGTCACGAGCCGATGGACAACAGCGCCTACCCGTGGCTTCTGGCGGGCGCGAAGACCCTCTCCTATGCCGTGAACATGGCGGTTCTGCGGTACGTGCAGGAGCGCGGCGCGGATGACGCAATCTTCATTACCGACGAGCGTCGCGTGCTTGAGGGCGCTACCTCCTCGGTGCTGGTCGCCAAGATCGAGAACGGCAAGAAGGTGCTGTACACGCCCGAACCGAGCCACGGAATCCTCCCCGGCACCACGCAGGGTGCGGTGTTCGAGGCGGCACGCCAGGCAGGCTGGGAGCTGGGCTTCGGCCCGCTCTACCCGCAGGATTTGTTCGAGTCGGACGGCGTGTGGCTGGCGTCGTCGGTGCGTCTGATTGCGCCGGTGACTCACCTGAACGGCACGGCGCTGGCGCACGACCCGGAGCTGACCGCAACTCTGCTGAACTACCTGGCGCAGCAGAGCTAAGGGCATACAAAAGGGACTGCCGCATATTTCCTCCGCGCCTACGCAGGGGCAACCGTCACCCGGACGCTCCGCGCCTACGCGGGTACAGCAAAGGGACGGTGTTATCCACGCTCCTACAGGGGCACCCGTCCTCGCTTCGCTTCGGACACCCTGATGTCGCTTACGGATAACACCGCCCCTCCTGGGCATGCGTACAGATATGTACTTGTGAACGGCTAGTGGCCCGCCGCTGGAGCACCCTGACCTTCACCAGCGCCGTGGCTCTTACCGTCCGCCGAGTAGTCCGAATCCTTACGCGGCGTAGTCCACAGCACCAGCGCCGTCAGGACCGCGAAACCCAGAATGGAGAAGCCCATCGGCAGGTACTCATGCTCACCGGCAAACGACACCAGCGGCGCCGCCAACGCGCCCAGCAGAGCCTGAATCGTACCCATCACCGCCGAAGCACTACCCGCCATGTGGCGCGCCTCGTTCAACGCCAACGCCGAAGCATTACCAAAAATCAGGCCACACGAGCTGGTCAGCAGGAACAGCAGAACCAGCGTCGGCACCAGCGAAATACCCACCAGGAAGCTGACCGTCAGCAGCACAGAAACCACGAGCAGGCTAGCCACGCCGACATTCACAATGCTGCGCTGTGCCACACGACCAACCAGCTTCGTCGCAATCGCACTGAACAGCACAATGCCAATCGAGTTCACACCGAACACAATCGTGAACTCAGTCTCGGACAAGCCCAGAATCTTCTGCAACACAAACGTTGAACCGGAAATGTACGAGAACAGCGCACCAAACGCGAAGCACATCGTCAGCATGAAACCCATGTAGCGGCGCACCTTCAGCACCTTCGGCAGCTCCGAGTACACGCTCAGGGTGGTGCCCTGGTAGCGTTCCTCCACCGGCAGGGTCTCCTTAATCACGAAGATCACGCCGAGCATCATGACCGCGGTAATCACGCCGAGCACATGGAAAATATCGCGCCAATTACCCCACGACAGCACCCAACCACCAAACAGCGGCGCAAGCACCGGCGCGAAGCCGTTAATCATCATCATGACGCCCATGAGCTTAGCCGTCGCCAGGCCCTCAGTCGTATCAGCCACGATGGAACGCGCCAGCACCGCACCAATCGAACCGGTGAAGCCCATCATGAAACGTGCAAAAATCAGCAGCTCAATATTCGGCGCGAACCCACACGCCACCGTCGCAATGAAGCAGACAACCACGCCGAACAGTAGCGGCTTGCGGCGGCCCGTCTTATCCGACAGCGGACCCACGACCAGCTGGCCGAGCGCCATACCGACCATGAACGCACTCAACGTCAGCGACGCGTTCGTGCTGGTGGTGTTCAGGTTCTCAGCGACTGCAGGCAGCGCCGCCAGGTACATGTCCGTAGCCAGCGGGGAAATAGCGGTCAGCAGCGCCAGAACTACGATAAAAATGGGCGATAGCCCGAAGGAGGTCTTAATCGACTTCGAAGACATTAGTCTTAGTTTTTCTTTCTGCGTGATGCGCGTGCAACGGCGCCTGCGGCTCTACAAGACGTGGATGCGGCGGTACCGCCCCTGGGAATGAGCTTGCGCAGGCTGGAAGCACAACTTTTTTACCCTAGCAGAATTGGGTGTGGCTTCGTAAGTTAAACGTTTGACCTTTTTTCGGTGCGGGAGGGATGCTCCGTTTAGTTCCTTTGTGCTGGGTTGGTTTGCTGGCTGGCTTGCTAGTTGGCTTGGGAGGCGGCGCTCGCCCTCGCTCCTACAGGGGTAGGGGGAGGGTGCGCCACATATTTCCTCCGCGCCTACGCAGGGGCACCCGTCGCACAGACGCTCCGCCTCTCCTTGCTCCGCTGCGGAGAGCGTCTGTGCGACACCCTGAGGGCGCTTCCGGAAAACGTGGCTGCACCCAACGCATGCTGGGGCAAAAGGACGGTGTTAGCCACGCTCCGTTGGAGAGATAACACCGCCCCTTGAACGGTTTGTGCCTGCCGCTCAGCACCCCCCCAAAGCCCAGCACTGAAGAGATATTTGAGAAATATTCTTGAGAAGCATTGCCCGGCCCAACCGCATAACTTACGCTGGTCATACCACGCGGTACGACCAGAGGGAGCACCTCAGATGCGCAACCACTACTACAAATATTTGCTATGCATCCTGCTACTCATAGCTTGCGTTTTGCTCGTAACCCTTGCCGCGCTTTCCCATAACAACCCGGGTAACGGCAAAGACGGCACAGCCTCCACTCATGCGCCGGATAACAGCTCAACCTACTGGGACAAAGACCGCATGGAATCCGCCAGCCCGGCTCCCATGCCTAAGTAAAACAGCGCCTGAATAAAACAGCCTCTGAATAGACGTAGGGCCCAATGCTTCGAGATACACCAAGCATTGGGCCCTACTGTCTTGTAGGCGGCTACTACTGCGCCGCGCTGTCGTAGATGAAGTCCACGGTCGCGTAGTCCTCCGGGATTTCGGCGAGCAGCGCCTCCTCCTGTGCCGCCCAGCGTTCCCAGTGCGGGCGGAACGTGTCACCGTCACGAGCCATGGCGCGTTCGTGGCGCACCTCGTCCGGGGCGGTGGCGAGAATACGCACCTCGCAGGCGCCCGCAATCGCGCCGACACCCTCACAGATGATGACCTGCGTAGCCGCCGGGTCGACGGTGCGCACCTCACCGGGGGCGCCCGCCTCCCAATCCCACGGGGTGTAGGTCCCGGCAATACCTTCGGTCAGCTGCACGGAGAGTGCGTCCCACGCCTCCACGCCGTCGAAGAGGCCGTCCCAGCCGGGGTAGAAGTCGTCCAGGTGCAGCACGTGCACGCTGTGCCCGGCGGCGGTGAGCTCCTGCTCAAGCTGCGCGGCGAGGCTGGTTTTGCCGGTGCCGCTACGGCCGTCAATGCCGATGATCAGCGGGATCTGCGCGAAGTCGGCAAGGAACTGCTCACGGAATTCGGTGAATTCGGCGGTGTCCATGTCGAAGTCGTTGCCGATGCCGTGCTCCAGACGCAGCATGTCTTTGCACAGTTCCAGGATTTCGGCGGTGCCGGTGACGCGGCGGTTCTGGTTCAGGGGGATACGCTGACTCACTGCGCGTCGCCTTCCTGCTTGAGGTGGTTGATGAGGCCGCGTGCGGCGGCGTCAATGAGGTCGGTGGTGTACACGAAGTCGCGTTCGCTACCGTACCAGGGGTCGTAGATGCCGAGCTGGTCCAGGTGGGTGGTGGTGACCTTCGGGTCGAAGCTGCGCATCATGCGGATTTTGGCTTTGTCGTCGTCGTTGCGGGCGAGGGCTTTGAGGCGCAGGTAGTGGGGTGCGTCCATGGCGAGGATGAGGTCGTTGCGGTCGAAGTCCTCGACGGTGAAGACGCTGGCGCGGTGCGCGGACGGGTCGATACCGCGGGTGGCGAGCTGCGCGGCGGCGCGCGGGTCGATGCGGTTGCCTTCTTCTTCGTTGCTGATGCCGCTGGAGGTGACGGTGACGGGCACGCCGGCTTCTTGGGCGTGCTGGCGGATGAGGTATTCGCCGACGGGGGAGCGGCAGATGTTGCCGGTGCAGACAGTCATGATTCGGTACATGGTTCTAGTGTATCGGTGGGGTAGAGGGAGGTTGGGCGCGGCGGGTGATTGAGGTGGCTTTGTAGACTACGCTCCGGCGGGCGGATGCGCTCGCGGAGGGGGACTGCCGCTAACCGGGCCCGGGCGCGAAAAGGCCCCGCCGACGAGGGGCCGGCGGGGCTAAACATTCAAAAGATTAAGATAGCTATTTTATTTTCTTCAAAGTTTCAAAGGAATCATTAAATGTTGAAGCTGGTTCACTGATATATTTATATTTCTTCTGCTCTTCATCCCAAGAATTTGGAGAATCCGGGTTGAATATTCGAGCACCTAGGGGTAGATATCGAATTTCGCTCTTGACTTTTTTATTGGGTTTGTCTTTCACTGTATAAAAAATTACACCCAAAGGATTCATCATTGGAGCAAATGGGAGATTTGAGTCCCATGCGTAATAGATAGAATCTCGAAATAGTGCATCTGTAAAGTCTGTCTTACGTGTTTTGGGGAATATTGTTTCTCCTAAATATACATTTTCTTTAAATATTGCCCTGGTGAATACCGTAAAAATATCAAACCTCGTATTTATGAAATTTAGATTTCCCTCAAAAACTGCGGCCATAAAGGATGAGGAGGTGTGGAATTTTGCCCCCCAAAATGTTGTAGTACCTCCGTTAAACTTAGCATTACTAAATGATGTATCAGAAAATGGATAAAGGTCCCTATTCTCGCTGAATTCAGCGCCCACAAAATAAGCATCCTTAAAGGTCGAACCCGAAAACAATGCTCCTATTTTGAAATGGCACCTAGAAAATTCAATCTCTGATTCGGCATGCATACGTCTAAAGTCTGCCTTTGACTCGAAAATTGCCCCATTAAATTTAGATATTTCTTTAAATCTTACACCTTTGAAATTGATGGTTTCCGAGAAATCTTGACGTGTGAATCGGGCATTGGAAAAATTTGTTTCTTCGTTAAATATTGACCCTGAAACGTTAAATTTATTTGCAAATACTGTTTCTTTGGAAATCACAGGATGAGAAAAGAAGCTTCCAGAGAGGTCGAATGGGTAGAAGAAAATAGCCTTCGAAAAATCGTAGGTAAATTTTGACCAAGGGCCTTCTAGTGGAATTTTTTCATTCTCTTCATCCATTGTGTAACCGTTATTTAGTCTGAGTTTAATTTCGTACAGAATTGCTTGGCGAGTATCTTTCTCTTCATAAAATTCCAATTTATGCTTTGTGAAATTTTCTCTACCGTATTCTTCTATTTCTTCTTCGGTGGGATTATCTTTATCGAGAATATAATGTGAATTTGCAAGATTAAAAGGTGAACGAATGTAGGCGCAAAGGTTATTGATAATGACCTGCCCTTCCTGGCGTCGGTCATTCTCTTCTTTGACGCTCTTATCTGTGAGCCATTCATCGACAAGGCCTGTAAGGGTGTAGATACCACCAAGTCGAACGGCTGCATTTTCGTTAGCCAGCTGCTCTATAGCTGTGGTGTAGCGGCTACGGCGCTCTGCATACACCTGACGGGTATGGTCGTTCTCGTTTTTCTCTTTTTCTTGGTTGTTCTTTCGATGACTCTCGCCGAGGGTGATAACGCCTAGAACGCCACCGGTGGTGTAGAGGATGAGCTGGCGGAGAACTCGGCCGTCATCTGTCGGGCCGAAACCTGAGTTAAGTGCGATGGGAAGGAAAAAAGCTAAGGCTCCGCCGAATACAGCGATTGCCCCAATCCAGCTGTAGAACAGGGGTACTTTCTTTTTTAGTCTAGAGAAATGTGCGACGCTCAAGAAAATGACCATCAATACTGTGCACATAACAAGCAGGCACCAGGCGCCCATTGGTTCTAAATGCATATGTCTAGTTCTCCTATCTTCTCTGAGAGGAATGGTCACCTTCCAGCATAGGGCAAAGCTGCTGGGCTTGGGCGGTTGCTGGTCAAAAGCAAGACCCCGCCAGCGCCGGATGCGAGGGCAGGGTCTCGGGAGCTTCCCCGACGGTAGGGGAGAGCTATGTGTTACTGCGCAGGCTCACTGACGCGGGTGTACTCCTGCTTCTCTTCGTCCCAGGAGTCCGGGTCGTACAGCACCGCACCGAGAGGGAGAACGAACGTTCTATTAAGAAGCTCCGTCTCGCCGCAGCTGAAGCCGTGCGTGCTCTCCGGGCGTGCCTCGAACAGGTAATCCTGCGGATCCGCCTGTGCCGAGAACCGGGCCGTCTGCAGTCGCTCCTCCAAATCCTCAAAGGACGGTTTAACATACATGAAGCTAGTCTGCCTGAAATCTGCCCGCTGACCGAACGTCGCATCCGCGAAGTAGGCGCCCTCAAAGCTCGCCCCGTTGAAGCTCACTGCTCCCGTGAACGTGACTCTACGGAAGCCGACAAACGCCGTGAACGTTGCCTGACTAAAGTCGGCATCCTGCGCGAAGGCCGCGTTATCGAAGTTCGCGTGCTGCGGGAAGTCCATCTCATAGCGCGTCCTCGGAAGCGCAATAAAAGACGCCCGGCTGAACGTGGCGTCGCCGTCGAATCGCGCCCCACCAAAATCCTCGTACTGCGTAAAGGACGCCCCGCTAAAGTCCGCCGCGCTCGCAAAGCGTACGTTGCTGAACATTGCGGACTGCTTGGTGGCTATACCGGCAAAGCGCGCGACCCCGCCGAAAAGCGACTTGGAGAACACCGCGGGGCGGTTGAAAATTGACGTGGCGAAGTGCGCCTCATCGTGGAACGTGGAGGCGGTGAATACTGCATTTCCGCCGAAGGTGACCGCCGCGAAGCTGGCTATGCCTGCGGTGTTCAAGCGTGAGAAGTCGGCGTCGGCCTCGAAGGAAGCTACCCCAAAGTCGGCCGCAGCTGAAAAGACCACGTCTGAGAAGTCAACCTCGCTGGTGAAGGTCACGGTTGCGAAGCTTGCCGCGTCCGCAAAACGTGCCTCGCCGAATTCTGCCGCGCCTGCGAAGTGTGCGGCGCTGAAACCCACCCAGTCGTTGAAGTTCGCGCCATGGAAGGATGCGTCGGCCGTGAACTGCGCCGCCGAGAAGCTGGTGTCACCGTGGAAGGTTGAACCAGAGAAATCCGCTTGTCCGTAGAAGGTTGCGGAAGCGAAGTCGGCATTCTGAAAGTGCAGCTGCCGCAACGGGTAGAAGATGGGCGCACCACCAAAGTCGAAGCACAAATCAGCCCACGTCGGCGATAGCGACGGCACCGTATGCTGGCTTTCCTCGTTACCTTTTTCGTTGCGTTCGGTGACCGCGGCGAGGCGGCGGCTGAACTCCGTGAAGACTGTGCGGCGCACCAGCTGCTCTTCGCGTAGTGCCTCCTGGTCGCGCGTAAAGTCGCCTTCGTACCCTTCGGGGGCCTCGCCTGATTGTAGAACCTGCCGCTTCTGTGCGAGGGGGTAGGGCGTGCGGATGCACCCGGTCAGCGCGTCGATAATGGCTTGGGCTTCTTCGCGGCGCACCTGTTCGGGCAGGGATGCGTCGGTGAGCCATTCGTCTGCGAGGTTCACGAGCGTGTACACCCCGCCGAGGCGTACGGCGGGCTGGTGCCCGTCGAGGAATTGTTCGAGGGCGTGCGTGTAGCGTTCGTGCCGCCCTGCCTGCAGGTTGTGTGCCGGGGTGTTTTTGCGTTGCCGTAGCGCAGTTAAGAGTTTGTTGAGGTTCATGACGGTGTTCCCTTCCTGCTCCGGTGCTGGCTTATAACCAGCATAGGGGAGAGCCCCACCCTCGCGCGCTCGCGCTGGTTAAAAGAAGAAGCCCCGCCTGCACGAGATGTGCAGGCGGGGATTCTCCTAATGAGCCTTATTTGAAAGGTTTTCTTCGTTCTCCTCCAGAATCTTCTATTTGCTTTGCGGGCTCACTGATATCGTTTGAATCAGGATTGAAAAGTGTCGTTCCAAGGGGAATCTTGAATGTCTTACCGAGAAGAGTAGCGGTTCCAAGGTTGACAGGTTTACTTTTCGTCGTGACTGAGAAATTGTAATCCCACGGATTCATAGCTGCGGAGAATCGGGCATGCCAACACATGGCAAAGAAAGTTGGATTATAGTTTGCGAAGGTCGCTTTGCTGATTCCAACACTGCTTTCGAAAGTTGCCTCGATAAAATCTGCCTTGTTTGTGAAGGTTGCCCCTCCAAATTTGGCCTTACCGGTGAAGATTACGTCGTGGAAGCTAACATCACCTGTGAACGTCGCCTCGTTGAAGTTAGCCTCATGAGCGAAATGCGCACCCACAAAGTTCGCCTTACTATGGAATTCTGCATTATTGAAATCTGCATTGCCACTGAAGGTTGCGCGGCTGAAACCCTTGGCATTGATGAAGTGTGTAGCTCCGATAAATTTTGCTTCTCCAACAAAAACCGCCCCGCTGAAATCTGCATTATCAATGAATGTCACATCGATGAAGTCAGCGTTATGGGTGAAATTCGTCCCGCTGAAGTCTGCATTGCAGGTGAAAGTTACACGAGAGAACTCAGCCTTAGTGAGGAACTTTGCGGATGAGAAATTACCTTTCTCAATTGTGAGATCATTGAGGGAATAGAAAATGGGTGCACGGCTGAAGTCGAATTCGAAGTCGCTCCATGCTCGCGGGCTAGGAACCATATCTCCATTTTCATTTTTGGTGAAGACGCTGCTACGTTTGCTCATTTCAACAAAAATGGTACGGCGTACATCCTGTTCTTCGTGGAACTTTGCATAGTCTGCAGTGATATCTTGAAAGTTTTTAAAGCTACCAGATTCTTTAAAACGTTCGTATTGAGCCCGGAGCTGTGGGGAATATTCTTCGAAAGAAGATGCAGCTTCATATTCCTCAAGCTGGTTAAAATCATTACGAGCTTCATATGCTTCAATTTTTTCCGCGGTGAGGAAGGGGGAGCGAATGTAGGAGCAGAGATTATTGATAATAACTTGCCCTTCTTTTGTTCGAATCTTTTCATCGATATTGTCGTCATCTAGCCATTCATCGACAAGGCCAATGAGAGCGTACACTCCACCAAGACGAACAGGGGCATGCTCACTAGAAAGCTTGTCAACTGCTTTGATATATCGGTCGCGGCGAGCTGCATGCACCTCGCGAATATGGTCCTGGCTATTTTTTCGATTTGTTTCGATTAGGCCAAGAATGGCAATAATACCACCTGTGATGTACAGAAGGTGAAGTCTTAAGTCGGAAGTTGATTTTTGCTCTACCTCTGCAACCTTATTACCGGTAGGTGAGGCTGTAGCAGTGGGATTATTCTGCACCTTTTCTGGGTTTTCCTTGGTGCTATCTTGCTGTGTACTGGTATATCCGGGCTCTCTGAACCAACTTGTATAGCTTGGTATTAATAAAGCTGATAATGCGCCAATAATTGCAAGGGTGGCCAATGTGAATATGAAATATCTACTTGTTAAGCCGGAAATAAATTTCTGGAAAGTTGTAATAATCTTTTTGTGAAATATTATTAGGGCAACTATGAATGTTATCAATATTGAAATTCCGAGTGGTTTGTTGTCAATTATGAAGAATTCAAGCATTGCGGCTATTTTGCCTGCTACCTCTTTCCAATGTTCTGTAAGTGTTAAAGAGACAGGGAGGGACAGGGCTATTGCAAATGTCTTTATAAGCCATTTATGTCGAAATATTGAGCGCATAAATCGCGAGACTGCAACCCTGCGCTGTTGTGCGTGATGAACTACTTTTTTTACCATGATAGATAGAGAGTTCTTGTTAGTTTTTTTATTCTCATTTTCTATGGAGTTTATGTGGATGATGGTAGGGTGTGGAGGCTCTTTTGATAAGTAGATAATTAAATCGGTTAGTGCAAATATGAGGGTTGTAAATGTTGCAAAGAAAATGCATATTTTAAAGATATTATCTGTGAGGAAAAATGGGGCGACCAGAAGGCTAGTAATTATTGAAATAAAAAGTAGAGTGAATCTTAATTTATTCGATGATTCGAATGTTGCTTGAGAGTTATTTTTGTTGGGTGGAGCAGCGCTCCCGTGAGCTCCTGAAGCGTCTTGCTTTGACACGAGGGCCTCCTGTCTACGTTGAGAGGATATGGTCGTAACCAGGATACGGCAGGCGGGTGACCTCAAGCCACAGATGAGGGTTGGAGAATTGCGGGTCGGACAAGCAGAGATGCCCCCATGAGTGAGCGATGGAGCTTGCAACATGCCCTCTATATATAAGAGGGACGAATCTCTGAGATCTCCGGTGGGTGCCTGTCGTTGAGGCGCCTGCACGAAGCGTACCTCTAGCAACGCTGCTAGAGGCCTAGCCTCCAGACCTAAAAATCGCGCCTAAAGAATCACCCCGCGCACCCTATATAAGGCGCCCTCAGACCACCTTCCGACCCCTCTCACACCCCAATTTTTGGGTTTCTCGCCTCTTTTTTAAAAATTTTTAAAAATTTTTTCGCCCCGCGCGCTCGGTGCTGTCCGCCGTGCGCTGAATCGCCGCGCCGCACCCTCGCCCAGCCCAAAAACCGCGGAATTTCGCGGCAGAACCGCCCATGCGCGCCTCGCCGCCGCCCCAAAATCGCCCGCCAAACGCCCCTCCAGAGCCCCAAAATACCCATCCCTCACGCCCCTCCACATAAAAAAGTTGAGTAAAGTTCGCTCAACCCTATTGACACACCCTCTGAGAGGGTGCATACTTGAGTACATGAGGCTCAAGGCAGCCGCGCAGACCACCCCACACGGGGCGGTACGCGCAGCACCCTCGCCTCCAAAACTTTCAAACTATCCCGCCTCGCATTAGAAGAAGCGGGGCACTGATCACAAGGAGTGAATAAATATATGGCACGTGCAGTAGGTATTGACCTCGGTACCACCAACTCGGTCGTAGCAGCACTGGAAGGTGGCGACCCGGTCGTCATCGCTAACGCAGAGGGCACCCGCACCACCCCCTCTGTCGTCGCATTCTCCAAGGACGGCGAGGTTCTGGTCGGTAGCGTCGCAAAGCGTCAGGCAGTGACCAACGTCGACCGCACCATCTCCTCCGTCAAGCGCCACATGGGCACCGACTGGACCACCGAGATCGACGGCAAGAAGTACACCCCGCAGGAAATCTCCGCTCGTATCCTCATGAAGCTGAAGGGCGACGCAGAGGCATTCCTGAACGACACCGTCACCGACGCTGTCATCACCGTCCCGGCATACTTCAACGACGCTGAGCGTCAGGCAACCAAGGAAGCCGGCGAGATTGCAGGCCTGAACGTCCTGCGTATCGTCAACGAGCCCACCGCCGCAGCACTCGCATACGGCCTGGACAAGGGCAAGGAAGACGAGCTCATCCTGGTCTTCGACCTCGGTGGCGGTACCTTCGACGTCTCCCTGCTGGAAGTTGGCAAGGACGACGACGGCTTCTCCACCATTCAGGTTCGCGCAACCAGCGGTGACAACCGCCTCGGTGGCGACGACTGGGACCAGCGCATCGTCGAGTGGCTGCTCGCACAGGTGAAGGCAAACACCGGCGCTGACCTGTCCAAGGACAAGATTGCACTGCAGCGTCTGCAGGAAGCAGCTGAGCAGGCTAAGAAGGAGCTGTCCAGCGCTTCTAGCACCAACATCTCCCTGCAGTACCTGTCCGTGACCCCCGAAGGCCCCATCCACCTGGATGAGAAGCTGACCCGCGCAAAGTTCGAGGAACTGACCCACGACCTGCTCGAGCGCACCAAGAAGCCCGTGCTCGACGTCATCAAGGAAGCCGGTGTGTCCATCTCCGAGATTTCTGAGGTCATCCTGGTTGGTGGCTCCACCCGTATGCCCGCCGTCTCCGAGCTCGTCAAGGAGCTCACCGGCCGCGAGCCCAACAAGGGCGTGAACCCCGACGAGGTCGTGGCAATGGGTGCAGCACTGCAGGCAGGCGTTCTGAAGGGCGACCGTAAGGACGTTCTGCTGATCGACGTCACCCCCCTCTCCCTCGGTATCGAGACCAAGGGCGGCGTGATGACCAAGCTGATCGAGCGCAACACCGCAATCCCGACCAAGCGTTCCGAGACCTTCACCACCGCAGAGGACAACCAGCCCTCCGTGACCATTCAGGTCTTCCAGGGTGAGCGTGAGTTCACTCGCGACAACAAGAACCTGGGTACCTTCGAGCTGACCGGCATCGCCCCCGCACCCCGCGGCGTGCCCCAGATTGAGGTCACCTTCGACATCGACGCAAACGGCATCGTCCACGTCTCCGCAAAGGACAAGGGCACCGGCGCTGAGCAGTCCATGACCATCACCGGCGGCACCTCCCTCTCCAAGGACGACATCGACCGCATGGTCAAGGACGCAGAAGCACACGCTGAGCAGGATAAGGCACGCCGCGAGGCTGCTGACACCCGCAACGAAGCCGAGTCCGTCGCATACACCACTGAGAAGCTCCTGAAGGAGAACGGCGACAAGCTGCCCGAGGACGTCAAGACCGAGGTCCAGGGCGATGTCGACGAGCTGAAGAAGGCACTCGAGGGCGACGACGACGCAGCAGTGAAGTCCGCATTCGAGAAGCTGCAGGCATCCCGATCCAAGCTGGGCGAGGCACTCTACGCAGCAGCACAGGCTGACGCTTCCGAGTCCAAGCCCGCCGCTGACGAGGATGTTGTCGACGCCGAGGTTATCGACGAAGACGAGAAGAAGTAATCATGGCTGAGCAGGAAAACACCACCCCCGACCCGCTGGAGGAGGCATTCAATGCCCCCGCAGCGGAAGGCCACCCCGAAGCTGAATCGGTCGAAACCACCGAGGAAGCTGCGGAAGCCGTCGAGGCTGAGCTCCAGGACGCCGTCGAGGCAGAATCTGCTGACGCGGCACTCGCCGCAGAGCGCCTGGACTCCCTGCTTCGCCTGCAGGCAGAGTTCACTAACTTCAAGAACCGCACCGCTCGCGAAAAGGAGCAGCTGCGAGGCTTCGTAACCAGTGAACTGGTGACCGCGCTGTTGCCGGTGCTCGATGATATCGACGCCGCACGCAAGCACGGCGACCTGCAGGACGGCCCCTTCGCCTCCATCGCCGCGAAGCTCGAAGAGCTGCTCGGCAAGCAGGGCGTGGAGCGTTTCGGTGAAGTAGGCGACGCCTTCGACCCGAATATCCACGAAGCTGTTCTGCAGCAGCCCACCGACGAGGTGGCTGAGGATCATGTCTCCATGGTTCTGCGTTACGGCTACCGCGTGAACGACCGCGTGGTTCGTACCGCTCAGGTGGCTGTGGCTGTCGCACCGTAAGGTGGTCGGCTAAGCATTGGCTGAATAACTAACGACGGGCGGGTGCTCTCCCTAGTGGGGGAGTGCCCGCCCTGTTGTTTGCCTGGCTGCTAGCCTGGGCTGTTCTGTCCGGTGCGCCTGTTTTGCTCAGGCTACTATACCCGGTGTTGACGCGGGTTTCGGCGGGCTGTGCGGCGGTTAAGAGGCTTGTAGGGGTGCTATTTTTTGGGCTCAGCCCTTTCAAAATTGAGTCAAGTAGACTAAACTTTTATATAGAGTATTAAGACAAGCACGCGGTGCCCCTGCAAGCCGTCCCGTAACCGAGGAGGGCGGCGCATCACCGCAGAAGGAGAAAACACACATGGCAAGTGAAAACTGGCTGACCGACGACTTTTATAAGGCACTGGGCGTTAGCGAAGACGCAAGCGAAAGCGACATCAAGAAGGCGTACCGCAAGCTCTCCCGCAAGTACCACCCGGACCTGAACCCCGGCGACGCCGCAGCAGAGAAGAAGTTCAAGGAAATCTCGGAAGCATACGACGTGCTCTCCGACAAGAAGCAGCGCGAAGAGTACGACCAGATCCGCCGCTACGGCGCATCAGGCATGGGCGCGGGTGGCTTCGGTGCAGGCGGCTTTAGCGGCGGCTACTCCGGCGCGGACGCCTTCGGCGGATTCCGCGGTGGCACCAGCGCCAATATCAACATTGATGACCTGCTCGGCGGCCTCTTCGGCGGAAGCACCCGCGGCAGCCGCCGTCGCTCCGCCGGCTTCACCAGCGCCGACTTCGGCGGCATGGGTAGCGGCTTTGGCAACATGGGTAGCGACTTCGGCGGCGCACAGCACGCGGCCCCCGAGGAAAGCACCACCAGCACCCGCATCAGCCTGGCCCAGGCATACACCGGCGCGACCGTGACCGTGTTCCTGCCGGACGGCTCCCACACCGAGGCACGTATCCCCGCCGGCATTAAGGACGGCCAGAAGGTGCGCCTGCGCGGCAAGGGCCTGCGTGGCGGCGACCTGAAGGTCACCGTGCGCGTCTCCGACGACTCCGTGTACTCCCGCGAGGGAAACAACCTGGTTATGCGCGCACCCGTCACCCTCGCCGAGGCCGTTGACGGTGCTGTCATCGAGGTTCCCCTGCCCGATAACACCACCGTGAAGCTGCGCCTGGCACCCGGCCAGGTCGGCCGCCGACTGCGCGCTAAGGGCCGCGGCTTCAAGGCTAAGGGCGGCGACGGCGACCTGCTGGTCATCCCGGAGATTGTACTGCCCACCGAGCTGAGCGCAGAGGCAAAGGAAGCATTCGATAAGTTCGTAAAACTGGCACCGCAGGAGAACCCGCGTAAGGATCTGTTGAAGAAAGCGAAGTAAACCATGGCATCTCGAGAATCAGCATCTAAGTCCCGTCGTAGCGAGCCGCTGCACAGCATGGACCGCCCGGTTTTCGTGATTTCTGTGGCGGCTGAGCTGGCGGGTATGCACCCGCAGACCCTGCGCCAGTACGACCGTATCGGCCTGGTCCAGCCTTCGCGTGCGCCCGGTAAGGCGCGCCGCTATTCGCAGCGTGACGTGAACCGTCTGCAGCAGATTCAGCAGCTCTCGCAGGAGGGCGTCTCCCTGGAGGGTATTCGCCGCATCATTGAGCTGCAGTCCCTCGTGGAGGAGCAGCAGGAGCAGATCGCGGCGCTGCAGCGTCAGGTTGAGGACGCGAAGGTGAAGATGGGCATGTCGGAGCGCGTGTTCGCTGCCGGTACCAGTGGCGACGTGGTGCATATTGCCCGCGGTACCCGCCCGGCGCCTCGTCAGCGTTCTTCGGCGGTGGTGCTCTACCGCAAGTCGCGCTAACCGGCTACGGCGGATGATACGAAATCGCCGCGCTAAACCGGTTAAACCCGCTACACTGGGATAAACGGTTCGGCTGTTCTAGCTCATCTGCGCTAGTCAGCCGCTGATATAGGCTTGTGCGTCTTTGTGTCATACGCCGCGAGAGGGAGGGTAGACCCCCGCCCCGCATGCACCTGGATTCACATACAAGAAGGTGAGGCTCCCCGAATGACCGGGGAGCCTCACCTGCTTTAACGTATATTCGCGCTGACCGGCGCTAAGCCGCACCAACTGATGCTGGCGCTGCTCCGCTTACTTGCGGCGGTAGGTCAGATCGTGCGCGCGGCGGCCCGCCTCCTGAGCCTTACGCTCAAAACTGGTGAGGGTACGACCCTCCCAACGCGGAGCCCAACCACCCAGCGGATCCTCCTCGGTCGCACCGGCGCCGGGGTGAACGTTCTCAAAGTCGGGGTGCGCCTCCAGAACCTCACGCATGACCAGGGCGTACTCCTCCCAGTCGGTCGCCAGGCGCCAAATGCCGCCGGGCTTGAGCACGCGCGCAACCTTATCAGCGAATGCCGGGGACACCAGGCGGCGCTTGTGGTGGCGGGACTTATGCCAGGGGTCCGGGAAGAACACCCACAGCTCGTCCACGGAGTTCTCCTCGAGCATGTTGTCGAGCAGTTCGGGTGCGTTCGCCTGAGCCACACGCACGTTCTCCACGCCGGCGTTGCCCATCTTCAGCAGCAGGTCCGCAATGCCGGGGGTGTACACCTCGACGGCGAGGAAGTTCGCCTCGGGCATCTCAGCCGCGCGGTGCACGATTGCCTCGCCCAGACCGGAACCGATCTCGACGACCTGGTAGGCCTCGCGGCCGTAAATCTTAACCGGGTCGAAGGTCGCCTCGGGCGCGACGGAGGTGTCGGTGCGCAGGCGCGGAATGTCCAGCACGTGGGTGGGGGAGTAGGTATCCCAGGCCTTCTGGCGGCGCGCGGTGAGGCGGTCGCCGCGGCGGACGAAGGAGTAGGGCTGGCGGAAGAATTCCTCGGGAACCGGTTTCTTGGCCTTCTCTTCGGTGGATTCGGGTGCCTGGCTAGGCTGCGTGTTCTCAGTAGACATACCTAAAAGAATAGCGCAGGGCCGCTGCACCGTGCGGTTTCAGGGCCGCTGGGCGGGGTGATGCCGGGCTGGTCGGGTGCGAGCGAACCGGGGGGCGGACGCGGCAGATGCAGAAAATCGGTGCGCATACAAAAGTGCGGTGGGAACCGGAAGGTTCCCACCGCACTAAAGAGAGGTTGCTTGAGGAGTGAGCTAAGAGGAGGGCCTTACTTCTTGGAGCCCAGCAGCGCCAGACCCGCGCCGAGCAGCACGATGTTGTTTGCGAGCTGCTGGCCGTCCTGGGTGGGGCGGAAGTACTCGTCGTGCATGTCGGGGTTGCGGAAGTACATGGTCATCAGGTTTGCCGCGAATGCGGTCAGGCCTGCGCCCGCCAGGCGTGCGGGGATGAAGGGGGTCAGCAGGGTTGCGCCGAGTGCGGTCTCTGCGCCGGAGATGAGCTTACCGAAGGTTGCTGCGTCCAGCTTGGAGACTGCGGGTACGCCGGTTGCCGCCATCTGCTGCAGGAAGGCATAGGTGCCTTCGTCTGCCTTGAGCTTCTTGACGCCTGCGTCGAGGATGAGTGCGCCGGCGGTGAGGCGGAGTGCTGCGTTGGAGAACTTGCCCATTGTTGTGTCCTTCTGTTCTGTAGTTGGTTGGTTAGGTTTTCGTTTGAACGGTTACCACTGTAGACCTGAATCCTTGCACTGTAAAGTTTTGACTGTAAAGTTTCTTAATTTTTTTGAAAACCGAAGAGGCGGGGCACTCAGGATGGGAGTCCTCGGACTCGGCAGGTCACCACAGGCTCACGCCGCCCCTGAACTGTCGCCTCCCTGCGCCGTCTCAAATCCTAGCCATGTTGGATTCCTTGTACTTGTGTGGGTATGAGGGGGTAAAATTTGAGATTATGCATTCTCTGTATATTTCTCATCGGTGATACAAGCCTCGGCTAACCTGTGTCATTGGGGCCCACAAGCCCCGAAATACTGCACGTGCCGCCGAAATAGGAGGTCCACCTCCCTGTACACCGTTAAGGAATATGAGTGAATACCCAACCATCCGGATAAGCCCCCGAGCAAAAAAACAGGGCAACCGACGCAGAAAAGAGAAATACGTGACACAGCAGCCAACGCCGCAGAACTCCGTCACTGGCTTAGATTCGGAGGCTGAACACTCCAAGCTCCAGCGCGGACTCAGCTACCGACATATCCAGCTGATTGCCATCGGCGGCGCCATCGGTACGGGCCTCTTCCTCGGCTCGGCCAAAACCATCGCGCTGACCGGCCCCTCTATCGTTTTCGTCTACGCCATCATCGGTAGCGTCATCTACTTTGTTCTGCGCGCTATGGGTGAGATTCTGCTCTCCAACCCCAAGTACAAGTCCTTCACTGACTTCATTACCGATATTCTCGGCCTGCGCGCAGGATTCTTCGTCGGCTGGTCGTACTGGTTCTTCTGGGTTGTCACGGGTATCGCGGACGTCATCGCGATTACCGGCTACGTGCAATACTGGCTACCCGGCATGCCCAAGTTCATTCCGGCGCTCGTGGTCATCACGGCACTGCTACTGCTGAACCTGCCCTCGGTGAAGAACTTCGGCGAAATCGAATTCTGGTTCGCGGTCATTAAAATCGTCGCGATTGTCGCCCTCATTATTGTTGGTGCGCTCATGGTTGCCTTCAGCTTCACCAGCCCCGACGGCACCACCGCCTCCCTGGCCCACCTGTGGGATCACCCCGGCCCCTCCGGTAGCGGCATCTTCACCCAGGGCGTGACCGGCTTCCTGGGCTCCTTCCAGATTGCGCTCTTCGCCTTCGTGGGCGCCGAGCTCGTCGGCACCGCCGTGGCTGAGACCAAGCACCCCGAGCGCACCCTGCCCAAGGCCATTAACGCGGTGCCCTTCCGCATCGCGCTCTTCTACGCCGTGCCGCTGCTGACTATCCTCGCCGTGACCCCCTGGGACAAGCTGGACAAGTCCATGAGCCCCTTCGTGGGCATGTTCTCCCTGGCGGGCATCGGCATCGCCGCCTCGCTGGTGAACTTCGTGGTGTTGACCTCCGCGGCATCCTCCGCAAACTCCGGTATTTTCTCGACCTCCCGCATGGTCTACGGCCTGGCGCACGACGGTGCGGCACCCTCCGCACTGGGCAAGCTCACCAAGAACGGCGTGCCCGCCAACGCCCTGTACCTGACCACCGTGCTGCTGCTGTTCAGCCTGGTCATGCTGTACGCCGGCAACGGCATTATGGAGGCGTTCACCGTGGTGACCTCCGTGGCCTCGATGATGGGTATCTTCACCTGGAGCATGATCCTGATCGCGTACCTGGTCTACCGCAAGAAGTTCCCCGAACGCCACGAGGCATCCGCGTACAAGATGCCCTGGGGTATCGGCATGAGCTGGTTTGGTCTGGTCTTCTTCGCGGTGATGGTTTACGCCCTGAGTCTGTACCCGGATACCGCTGTCGGTCTGGCGCTGACCCCCGTCTGGTTCATCGCCCTGGCCATCGGTTACGAGATCCTGACCCGCCGCCATGCCGCCAAGCGTGCCCGCGCGGTGGCCGGTGAAGGAGCCTCTCAGAAGTAGCCTCTAGCGCTACCGTTCGTCGTTGTTCTGCGCCTCGCCCCCCGTATTCTTTCTGGATGCGGGGGCGAGGTTTTTCTGTGTTTATTTACCCCCGTCAGGGGGCTAAATAGTGACCTATGCGATAGATTTGCGACACACCAAAGGCTGAAAAATACTTCATTCACCTTTCAAAACGTGTAGAATATCTATCCAAACAGATGTGAAAGCTCCCAAAGGTTCCCGCATCGGGCGATGTTAGAACTCGCCCCGGATGCGGCGCAAACCATGGCCGAGCCCACCTCCCGCCCCGAAAGCCGGGGCTGCCCCGCCAAGCAACTGGCCGCATATTCATACGCTGACCGTGCCTCCTGCCTTCTCGAGATTTTTACTCCAGGTCATGGCATATGCGGTACGGGGTACAACCGCAGAAAAGAGGACGTCGTGACTGAACATAACCAGGCCACCGTCACCCCCGAGGCTCCCGAACAGACGGAGCGCCTGCACCGCGGTCTGAGCAACCGCCACATCCAGCTCATCGCAATCGGCGGCGCCATCGGCACCGGCCTATTCATGGGCTCCGGCCGCGCCATCTCCATGGCGGGTCCCTCCGTTATTTTCGTGTACATGCTCATCGGCGCCGTCATCTTCCTGGTGCTGCGCGCCATGGGTGAAATCCTGCTGTCAAACCTGCGCTACAAGTCCTTCTCGGACTTCACCACCGACCTGTGCGGCCCCATGGCTGGGTTCTTCCTCGGCTGGTCCTACTGGTTCATGTGGGTGGTGACCGCCGTTGCGGATATCATCGCAATCGTCGGCTACCTGCGCATGTGGTGGCCCGACCTGCAGGCGTGGATCCCGGCGCTCGCCGTCATCGCCGTTCTGCTGACCCTGAACCTGGTGTCCGTGAAGAACTTCGGCGAAATCGAGTTCTGGTTCTCCATGATTAAGATCGTCGCCATCGTCGCCCTGATTGTGGTCGGTGGCGCCATGGTCGCTATCGGCTTCACCTCACCCAGTGGCGCTCAGGCTTCGGTCGCAAACCTTTGGAATGACGGCGGCCTGTTCCCGAACCACTTCATCGGCTTCCTGGGTGCCTTCCAGATTGCCGTCTTCGCGTTCATGGGATCCGAGCTGGTCGGTACCACCGCCGCAGAAACCCAGGACCCCGAAAAGACTCTGCCCAGGGCAATCAACGCCGTGCCGGTGCGCATCATGGTCTTCTATGTGGGTGCGCTCGCCACCATCCTGATGGTTACCCCCTGGCGCCTCGTCAGCCCCGATAAGAGCCCCTTCGTCGCCATGTTCACCCTGGCGGGCCTGGGCATCGCCGCGCACATCATCAACTTCGTGGTGATCACCAGCGCAACCTCCTCGGCGAACTCCGGTATCTTCTCCACCTCGCGTATGGCATTCGGTCTGGCGCGCGAGCGCAGCGCCCCGCAGTTCCTGGGCAAGATTTCTAAGAACGGTGTGCCGCGTAACGCGCTGTTCCTCTCCGCCGTGATGCTGCTGTCCTCCATCGTGCTGCTCTACGCGGGTGACTCGATTTCTAGCGCGTTCAATCTGGTCACCACCGTGGCCGCCGTGCTCGTGATTTTCGCGTGGACCATGATTATGGTCAGCTACCTGATGTACCGCAAGAAGTTCCCCTCGCGCCATGCGAAGTCGAAGTTCCGCCTGCCCGGCGGCCGTTTCTCCGCGTGGCTGTCGCTGGTGTTCTTCGCCTTCACCATCGGTGTGCTGGCCATGGATGAAGAAACCCTCATGGGTCTGCTCGCGATGCCCGTCTGGTTCGCGATTCTGGGCATTGGTTGGTTCTTCAAGCGCCGCGCGGATGCACGCCGCGAAGAGGCGATTTCGACCCGCACCGCGCAGATTGCGATTGTGGAGGCGTCCGAGATCTTCTCGGCACGCTAAGCCGCATCTACTATCTGCGCCGGCTATCGGTACCGGCTGCCACAGCTGGTTTCCCGCGCATGCGTAAAGCCCGCGCCCCCTGCTCCTTTTCGGAGGTGGGGGGCGGGCTTTCGCTGTCTCCATGGATGAACCCGAGAGGCTCTAGAGATGAACCAGAGAGGCTCGCGGGAATGCTTGCTTAGACGGAAGCCATCTCAGCCTCTTCGGCAAGCGGGTCGTTGTCGTCATCGGTGCGGTAGAAATCCCAGCGTTCACAACCGCAACCCGAACGCATCGCCTCGATGACGGCGGCAGCTGCCTCCAGCGGGTCGAGCGCGTGCAGATTCCACAGTGCATGCACCGGTACCGGGTGCCTCCAGCCGTGCTCCTGCAGGAGCTCCGGGTCGAAGGCGGGCAGCGCCTCGACGGTGGGTTCAAGCTCGCAGAGGAAACCGGTGGGGGAGCGGAAAACCGTCACCACGGGGGTCGGGTCGGCATCTTCCAGGCAGGCTCCGTCGAAGAAGTAGTAGGTGCTCAGGCGGCGGTTCCAGGCAAGCTGCGCGAGGCGTTCGCCGAAGACTTCCACCGTCTGCTCCCACTGGGTGCGGTGGTACGCCGCAAGGTCGGTGTGGGCGGTCTGCACCACGCCGATGCCCTGCTCGGTGAGTTCGCGGGCGCTCAGACGTGCGGGTTCTGCGGGTTCTGCCGGTTCCGCGGGAGCGCCCGCAGGGGAGCCGTCCGGGGTATCCAACTCTGCTAGTTCTGTTTCGGGGAGCTCAGCGTTAGTCAGCTCAGCGTCGAGGAGCTCAAGCTCCTCAGTGGCACTCGATTCAGCGGCGCTCGCCTCAGCGGCACTCGACTCCACGGCAGCTACGTTGGCTTCGTTTTTCGTCCACAGGCGCAGTTCGCGGGCAATCTGCGTGCGTCCGCGATGCAGGGCCGTCTGCCAGGAACCGAACTTGGCGCGTACCGCACCCAGCGGCGGCACCTGCTCAATGAGCGTGGGAATGGTAGACCAGTAGCCGTAGTTCAGCGCCGTCGGCTCGCGGTCGTAGCGGGCGCAATAGCTCAAAAACAGGCTCAGAGTCTTCGGCGCAAAATCCTCGGGTACCGCCGCGGCGTCGATATACCACTCGTTCTCGAGCGCCTCCGCCGGGTAAATGCCGGTGCGGAGCATACCCAGGGACCAGTCGCCGTCACCGAGGTAATCGTTGACCGTCTGTGCGGGGGCAGGCCACGCGGATTCGCCCTCCATGCTGGAGGCGAGCAGGGTGTACAGGCTACCGCCCTCGGTGCCGATTTCTTTCACGCCGCGCTGCCTGATATCCTCGAGGGTCTGCGCGTAGGCTTCTTCCTCCAGCTGGGAGTAGGGGTGTGCGGCAAGGTACTTGAGCGTTGCCCCAATCTTCGCCAGAACGTGCGCAATGTCTTCATTGTTGAAGTGGCGTGCCTCCAGCGCGGACGGCAGGTCGTGAATAATATCGCAATCAAGAATCAGCGCCGCGTACTCGGGCTCTGGAGGCAGATCGTAGGCTTCCGCGAAAACGTACCAGAGACCGCATGCGAGCACCGTGTAGCTCGGGGCGTCTGCCGTGACCGGGCCAAACTGCCAGATGCCGGAGCTCAGTGCATAGTTCAGGTACTTCTTGTTGATGTGCGGGTACAGAAAGTTGAGGCGGCGGAGAACCTGGGTAGGGGTGAACCCCAGCGCGGCGAGTTCGGCGATGAGTTCCGCGTACTCGTCGTGAAAATCTAAGTAGCCCTCCGGCGCGTTTGATAGCGCGGTGCGTTCGCGCATGGGTCCCTCTTTCCTCTGCAGGTGGGCGGCACATCGTCGTACCGTGCCGTCGCACCCTGTATTTCTGCGAGCAGAAAAGGTCGTGCGGGCGGCCGCGCCGCCCCCAATCTGCATAAAGGCGAGAAAAATTTTAAAAAATACATCCTTTTAGTTCAAAAATAGTTGAACGTTATATAGGTGTTCAAGCGGCGGGGCCGATAATCAGCTAACTAACCAAAAGATGACACGGGCGACGGCAGAGGCCTAAAAGACGCGGAACCGCCCTTCGGCTGTACGCACTCGGGTTCTGCGGCTGAGCTCGGGGGAGCCCGGCGGCTGGGGCCGAGCGGGGTCGATATTATCTCGGTGGCTAGACCAGGGCGAACCGGGTGGCTACCCATGTAGGCCCGGCGACCCCTGCGGGCCCGGCTCCCGGAGCGTCGGCGAAGTATGCGAAACTGGAGGGATGAGCGAACACCCCCTCCCGAGCAGCATCGCGCCGCGTGGCGCATCCGCCCGCAATGAGTCGCGCCCCGAATCGAACCGTTACGGGCGAATCGAGCAGGCCCCCTCCTCGCACCTTGTCTCGGTACTCGCCGCAGAGCTCGGCATCGCCCCGCACCGCATCGGCGCCGCCGTGGCACTGCTCGACGCCGACAACTCCGTGCCCTTCATCGCGCGTTACCGCAAAGAAGCGACGGGCGCGCTCATCGACACCCAGCTGCGCGCCATCCAGACCCGTCTGGGCCAGCTGCGCGCCCTCGAGGAGCGCCGCGCCCGCGTGCTCGAGGCGCTCACCGCGCGCGCCGACGAAGGACTCATCGACCCGCTCACCCTGCTGCAGCTACGTTCCTCGCTCATGAACGCCGCCACCGTCGCAGACGTGAACGCCCTCTACGCCCCCTACCGCAGCGAGCGCGTAACCCGCGCGCAGCTGGCCCGCGCTGCCGGGCTCGACTCCCTCGTCGAGGACCTGCTGGAGGTGCCCCTCGCCGACGCGCACGCCATCGCCGCCGCGTACATCACCACCGATGAGGAGATTGCGGAGGCCCGCGCGGAGGGGGATGAGACGCTGCCCATCCGCACGGCCGAGGAGGCCCTCGAGGGCGCCCGCGCAATCCTGATCGACCGCGCCCTCACCGACCCTGTGCTCGGCGAGAAACTCTTGACCCGCCTGCGCGAGCAGGGCGTCATCGAATCCCGCGTCATTGCCGGGCACGAAAGTGACGGCGCGAAGTTCTCGGACTATTTCGTCTTCTCTGACCGTATTCGCTCCATTCCGCCGCACCGCGTGCTGGCGCTGCACCGCGCCAAGGACGCCGGCGTGGTGCGCCTCAAGGTGGACGTGGCACCCGCCCCCGCGCCACTCAGCCGCCTGCGCG
>ERZ773044.184-NODE-184-length-33349-cov-9.00033_pt1 | contig 33349 bp, 27 predicted proteins | sample MGYA00511897_ERZ773044 | MGnify/ENA primary metagenome ERZ773044 (study PRJEB29015, sample SAMEA2738116) | human oral metagenome | biome: human oral; feature: human-associated habitat; material: saliva | place: China | collected 2170 ...
GGGGCGGTCAGACTTTTAGTCTGACCGCCCCGCCTTCTTTGTCTCCATGAACGATCGGAGAGCACGAACAAGCGAGAGAAGCGCCTTTACTGGTCTTCGGGAAGCGCCTGGATGTAGCACTTCAGTCGGCTGATGAACCGTGCCTCCGAGAAACTATCCACGTGCTCACGGATGTAGTCGGCGTCCCAGTCCTTCGGGTTGAAGACCTCCAGAGCTGCCTGTAGCTGCTCCACCGTGGGCTGCTCGATGAACATGCCCGTCTTACCTTCCTGAATCGTATCCAGGAAGCCACCCGCGCGGTACGCGATGACCGCCTTGCCGCTCGCTCCGGCCTCCAGCGGAGTGATGCCGAAGTCCTCGTAGGAAATTGCCAGCAGCGCCAGGCAGTGGCGGTAGGCGTAGCGCAGCTGCGCATCCGTCACACCCGAGGCAATCCGAATCGTGTCACCCGCAATCTGCTGCAGGTGTTCCTTCTCGGGACCGTGACCAATCACCAGCAGTTTCTTGCCCAGGTTATTGCAGGCTTCCACGGCCTTGTCCACGTTCTTGTAGGGCAGCAGACGCGAGACAATCAGGAAGTAATCCTCCCCGCTCATGAACTCTTCCAGACCCGGAATCGGCTCCGCCGAAGCTGACGGATCCACCGAGTGCGGAGGGAAGAAGATCGGAACGTCCTTCTTGTCGTACACGTTCTCGATGCGCTTCTTAATCACGCTCGCATTCGCCACGTACACCGCCGAACGGTGAGCCGCCCAGTGATCCCACAGCATCAGCGCCGGACGTAGCGTCTTCAGCAGCAGCGGCACGGGACCGGTGCTCTTCTCGCCCAGGTACTGATCGCTCAGGTAGAGCCAGCGAGCCGGCGAGTGGCAGTAGATAAACTTGCGACCCGCGTAGTTGAAGCCGTGCGCCCAACCCGTCGTCGATACCACGGCACGCTCCGCGGGAACCTTCAGAAGGGAGGAAGCCAGCGGAAGAATCGGCAGGGCCATGCGGTGGTTACGGCGCAGGTAGCCAATCTTGTTCAGAGGACTCGTGATGATTTTCGCGTCCTTGAACTCGGGGAACGTTCCCTCCGGGTCGTACAGGGTCGTGTAAATCGGGGCGTCCGGGAACGCGCGATGCATAGCCAAGACCACGCGCTCGGCGCCTCCACGCTGAGTCAGGTAGTCGTGAGCAATTGCGATTTCCTCTGTTGCCTCCGGTTTCACAAAGGGTACGTAGCGACGCACCAGGTGCGCCACCTTCTTCAAGCCCTTCGGAATATCTGCCAGCACCGCGTCGGGATTCTTCGGCCCGGTAACCGGAGCGGAGGTCAAGAGCTGAGCGAGTGACATTTTCTTTTCCCTCCTAGAAAACTTTCTGTGCGCGTTCGGGATAGTGAATACCTGCGTAGGATGCAGCCTCAACCTGCAGAGCCACCAGTTTCTCGGCCAGCTTCGCCGGCAGTTTGAGCAGAATCTTATCGCTCGCATCGCCCAGGGTCTTGATGGTCTTCTCGGTCGTGAACCGAGCCAGGGTCTTTACGAGGAAACCCCACGGGCCGCTCGGGTTCGGGGCCGGATGTGCAGCATCTCCGTGCTTACGGACGAAAATCGTGCGGGCAGATCCCGAGTGCAGGGCGCGCAGGGCACGCACCGCGGTGGTGGTGGCCTCAGCATAGTGCTTGACCTCAACCTCGTCAGAAATAATGATGCGGCCACCGGCATCGTGCACCATCTTGCCCATGTCTACGTCTTCCCAACCGTAGAGGCGGTAAGCCGGATCATAGCCTCCGGTACGCTCGTAGAACTCAGCGGAAATCGACGAGTTTCCGTTCCAGTACAGCCAGCGTCCCTCTTCGGCCACGCTCAGGGCACCCTGCTTAAAGCGCGCATCGCGGAAGTTACCGTACACACGGGAGTACGGGGTGTCCGGGTACACGTTCTTGAGGGTACCAATCACGCCGTCATAGTCGCGGTGCAGACGAATCTGGTTAGCGACGTAATCGGGAGCCGGCTGCAGGTCGTCATCGCAACGGATGAGGATATCGGCATCAGCCGCGCGGTGGCCGGCGTTCAGCGCCGCCACTCGGCCGCGATTCTCCTCAAAGACAATCTTGGTCAGGTTCAGCTTGCCCTCGGCGATGTAGCGATCAACTACGGCCTCGCTGTTATCAATATCGCCGTCGAGGACAACGATGACCTGGAAGTCCTTCTCCGTCTGCTCGGCAAGCGCATCCAGCGGGTAGTGCAGAATCTCCGCGCCACCGCGAGAGGGGATAATAACCGCAGCCTTGTAACGGTGAGTCGTCATGCTTTTCCTTCGGGTTGAGGTGAGATGAGAGTTTGAGTGAAATATCCCGTGGGGAGGGATCAGACGTAGGGATTAGCGAGCGAAGCGTTCCAGAACCTCGCCCACGCGAACCTTGCCCGCCTCGGGAGAGTAGTTCTCCTGCCAACGCCAGAACAGTTCGGAGGTGCGTTCCGCCAGATCGGAGGAGTTCTCGCGCAGCTCCTCCCCCAGGCTCTTGATGGCGGCGGCCAAATCCAGAGGCTGACCGGCCGAGACGATATAGGGGTAGGATTCACCACCCACGACCTCGGCCAGGGCACCGGCATCGCTCACAATCACGGGGATGCGGGCGCTCATCGCTTCAGCAACCACAAGGCCGAAGGACTCGGGCGCGATGGAGGGAACCACCAGCATATCGATGGAACCAAAAAGCTGGTCCGGGGTGGTCCAGCCGAGTCGGGTGCTGAAAGACGACACCTGCTTCAGCGATTCCTCCACCTCGGTGCGCTCCTCATCCGAGGCGAACACGGGTTCACCGCCGATGACCAGGTCGTAGGCGACCTCATCAGAGTTCAAGACGCTCATGGCCGAGCAGAGGGTCGCGATACCCTTCGAGGGGGTCAGACGGCCCAGGTACCCCACGCGCAGGCGGCGGTCGCCCACGCTGTGGTCCAGGGCGGTGGACACGCCGCTCACCCAGTTTGCAAAGACTTCGCTGCCGGGGCAGGAGTGCTCCACATAGCGGCTGGGAACCAGAGTCACAGAAGCCTTGCGGCGGGCGAAAGGCACCAGTTTGGCGTTCAATCCGGCCGGTAGCTGGTGCAGGTGCACGATGCGGTTCTTACGGCTGCCAGTAGCCGCAGCAGGAACCAGACCGTTGCACCAGAGCAGAACGTCCTTGTGGCGAGCGTGCCAGGCGCGCAGTGCCAGCATGTACTGGGCTCGGTTTTTCGCCGGAAGCACGACGCGGGCGAAGCCCTCATCGGCGGCCGCTTCTACGAGCTGATTGGGCTCGGAGGGACCGACGATGGTGACCTTGTAGCCAAGGCTACGGGCTGCGCGAGCAATATTCAGGAGCATGACCTCGCCGCCGCCAATATCGCCATTATTGGTAGCTATATAAAGCTCTTTCATCGTTATATTTTCCTTGCCCGCTGGCGGATAGAACTGACGTCAAACGATTTAGAAGTAGTCGACTTCTTAGGCGCTTCTTGCTCGGTTACAGAGGCAGGAGCTTCTTTCTCGATGACCTGGCCGTTCTGTAGCTCAGGTTTTTCATCGCTACTCTGTGCCTCATCGCTACTCTGTGCCTTCTGCATAGCACCTGGTTCATGATGGCCGCTATCCGAAGCGTCCAGATCCTTGTCCGGGTTCAGGTACAACAGTGCAAGACCCACCACGATAGCCCACGGCACAGTCAGAATCACCTCACCAAGACGCTGAGAGGTAATAATGATAATCACCATTGCAGCTTCGGCAATAACAATGCGCTGAGCACGCGGCTGCTTCCAGATGAATGCGGCAGAAATCATCAGGGCTACAATCACAATCATATAGAGCCATCCAGCCTCCTGGACCAACGTCATATATGAATTGTGAAAGTAGAAGTAACGATTCTGAAGCCACACCTGAGCGGTACCCAGACCGCCACCATACCAAGGAACCACATCAATCATGCGGTACATGGTCTCATCGATTCGTTCACGCAGAAGGTCACTACCAAGTCGATCCGCGAAAGCACCAGCATGCGCGAAATTGTCTTCGAAGTAGTTCACAGCCAGGTACAACAGCCATGCAAGAACTGCTTTACCGAACAAATTCAGGCGATGAGAAAAGTACAACCACAGGACAGCTAAGGCATATGCAGCCAGGGAGGTACGGGAACCAGTCAGCCACAGCATGCCGGAGGTAACAACAAGAGCAACGATACGGTGACTTGTCTTTCGGACCATAGCCACGAAAAGGAAGCCAAAAATTGCGTAATACAGACCAGACTGATTCTTATCGTTCAGCCAGCCGGTCAGCGTACCGCCATAGTTATTGGGCGCAACACCTGCATAAAATCCAATGAGGTTGAAAATAAGGCCCGCAGCCACGCCAAAGATGAGGGAACGAATATCAATCCTCTTTTGAGCAATCTGCAACGCCAGAAGAAGGACCACAGCCATACGGATTGCACGGCGAATCGCTTCATCAATAGAAATGCCGTTAAAAGCTAGACTTTCAAACAAAGCCCAGCCAACAGCCAACAAGATGATTGAGAAGAACAAGGAATTATACCTTGTCTCCAAGGTGGCAGGTTTTGTCAGCTTGTACAAAACAAGCAACAACACAACAACTGTACCCACAGGCATGGTCACAAACGGCGTAGGGACGCCGATGAAGATCAGACCAAAACCAGCCCAAAAGTCAAGCATCGTCAGCCTTGAGACGCTGCCGATAAGGTACTTTGCTTCACCCGCAGTCGCCTGCCCAATGCGATATGTCTGGAGAGAATTAGGATTTTTATCCTGCTGAGAAGCTGCGGTCTCTGTACTTTGCGAGAAAGACACGGTCATTTCTTCTCCAATGTGCGAGTGTAAATATCAACCGTCTGAGCAGCCATCTGCTCATTCGAAATCCAGGTGAAAGGCTCAGCCTCGCCCTTCTGCAGCTGCGCGCGCATAGCCTGCAGAACATCCTGAGTCAGGGTTGCACTCTGGCGGTCCACCAGCTCGTCGGCGCCCAGAATCTCCGGGTTGCCGCCCACAGCGGTAGCGACCGTCTTCAGACCGGCTGCCTTTGCATCCAACAGGGTGTAGGAGCAGTTCTCCCACACCGAAAGCTGAACGATCATATCGCTACGGCCCATCGCCTCAATGGGGTTAACGAAGCCGCTAAAGGTCACCGAATCGCCCAGGTTCAGACGCTTAGCGTGGGCTTTCAGCTCCTCCCCCAGATCGCCCGAACCCGCAATCTCAAGATGAGCCTGCGGGTAATCAGCACGAAGCTGCGCAAAAGCGTCCAGCAACACGTCAATGCCCTTCTCAGGGGACAGACGGGACAGCGAGAGAATACGCGGACCTCCCTCTGCGGGAACACGCTGCTGCTCAACAGCCGCGTGCACCTCGGGGATATCCACGCCGTTATACACCAGCTCAACGCCGCGAGCGCCCCACTTGGCACGCATCTGATCAGCGGTAGAACGAGAAACAGCAATCGCCTGATCGGTACCCCACAGGCGCACACGATGCACGGTCTCCATGAGCTTAGAACGCCAGGAACTACCGTGGTACACCGAGTCGTTACCGGCAATACCGTGTTCAGTGGTCAGAAGCTTCGGCACGCAGGTGCCACGCTTGATAACGCTACGGATGCGCAGGGCATTCACCACAGCGGTTGCGACAACATCCGCATATGCCAGGTGGCTGTGCACAATATCCGGGCGGAGCTGCTCAACAGCCTTCTGCAAAGAAACAAAAGAAGTCTTAAAACCGTAGTCGGGGCCAAACTCAGCCTTGATAACGGTGACGCCCAGTTCCTCAAGACGGCTCGTGAGCTTACCTTCGGGTGCGAGAACCACCAGGTTAAAGCCGGGGAGCCCGGCACGTGCCATATCGACAACGTGCCGAGCTACTCCACCAAAATCGGGAACCGGAACGACCCATAGAGCCGTTGGTGTAGAGGTCATGCCTTAGTCAACTTTCGAGTGAGGAAAGAACGGAAGGATGCAGAAACCTTAGTTTCAATGGAAATATGCACCAGGTAGGCGAAGCAAATCACCAAGACCAATGCGATGATGCGTGCTCCCCAGGGGCCAGCCACCGGGTAGAACATATCAACAAGCATATAACCGACCATAGCGTGGCCCAAGTAAAGGGGGTAAGAAATACGCCCCAAGAAATTCAGCGGACCCTTCGAAAGTACCGGAACGTTCTTCAGATACACAACGGTGAAGAACACCAGGCTAATCAGTGCCACACCGATTCCATGAGCAAGATCGTGCATCAGTGCTGCATTGAGGGAAGCCAGAATGGCAAAGTACGGAATATGCCAGGTGAACTTTCGATCATGGCTGTACATGAAGAACACCATGCCCAGGCTAAAGAGCGAAGAATGTTCCGCAACCGCAGCCCACACAATCATCTTCGGTGCCCCACCGAGAGAAGCCTCCGGGTGGAAGAGTAGACACAGAACCGTGCCGACGACCGACCAGGTGAGCAGAATCGTCGTCAGCTCCCTACGGTAAATCTTTCCCTTCCGGATAATCAGGTATAGGGCAACCATCACGTAGAACTGCAGCTCCACTGCCAGCGTCCAGTACACCTGATCCACGTTATCCACACGCAGGAAGCGTTGCAGCATCGTCGTGTTAATCAGGGTCTGCGGAATCGTAATATGGCGTCCGGGGTTTCCGTAGATGAAATACACCAGAGCCGATACAGTCAGCGCGAACCAATAGGTCGGATAAATACGAGAAAAACGCGAAATCGCGAACTTCAGTGCCGACCCGCTCTTGATGGCGCTGAGCAGAATCACGAAACCGGAAATGATGAAGAAGAGCTGAACGCCCAACTCGCCCAGAGGAATGTCATAGGGCGAAGGGGCAGTCCGCGGATAGTTCTCCGTAGCGGGAACACCCAGGTGATAAATCACCACGGTAATAGCAGCCAGGCCGCGGAACCCGTCCAGCTCCCGGAAACGCCCGGGAGTGATGAAGTCCTGATCAAGGACGTCACCCTCCCGAGCTTTTACGGTCTGAGACTTGGCCATAGACGCCGGTCCTACAGCCACTTCTCGAGGCGGTCCAGCGCGGTGAAGAAGCCTTCACCGTTGTTGATGTGGCCCTGCCAGATTTCGGGAATGAAGGATGCCTTCGGGGCCAGCTCACGCAGCTGCTTGCCCAGCGCGGCCCAGTCCACGTCACCTTCGCCAACCTGAACGCCCTCACCGTCAACGCCGACGCCGTCCACCAGGTGCAGGTGAATCGACAGCGGTGCCAGCTGCTCGACAGCCTCCGACAGCGGAATGTTCAGGAAGTTAGAAGCCAGCATGGTGTGGGAGATGTCCAGGCAGAGCGCGGTGTCGTAGGCACGCGAGAACTCCGCGGTGTCCTTCGGATCCAGGAACAGGTTGTGGTACTGCTGACCACCCATCAGCCAGGGGTACGGGGGCAGGGTCTGAGCGGCCAGGCGCACGCCGGATGCATCCAGGTGCTTCAGGGCCTCGCCGATACGCTCGTACTTTTCGGCACGCTCGGAGACGGGGATGTGCTTGTCCTTGGTGAAGCCACCCATGGTCACAACCATGATCGGGTCCTCGTCCACGGTGAAGTAGCGGGTCAGGTCACGGGTGATGTCGATGGTGCGCTGCACCTCGGCGATGGAGCGTTCCCACACCTCGGGGTCCTTCGAGGCGAGGTCCACGAGGAAGTCGCCGGCGAAGAGGTCGGGCAGGTGGGTGGTGAAGCCCATGTCCAGCTTGGAGTCGAAGACATCGTCGATGTTGATGTCCAGGTCCTTGTAGGAGAAGTGGAACTCCAGGAAGTCCGGCTTAGCCTCTTCAATCAGCGGCTTGTAGTCGTGGTAGCGGACGGGCAGACCCCAGGGGCGATCGAACTTGAAGTCGCGGCGGGTGACCAGGTCATCCTTCAGGTCGCCCTCGAAGAAGAACGAGCCTTCTTCAACGTCGCGCTGCATGGTACGGCCGACCAGCTGCGGCAGGTGGTTCGGCTGCAGGCCGCGGCCGGGGGACTTCACGGCCACGTCAGCCTCGGTCACGACCTCGCCCTTAGCGATGTGGCGGGTAGCGACCAGGGACTTGGCCAGGTTCACGCGGTTCATCAGCTCACCGGTGGACACCTCGCGGGGAGCGGCAGAACCGATAGCGGCCTCAACCTCGCGAATCTGCTGGACCATGGCCTTGAATTCCTCGGGCAGCAGAGAGACGGTGTGGTCGTTACCCTCGAGGGTCTTGTCGGTGGTGAAGTGCTTCTCGATGATCTTTGCACCGCGAGCAACGGCGGCAATCGGCACGTGGTAGCCACGCTCGTGGCCCGAGTAACCGACCAGGCACTGGCCAATCTCGGCCAGGCGGTCCATGTAGGCCAGGTTCACGTCCTTGAAGGGTGCGGGGTAGGCCGACTGGCACTGCAGCAGGGCGTAGGATGCGCCGGCGTTACGCAGCAGGGCCACGGACTCGCGAATCTCTTCCTCGCGGCTCATACCGGTGGAAACCAGCATGGGCAGACCGCGGGATGCGACGTCGCGCAGCAGCTCGTGGTTGGTCAGGTCGGCAGAAGCAATCTTCATGCCCTGAATACCGTAGTCGACCAGTGCCTGCACCGAGGGGGCATCCCAGGGGGTGCACATGATATCCATGTTGTGCTGCTTGACGTGGTCGAAGACCTCGTACATCTGGTCCACGCTCAGGGAGAAGCGGGAGAGCAGGTCCAGGGTGTACTGCACGCCCAGGTCCTCGCCCGCGGTGGCGGCACCGCGCTGACGGTAGAGGGCGTCCATGTCACGCAGCTGGAACTTCACGGCGTCGGCACCGGACTCAACGGCCAGGTCCACCAGTTCCTTAGCGAAATCAACGCTACCCTGGTGGTTGTTGCCGATCTCGGCGATGATGAAGGCCGGGGAGTCCTCGCTGATGGTGTGCTTACCGATGCGCAGGACGTCCTGCTCGTCCATGGCGAGCGCCACGAGGTGGCCGCGCTCGTCGGTCAGCGGAACGTGGTTGATGCCCTTGGCAAAGTATGCGCGCAGGGTCTCGGGGTCGGCATCTGCCGGAGCGGTCTGCGGGTTGGTGTTAGCGGCATCCAGGGCGCTGGTCTCCAGGGACGCGGTCGGGTTGGCAATCAGCCAGCGGCGGAAATCGCCGTCAGAGAGCGAACCGCGCAGAATACCGGACTCGTTGACCAGGAAGATGATGCGCTGGCCGTTGGCAGAGATCTTCTGCAGTGCGGTAAGAATCGGGTCTTCAGCGAAGACCACATACGGGGCGATATTACGTTCAATAATCATAGGTTTGAACCTTTTCGTTTGAGTGTTCTATTGAATGACTGAGTGCCGGTCAATCCGGGACGGCGACGAGAATGTCGCCGGGACGAGGGTTACTTGCTCTCGTTCAGAATCTGAGTGAGCTGATGTTCCGCCACGGAGAAGTCAATCGGCGCGTCGATGTCGACGCCCTCAACCTCGTTGAGCATGAACAAGTCAATCGTACCGCCTGGGTAGCCGGCCAGGCGGTTGTGGTGCTCAGTGTACACAGGAGTCTTCGTGATGTACATGGAGCCGTTCTCGCGGTAGCGGAAGGTTTCCTTAGTCAGCTCCTGACGGCGCGGACGGTGCATAATCTCGAAGGCCGCGGTGGGCTCACCGTCAGCGTGCCAGGTCCAAATGAACGGACCGATCGGGATCACGCCGACCATGGAGTCCTTGTCGTTCTCGACGAACTGGCGGACCGCGCGTGCCAGGGTTCCGGGCAGACGCACGGGGCTGGTTGCCTGCAGCAGCATGACGGCTTCGGGTGCCCAGCCGTTCTCGGTGTAGAACTCGATGGCGTGCTCGACGACCGGCTCGGTTGCGGTGGTGTCCTCCGCCAGGTGGGCCGGGCGAATGAACGGCACCTCGGCACCGTACTCGCGGGCGATATCGGCCAGCTCGGCATCATCGGTGGAGACGACAACGCGCAGCTCGTGCTCACCGGCAAGCTCTTCCTTCGCGGCCAGGGCCTGCTCGATGGTCCACGCCACGAGCGGCTTACCCGCGATGGGGCGCAGGTTCTTACGCGGAATGCCCTTCGAGCCGCCGCGTACGGGAATGACGCAGAGAATACGCATTATGCCTCCAAAGTTTCAATCATTAGTTCAGCGATGCGGCGTGCCGGTTCCTTCTCGGGCTGAACCGGGGCGGGGGTGGGTTCGCTCCCCCACCGGTTCATGCCGTAGCGGTCCCAGAATTCCACAAGCCATGCCGGCGGTGCCGGGTGGTAAACCCACGCCGGGATGCCGCGGATAGCCGCCTCCAGCACACCGGTGGAGAAAATCGACACGACGGGGTTCGGTACCTCGTTCAGAGGGGTTCCGGAACGATCGATGCGGATGCCTTCCTTCTCCCACAGCTTGTGGGTCAGCACCGACAGTTTGTCCTTCTCGCTCGGGTGCGGGCGGTAGATACCGCCGTACTTCTTCAAGAAGGAGTGTGAAGCATACGCAAAGGATGCTCGCGGCAGCTCGGCGCCGTGCATCTGGCCCAGGAAGATTGGTTCCAGATCGTTCTGCTTCTGCACCTCGGCACCTGCAGCTTTCTGAGCCGCAAGGTAGAGCAGCTGCGAACCCACCGCGTGAGTGGTGACATCGCGGCGACCCGACGCCCAAAATTCTGCGTCAGCTTCGCTGAAAGCCAGCAGGGTACATCCGACCGGTAGCGGCGGCGCCTGAGGCACCAGCAGACCGTGCTGAACCATCCAGTACTCAGCGCCGATAGCGCGAGAGAACTCATAGGCTGCTGCACCGCGTCCAAGGAACTGCGCGGCAGAAAGAACAATACGAACATCCGGCAGGAGGCTCGTCAGTTCGTCGCCGGAGATTTCCTGCTCAGACCAGTCCTTGCGAGAGTAGCGCGCGCTGGCGTACTGTCCGTCCAGGTACTCGCTAGCATCCTCAGGAACCCACAGGGCAACATCGATAGCGTCCAGATGCTTGAGAGGCTCCAAGATTGCGTTGCGGTTCGTGGGAGAGAACGAATCCATAACGATCAGCACTTGAGGCTTAGCACCGCGAGTGTACAGAAGACCGCGTACGGGTTCCTCCGCAACGGTCCGAGAACGTGCGGAGTCAAGAAGCGAATTCAGCTTGTATTTAGCCCATTTCAGCTTCTTCTGACGCCTCTGCCATGCCTGCCAGGCGTCCAAATCCAGAGGGTACTTAAGCATCCTGCTTCTCCCCCGAACGGACTCGAATAACGGTAGCCGGGATACCCACAGCCACGGCATTAGCCGGAATATCGCGGGTGACCACAGCTCCAGCACCAATCACAGCGCCGTCTCCGATAGTGACACCACCGAGCACAGACACATTCTGACCGAGGAAAACGCGATCACCAATCACGATGTCACCACCGGGCTGCACATCGTGCAGAGAGTCCAGAGGGTGCTCGCCAGAATTGACCATCACATTATCGGCAAAGACACAGTCCTTACCAATAGTCACATTCGACAGAGCGTGAATATGGCTACGGTGACCAACGTAGGTACCGGAACCAATACGCAGAATACCGCCAGCTTCAGAAGCAATCCACGCATCCTCGTAGATTGCAATCTGGTCGCCAAGGTAGATGTTCTCTACGCCGACCATGCGCAGGGGACGAACAAGAACAGTGCCCGAGCCGAAAGAGCCGAACGCTCGCGAGTACAGGGTCTTACCCAGCAGGTCTGCCATGTGCCAACGCACACTCGGCATCTTGGTCACAATCTTAGAAAGGTTTAGGCCCATAGCTGCTCCAAAATCTTTACACGCTGATCGAAGGTGTGCTCAGCCAGAGTACGCTTCTGACCGGCTTCACGAATCTGACGAGCCCACTTCGGCTCACGGAAAATACGGGTACAAATCTCGATGAGCTCATCAATGCTCTCGTAGACCAGAACCTCTTCGCCAGGAATGTAGTAGCGATCCACATCAGCGCGGTCAATCACCTGCAGAGCACCCACGCCGGGGGCCTCAAAGGTACGCATGGTGAAACCATCCTGGTTATTGTGGATATTCAGCGTTGCCGGGGAGGACGCCATAATGCCGTACGCCTCGGAGCGGTCAACATCGCGACCTGCGGGTACGCCGGAGTCTTTGAACTGCTTGGTGCGCAGAATGTCGTAGGGGTGGCGCGACCAGGCACGACCGTAGGCACGCACCGGCAGGCCGGCTGCGACCAGCGCCTGCAGGGTCTCCTCACGGTTGGGGTACTTAGCGCCCACAAAGTTAATGGAGTCCTCGCGGACAGGAACAATCGGGCAGTGGGTGTCGTAGGCGTTCGGCATGTCGAGCACCTCGAAGCCCTGTTCACGCAGGTGCTGCGCGTCCAGCGGGCTGTAGCTTGCCAGCGCGCCCAGGTGGTGCAGGTCCTCTTCGGTGTAGCTCATACGGCGCATTTCGTCGTACAGCCAGGTGCCGTAACGAACACCGGAAGTTTCCAGCAGATCCCACCATTCGCGGGAGAGCATATCGCCCTTAATGACCAGCACAATGTCGGGACGGAACTCGTTGAAAGCATCGATAGCCTTACGGGTTGCCTGAGCCGCGAAGCTTTCAGGGCGGTACTTCTCGGGCAGCTCGTGGGCGAGCTTGTTGAGGATGCGCTCGGGCAGAGTACCCGGGGCATCGTAGATGTGGGTGCGCACTTCGTATCCGTGCACTTCCAGGGATGCCTGAATTGCCTTCCAGTACCCGTGGAATGCGGGCGAGAGCAGTAGAAGTTTGGGCTGAGTCATATGAGGATTGAATCCTGTCGGCGTTTGCTATACGAACCCGCAGGGCAAAACCGTGCGGTGCTATGTGTTGGAGTGAAGCAGAGAGGCACGTTTCAAGCAGAGTTCGCGCTCAAACATACCTACTAAAATTTTACAACGAAAGCAGAAGATGACACATGCTTACGCAGTGTGTCACCTCCAACGTTTAGCCATGGGGCGTTCCGTTCGGGGTGCGGACGCTACAGCTAGTTTTCGCGGCGCTCGGCCTTGGCGATGCGCTCCAGCTCGACTGCGAGGAACCCGCGAGCGTCTACGTCCTTATTGCGCAGCGCACGCACAGAGTTCACGAGGAAGTTCGCGTAGCTGGTCGCACGTAGGGCTACGGACAGCTTCTTTTCCCAGCCCCATTTGTCGGCATAAATGAAGCGAGCAGTAGTCAGCCACTGAATACGACGCTCAGAAGGCGAAGATCCGCCACCCTCGTGGGTTACGGTCACCGAAGGAATCAGGTAACGGTCCACACCAGCGTTCGAGAGGCGGTACTGAAAATCCACTTCTTCGCTGTTCATGTAGAATCGCTCGTCCATGCCACCGATGCGGTTGAAGGTCGCGCGAGGAACAACCATGCACGCACCCATGACCCAGTCAACCTTCGCGTCCGAAGTGCCGGTGCAAGCCTCAACGTCGTGGCCAACGCCGCGGTGCCACCAGTTAGTCGGCTTGAAACGAGCCAGCGGGGTGAACCATTCCCACGCCACATGCGCTGCGGTGGGGAACTTACGTGCCACCCACTGTTGCTTGCCGTCGTGGCCAATGATCTGCGGGCTAGCCAGGATCTCGCCGTGACGTTCCACGGCTGCGAGCATGCGGGAGACGAAGGTGTTATCCAGCTCCAGGTCGCTGTTGAGGATGAAAACCCATTCACCGGTCGCAGCAGCAACACCGGAGTTCACGGCCTTACCGAAACCACCGTTGACGGGGCGGCGAACCACGGTCACGCCCTCAACCTCGGGGAAGGGAACGGGCGAGACGTCGTCCGAAACGACGATCTCGACATCGGAGGGGTCAATACCCTGCTGCGCGCGCAAGGTGTCAATAATGGCAAGAACCGGTTCCGGCTCGCCGTAGAAAGGAATGACCGCAGAAACGCGGGGAGTATGAGTCACAATATGTCCTTTGAGTGAGGTGCCTGAAATTCACAAGCGATAGAAGGCTAAAGATGGGGGCGACCGTATCTATATCTGCATACGATCACCCCCCCATAGTTTCAATTAGTCGGGCAGCTGGCCCAGGCGAACGAGGCTCGCAAATTCTTCGTTGGCCGCCTGAACCTCCTTGAAAGTTCCCTTATTGGCGATGCGGCCCTGGGAGAGGTACACCAGCTGGTCAACGTTGCGCACCGTGGAAAGACGGTGAGCCACGATAATCACGGTAATCTCCTTGGAGATGCGGTTAATGGTCTGAGTAATCTTGTACTCAGTCTCATTATCCAGTGCACTGGTTGCCTCATCCATGACCAGCAGGCTCGGGTTGCGGTACATCGCACGCGCAATACCCACACGCTGACGCTGACCACCGGAGAGGCGGTTACCGTTCTCACCAATCGAAGTGTTGATGCCGTTTTCCAGGGTCTCGACAACGGGCATCAACTCCGCCAGCTCAAGGCAGTAGCGTACACGATCATCATCAATGTGCTTGTCGGGGATACCGAAAGCAACAGCCTCACGCAAAGTACCGTTGCCCAGGTAGGGATCCTGAGGGACATAACCAATCTTCTGGTACCAGGAATGCAGGTCAGTATGGATATCCTTACCCTGGCTAGAGATTGTGCCGCTCGTCGGGGTGAGCAGGCCAAGGATTAGGTCAACCAGGGTAGTCTTACCCGAGCCGGAACCACCAACGAAAGCAACCGAGGTACCAGCCGGCACATCCAGCTGAATGTCCTTGAGAACATCCTTATCACCATCCGGGTAGCGGTAGACCAGGTTATCAATCTGAACGTCCACGGGCTCAATAGCCGAGTTAATGATGGTTGCGGGATCAATTTCATCCTTGAATTCAACCATCTGCAGGCGCTGCTCTTCCGGGCTCATCGATCGGATGACCTTAGCAACCTCTTCACTAGCGAACTCGTTCGCGCGAATACCGCCCAGGGAAGCAATCATACGGGTAGCGTTCGGAAGGATACGGATACAGGCGGTTGCGAAAAGCATGAGGGCAGGAAGACCATCAGCACCCTGAGTTGCGGTCACCAGAGCCAACAGACCAGCGATACCCACGATGAAAATAACTTCAAGGGAGTACTTGGGGAAGTCATTCAGGAACGAGAGGTTAACGTCGCTTTTAACGCTTCGTACTGCGGGCTCGCGGTACTGCTCGATAGCAGCCTTGTGTGCATTCGTAATACGAATTTCGCGGAAGCCCCTGATGTCATCCAGGAGGAAGCGCAAAGCGTCTCGGCCCGCACGTGCCGTTATCTCACCATACTTCGCGTTACCGCGGCGCAAGAAGAACTGCATGACAGCAATGGTGATGCCGAAGTATGCGAAAGCGATCAGCGCCGGAACCGGCATGACGCAAAGAATCATGATGAGCAACACGATGATAGACAGGAAATCGCCCACAAAGTTAATAATCGATCCCACAAAACCGCGGTATGCAAACACCACGTAGGTGCTAATCAGGTACGCGGTTTCTTCAGGCTGAGACTTCTTGTGGTTGAAGTAGCTATCCTTCATGTAATGATTGAGGATTGTCGTCGACGTCGCCAGCTGCTGGTAACCGGTAAATTTCAGACTCCAGCGCTTAAAGAGGAGCGCAGCAACACCCTTAATAACAAAGGCGAGCACCAGCACGATACCCAGGTAGACCACCAAATCAGAACGCTGAGGGTTGCCGAAGATATCGGAAATTACAGCCAGGTAACCGGTAAGTTCCGCACCCATCGCAATATTCACAATGGGGAGAATGGCTGCAACACCGACCATTTCCATCAAAGATAGGAGGAACAGGCCGATCAGGTTAAAGACAAGCAGCGTAAAGCTTCGTCCCGGGAAAAGCAGGCGAAGCTTAGTATAAATACTCTTCATTGGTCCTCGTTGGTGAGTGTTTGCACTGGCTTCCGAGTGAGAAGAAGCCCAGCATTTCACGCCAATTCTAGCATGTGACCTCTAAACCCTTTCGACATAAAGTTTGTACTTTAGGTCATCATCACGTCCCCAGGTTGAAGCTTTCAGAGCGACCTACGATAAAGATGCGTTGGACGAGACCGTAGGGTATTCGCCACACCCGAGATTCAGAGACCTTTGAAGAGTCAAGCAACTCGGTATGATAGATACTATTCGTTCAACTTCACCCGACACTTCCGGCTTCCCTGTTCACCGTTGGGTACGTCAAGAGAAAAGGCTTTTGATGGGCATCTTCAACATCAAGTCCTTGAAGGACAAGTACACCCGGGGCTCCGCAGAGGAGATCACCGACTCCTCCAAGGCCCCCGAAACCACCGCGACCACTGCGCCGGCATCCGCCCCCTCCATCGCGGAAGGGGTCCGCTCGCTGATCCAGAACAACCCCGACCTGGCAGGCAAGAACCGCCGCGGGGCCGCCCAGCGCTCCATGCTCCCTTCGGGTTCGCTCCGCGAAGTCATGGGCGAGTATGAGGCTCACTCCCCCGCCGAGGTCGCCGCCCAGACGCCCCTTCCCAAGGCATCCGAGCCTTCCCGCGCCGAAGAAATCTCTGAGGACGGCACCGTCACCATTGATGCGCAGCCGCTGAACCTCACCGAAACCTCGGGTACCGCCGCTGATATCCTCCCCCTGGACGAACCGTCTGCAGAGGACTCTTCCTCACGCTCCGTTCACGTCGAGGAACACCACACGCCCACCGTCGCTTCGGGTGTTCTGGCCGACACCGCAGAAGAGCCCGCTCCGACAGCCCTCGCGGCACGTGAGGAGACCGCAAGTGCCCCGCGGGGGGAACGCGAACGCACCCCGCTGTTCAAGCTCTCCCCCGGCACCTTCACCCGTAGCGGCGCCCACGACACCGACGGCCCCTTCCAGGCGCTCTTCGTGTGCACCGGCAACATTGCCCGCAGCGCCTCCGGCGAGGTTATTTCCAAGCACCTAGCGGCAGAGTACGGGCTGGAGGACAAGTGGACCTTCGCCAGCGCCGGTACCGGCGCGCTGGTCGGTCAGGGCGTGTACGAGCTCATCGCCAACGAGCTCATCGAGCGTGGCTACAACCCCGAGGGTTTCGCCTCCCGTCAGCTGACCGAGGAGATCATTAAGAACGCGACCATCATCCTGGTCGCGGAGAAGGTGCACGCCGACTGGATCGTGCGCGAGTGGCCCCAGTACCACTCCAAGATCGTGCTGCTCAAGCAGGCTGCTCGCCTTCGTGAGGAAGCGCGCCGTGCCGAGCCGCTCTCCTACCTCTACTCCTACGGTGGCACTCCCCTCGCGAGCGATAAGCTCGAGGACCCCTACCGTCGAGGCCCGGCCGCCGCGAAGAAGGCCGTAGACGAGGTTGAAGAGTCGCTACGCGTGATTCTGCCGTGGCTGGCGCGAGCCCACCGCTAAATCTCCGCAATACAGAATCTGCAGGGGTCTGCCCCCTCAGAAATGTAGAAAATCCCCCGCTACCACAACCGTGGTAGCGGGGGATTTTCTACAGCCTATTCAAGCCCTAGTGATCGAAAATCTCGGTCACGGAGCCCTCGTCAAAGACCTCGCGAATAGCGCGAGCGATGAGGGGCGCGATGGAGAGAACGGTCAGGTTCTCGAAGCGCTTTTCCTCCGGGACGGGCAGGGTGTTGGTCACCACGACCTCGACCGCGCCGCACTCGGACAGACGCTCAACGGCGGGATCGGAGAGAACCGGGTGGGTTGCCGCGATGATAACTTCCTTCGCGCCCTTATCCATGAGGACCTTCACGGCGCCGGCGATGGTTCCACCGGTGTCAATCATGTCGTCAATCAGCACGCAGGTGCGGCCCTCAACGTTACCCACAACGGCCTTGGAGACCGCGTGGTTCGGAACGTTGATGTCTCGGGTCTTGTGCACGAAGGCCAGGGGTGCGCCGTCCAGCAGGGTGGCCCAGTGCTCGGCCACGCGCACACGACCGGTGTCCGGGGACACCACGGTCACGTTCGACAGGTCCTCAACGCGCTCGCGGATGTGCTTAGCCAGCACCGGAATTGCGAAGAGGTGGTCCAGCGGGCCGTCGAAGAAGCCCTGAATCTGCGAGGTGTGCAGATCGACGCACATCAGGCGATCCGCGCCGGCGGTCTTGTACAGGTCAGAAATTAGGCGAGCCGAGATGGGTTCGCGGCCCTTGTGCTTCTTGTCCTGACGAGCGTAGGGGTAGAACGGGGACACCACGGTAATGGAGCGAGCGGAGGCACGCTTGAGCGCATCAATCATGATGAGCTGCTCCATGAGCCACTCGTTAATCGGTGCCGGGTGCGACTGAATCACGAATGCGTCCGCACCGCGCACAGACTCCTCAAAACGAACGTAGGTCTCGCCGTTGGCGAAGGTGTATGCGGAGGTGGGCAACAGGTCGTGGTCAAGGGCCTGCGCAATCTCCTCGGCGAGCTTGGGGTGTGCTCGACCGGAGACCACTACAAGCTTGCGCTCACCGGGGTTGGTAATCTCGCTACTCATGGTGTTGTTCTTTCCTCGGATTAGGATTCTGCCGGTTCCTGTGCGCCCGCGGCCTTCGCGGCCTCAGCGGGTTCGGTACCGGCACGGTTCTTCAGAACCCAGCCCTCGATGGTGCGCTGGGAAGTCTCAGAGTAGGCGAGGGCGCCCGCAGGAACATCCTTGCGGATCAGCGCGCCCGCGCCGGAGTAGGCACCGTCACCCACGGTGACCGGTGCAACGTAGATGCCCGCGGATCCCATGCGGGCATGTGCGCCAATAACGGAACGGTTCTTCACCAGACCGTTGTAGTTGGCGAAAATGGAACCCGCACCAATGTTGGCGCCCTCACCGATGGTGGCGTCGCCAACGTAGGATAGGTGCGGAACCTTCGCGCCGTCACCAATCTGCGAGTTCTTGGCCTCGCAGAAGGTGCCGAGCTTCGAGCCCTTACCCAGGGTCGTACCGGGGCGCAGGTAGGCGAAGGGGCCGACGGTTGCGCCCTCACCAATCACGGCGCCGAAGCCGTGGGCGCGGATGACGGTAGCGTCAGCCTCAACGGTCATATCGGTCAGGGTGGTGTCGGGGCCAATGGTTGCGCCGGTGGCAACGGTGGTGGAGCCGTGCAGCTGCACGCCGGGCAGGAGGGTCACGTCATTCTCGATGCGCACGGTCACGTCAATCCAGGTGTTCTGCGGATCGACGATGGTCACGCCGTTGCGCATGTGAGCCTCGAGGATGCGGTTGTTGAGCATACGGCCCAACTGAGCCAGCTGCACGCGGTCGTTGGCGCCCTCAACCTCCCAGCGGTCCTCAATGGCCAGGGCGGAGGTACGGTGACCCTTCGAACGGGCGATGGACAGCACGTCGGTAATGTACTTCTCACCCTGAGCGTTATCGGTGGTCACCTCAAGCAGGGCTTCGCGCAGCACGTCGGCGTCAAAGGCGTAGATACCGGAGTTAATCTCGGTAATCTCGAGCTCTTCGGGGGAGGCATCCTTCGCCTCGACGATGGCGGTCACCTCGCCGGCCTGGTTGCGCACGATGCGGCCGTAGGAGCCGGGCTCGTCCACGTGGGTGGTCAGCACAGTGACGGAGTTCTTGTCCTGCTCGTGGAAAGCGATGAGCTCGCGCAGAGTCTCGGGACGCAGCAGGGGCACATCGCCGTAGGTCACCAGCACGGTGCCCGAGACGGGGGCCTGCGCATCCAGAGCGTTCAGGCCGACCTCAACGGCGCGGCCGGTGCCGGGGATTTCGTCCTGGTCAACGATGGTCACGTCGGGGTCGAAAGCAAGCACGTGCTCAGCAACCTTATCGCGCTGGTGGCGCACCACAACAGCAAGACGCTCAGGGTTCAAGTCGCGAGCCGCAGCAACGGCGTGCTCCACCATGGAGCGGCCACCAATACCGTGCATGACCTTAGGGGTTGCGGACTTCATGCGCGTGCCAGCGCCGGCGGCGAGAACAATCACCGCAGAGGGTGCCAGTTCAGTATTCACTGGGAAGACTCCTTAGACGAGGTTGTAAGAGTGAGGAGTGAGCGCGGACCGCTAACTCTCTAATCAACGGTGCCGTTGAGTGCTTACGCTCCGCCACTAGGACTCGAACCTAGACAAACGGCTCCAAAGGCCGCTGTGCTGCCATTACACCATGGCGGATTATTCCCGTGCCGGTGCGGGTACCGCCTCTGGTGGCAGTCGCCATTCGCTACCCTAATTTTGGGCAGAGAACAGCGCCGTGCAGGAAATGCTTCCCTCAGTTTATCAAATATCCGCCGTGGGCTCGCCCCACGCACGGCGCAAACGTGGGCTTTCGACGGGTACTTCAGCTATCTTTTCAAACCTTTAACCGTTCCCCCATCGATTACCTCACCGGCATCTGAAAATACCCTCACCCTGTACCCTAGAAGGCGTGGCACATTTACTAGGCGGCGAATCGCTGCATCTTGAGTTTCCTACCCGAACCATTTTCGAGGGCATCACGGTCGGCCTGAACGAGGGCGACCGCATCGGCATTGTCGGCCGTAACGGCGACGGCAAATCCACCCTCATGAAGATTCTGGCCGGCCGGCTCGAACCGGACTCCGGCCGCGTCACCGTGCGCGGCGGCACCCGCATCGGTTACCTGGATCAGTCCGATGTTCTCGACGACGACCACACCGTCGGCTACGCGATTGTGGGCGACACCCCTGAATACGAGTGGGCCTCGCAGGCTCGCATCCGCGACGTCATCTCGGGCCTGGTCTCCGACCTGCCCTGGGATGCGCCGGTCTCGTCCCTCTCCGGCGGCCAGCGCCGCCGCGTGGCCCTGGCCTCCCTGCTCGCGCAGGAGTGGGACGTGCTCATGCTCGACGAGCCCACCAACCACCTGGACGTCGAGGCCATCACCTGGCTCGCCGGCCACCTGAAGTCCCGCTGGTCGAAGAACGCGGGCGGCCTCATGGTCGTCACCCACGACCGATGGTTCCTCGACGAAATCTGTACCGACACCTGGGAGGTGCACGACCGCATCGTCGAGCCCTTCGAGGGTGGCTACGCGGCGTATATTCTGCAGCGTGTGGAGCGTGACCGTCAGGCAGCCGCAGCGGAGGCGAAGCGCCAGAACCTCATGCGTAAGGAGCTCGCCTGGTTGCGCCGCGGTGCGCCCGCGCGTACCTCCAAGCCGAAGTTCCGCATTGATGCCGCCAACGCCCTCATCGCGGACGTTCCGCCCGTGCGCGACACCGTGGAGCTGAAGAAGATGGCGGTCTCCCGCCTCGGCAAGGACGTGGTGGACCTCGAGAACGTCTCGGTCACCTACGACGATCCCTCGATGCCCGACGGCAAGCGCCCGGTGCTGAAGAAGGTCACCTGGCGTATTGCCCCCGGTGAGCGCACCGGCATCCTGGGTGTAAACGGCGCGGGTAAGTCCACTCTGCTCTCTCTGGTGACCGGCGATCTGAAGCCGACCGAGGGCCGCGTCAAGCACGGTAAGACCGTGAAGATTGCGACCCTGACCCAGCAGCTCGATGAGCTCAACGAGGTCGAGAACGACCGCGTCTCCGACGTGATCGGCCGTAAGAAGCGCAGCTACATTGCCGACGGTAAGGAGCTCTCCCCCTCGCAGATGCTGGAGCGTCTAGGCTTCACCAGCGCTCAGCTATCTACCCCCGTCAAGGACCTTTCGGGTGGTCAGAAGCGTCGCCTGCAGCTCATGCTGATTCTGCTGGATGAGCCGAACGTGCTGATTCTCGACGAGCCGTCCAACGACCTGGACACCGATATGCTCGCCGCGATGGAGGACCTGCTGGACACCTGGCCGGGTACCCTGCTGGTGGTCAGCCACGACCGCTACCTCATGGAGCGCGTGACCGATCAGCAGTATGCGGTGATTGACGGTTCGTTCCGCCACCTGCCCGGCGGCGTGGACGAGTACCTGGCACTCTCAGCGGCCGGTGCTGGCGGCTCTGCGGCAGGTAGCGCGCAGGCGCGTTCCACCGCCCCGACCCAGAAGGCTTCGACGCAGGAGGCTGAGGCATCCGCTAAGCCAAAGGTTTCCGGTGCCGAGCTGCGTGCGGCGCAGAAAGAGTCCGGTGCGATTGAGCGCCGCCTCGCCAAGCTCGCTGCAGAGCAGGAGAAGCTCTCCGAGCAGATGAGCGCGCACGACCCGAGCGATTACGCCGGCCTGTCGGCTCTCGGCGAGCAGCAGCAGGCGCTCCAGGATGAGATTGACGAGCTAGAAATGCGTTGGCTCGAGCTCTCCGAGCTGCTGGGCTAAGGTCTACTGACATAGAGGAATGCCGGTTCTAGATTCAATCTAGAACCGGCATTTTGTGCATATATTCAGCTCTCCGTTACAGCGGCTGCTAAGGGTGATTCAGAACCGCGCTCACCGCGTGGTTGCCCGTGGCACGGAGAGAAGTAGCGAGAGCCTCCGCTCGATTCTGCGAAGAAGTCAGCAGAAGCACCGTCGGACCGGATCCAGACACCAGGGAAGCGTACACGCCCTCGCTATCACGCAGGTTCAGGGTCTGTTCCAGCTGCGGGGCGCAGGACAACGCGGGAGCCTGCAAATCATTACGCAACAGCGGCGCCAAGGAGGCGAGCGCCGCCTCCGAACCATCATAGGAGCTCAGCGCGGACAGAAGCTCCGCGGGTTCCACCAGCTCACCGGAGGCGGGGTACAGCCCCGAGGCGCGACCGGCGTCCAGCTGTTTGAAGACGCTGGGGGTTGAGAGGCCAAACTGCGCGGCAACAATCACCAGGTGCAGAGGTTCTCGAGGCGCCGCAACGTTCTGCAGCTCGGTACCGGTCCCCTGCCCCAGGGCGAGGGTCTGCCCGAGCGCGGCGCGCACGCTAAAGGGAATATCGGCGCCCAGCTGCGCGGCGAGACGTTCATAGTCTGTCTGGGTCAGCAGCGCACCGGTGCGGCCGGTCGCGTGCAGATAGCGGTCCGTGGCAATGAGGGCAGCCGCCGCGTCCGCTGAGCCGCCAGCCATACCGCCTGCCACGGGCACAGCCTTCGCAATATGCAGGTGCAGTGCCGGGGCAGATTCAATACCGTGTTCCGCAAGAATCAGCTCGGCGGCACGGTACACGAGGTTCCGCTCGTCCATCGGCACAGCGGCAGGGTCGAACTGCCCCGCCTGCATCTGCTGATCCACCAGGGAGCCGGGCACAATATCCATGCTCAGGCTCAGCCCCGGTGTCTGCCTCAGCCCCGGTGTCTGCCCCTCAGAAACCGTGATGGTCTCCGTCAGAGAGACCGCCGCAAAAAGCGTAGTCAGCGGATGGTAGCCATCCGGGCGGACGTCCCCCACGGCGAGGTACAGATTGACCTTACCGGGGGCATCAACCGAAATAGCAGTCTGGGAGGCGGTACTCATCAGCGCATACACCTTTCGCGCGGGAATTCGCGTGAGAACGTCAGTGAAAAATTTAGAGCGGGAAAAAGCTACTGCGCTACAGGCTCAGCAGGGACAACCAGCGAAGCCTCCGCAATACGGATAAAGCCGTGAATATCCAGCTTCTCGCCGCGTTCTGTCGGAGCGATACCGGCAGCCACCAGAATCTGCTCCGCACGCGCACCCGAACCCGCCCATGAACTCAACGCAGCGCGCAGAGTCTTACGGCGCTGAGCGAAGGCAGCGTCCACAATCGTGAACACCAGGTCGCGGTCAACGGTCGAGAGAGGCTCCTTGCGCATACGGAAACCCACCAGGCCCGAGTTAATCTTCGGCGCAGGCCAGAACACATTCTTGCCGATCACGCCCGCCTTATACACCTCGGCATACCAATTAGCCTTCACCGAAGGCACACCGTAAATCTTCGAACCCGGGGTCGCCGAAAGACGGTCGGCGACCTCGTCCTGAACCATCACCAGGGCGTGACGGATGCTCGGGAACTGCGCAAACAGGTGCAGAAGCACCGGAACCGCCACGTTATAGGGCAGGTTCGCCACCAGAGCATCCGGAGTGCGAGGTAGCTCGGTGACCTTCAGCGCGTCCATGAGCACCACGTCGATATCGCCCGCCTTCTCGGGGCGGAACTTCTCAATCGTGTGCGGAAGCTGCTGAGCCAGCGGCGGGTCAATCTCAACCGCCACCATGTCCTTCGCAGCGTCCAGGATACCGAGGGTCAACGAACCCAGGCCGGGGCCGACCTCCAGCACCGTCTCCCCCGGTGAAATCTCTGCCGCGTTGACAATACGACGAATCGTATTGGGATCAATCACAAAGTTCTGCCCAAGAGTCTTCGTCGGACGAATACCGAGCATCTCGGCAAGCTCGCGAATCTCAGCAGGGCCGAGCAGGGGCAGATCGTTCACAGCGTTCCTTCACATAGATGGATGGTGGGGAGGTTACAGTTTAGATTACCGCGAGAAACGCTGCTTTACCTCATCAAGAGTGGCTTCCAGGGCGTTCTTAGCGTTTGTAATACGCTTCTTCGGCGCCAAAGCAATACGCAGTCGATCCAGAGGACCAGTACCGTGCTGGAGGCTATTCACCTTATCCAGATGACGCTTACCGGATTCCAGGATGACGCTACTACCCTCCCAGCCGCACAGGCCAGGCTGCACAAAACGCACATCCACACCCCACTGCTGGTACAGCTTGTAATCATCAGCCACGGTACCCGGCACCTTGTCCTCAAGCTGCTTGAGCAGCAGCTCAGCACCCGAACGGGAAATCAGATACAAGCCGGTGCAAATCAGGGGCCAGGTACCGTACGGCTTACCCATGCGGTACTTACCGTGCACAAAAGGAGACAGCAGGGACAGGCGGATGTATTCCACCTGCGGGTTCAGCTTTCCGGCATCATTTGCAAAAGAATCGCTGAGGTTCACCAGGTGCACCTGCGGGTACTTCGTGATGATTGCGTTCACCACCGCCTCAGCATCCGGAGAAAGAAGGATGTCGTCTTCGGCAATCAGCGCCCAATCGGCGTCACTTGCAACAAAGTCACGCCACATATTCACATGGCTGAGCATGCAACCCTTCTCCGCGGGGCTGGGGTCGCGATGCCAACGGCTACGGAAAAACTCAACGTCAAATTCTTCATCAGCGACGTGATTATCGCGGTTATCCACCGCAGAATAACGGATAAAGTCTTGCGCCGGCGCGCCCACAGAATAGAACGAATCAAAACGGTTCGCGCCATCCAGGCCCAGAACATACTTCAGAATCTTTGCCATGTTTTTCCTTTCAACAGCTCATCCAGAAAACCTAAGCAGTAGAAGATTGCGTCGGTTAATGGCAAGCTTTCAGAACATCAGACCACCTGCACGATAGGAAAGTTCCTCCATCTTAAAAATCGGTGCGTTAATGGCGTGAAGTCTGAATATTGAGCGTGTGATAAATACGCACATTGCTGTGCAACGTAGAAAGAATTCTATCATTCACCATGCACCATTCTCAGGTGTCCGCAGGTTAAGACGCGGTATGGCACACGCCGTACCGGTGTACAGCATAAACAATCCCCTCCCTACCGCATATACACGATAGGGAGGGGATAAACGACAGGGCAGAAGACCCACGTATTTACATTTTTATGTGGTGGCAGTAGCCCGACCCGTCTCTGGGTTATCGTCCTAGACGCTGCTTCACATCTTCGAGAGTGGCTTCCAGAATATTCTTCGCGTTCGCAATACGTTTCTTCGGCGCCAGGGCGATGCGCAACCGGTCGATAAAACCGGTGCCATGCTGCGTGCTCTTGAGACTTTCCAAGTGACGAACGCCAGAAGTTTGAATGAGGCTGGTGCCCTCCCAACCGCACAGGCCGGGCTGCACCAAATATACGTCCACTCCCCATTCTCGGTAGAGAGAATAATCATCAGCAACAACGCCGGGAACCGTCTCGCCATAACATTCTACGAGTCGTTCAGCTCCAGAACGCGAAAGAAGATACAGGGCAGCACCGTACAGAGGCTTTGAACCATAGGCGCTACCCATACGGTACTTGCCGTACACAAAAGGAGAAAGCAACGAAAGACGGGGATAATCAACCTGCGGGTTGAGCTTGCCAGCTTCAGAAGCGTAGATATCGCCCAGGTTAACCATCTGCACGTGAGGATACTTTTCGATAATCCTCTCCACTACAGGCTGCAGGTCAGGGGAAATGAGGACATCGTCCTCTGCCAGCAAAGCCCAGTCGGCATCTGAAGCGAGGAAGTCCTTCCACATCTGGTAGTGGCTCAAAGCGCAACCCTTTTCTGCTGGCCTTGGCTCTTTACCGTAACGAGTCAAGAACAGCTTGCTATCGAATTGTGCATCAGTGACGTGATTATCACGGTTATCCACCGCAGAATAACGCTGAAAACCTTGAGCGGGTGCCCCCACCGAGAAGAAAGAATCAAACCGGTTAGCGCCGTCCAGTCCCAGAACGTATTTCAGAATTTTTGCCATGTTTTTCCCTTCAATAGCTCATCCAGAAAACCTAAGCAATAGAAGATTGCAATTGGTTAATGATGAGTTTTCAGAACATCAGACCACCTGCACAACAGAAGGGTTCGTCAATCTTAAAAATCAGTACATAGATGGCAGGGAGTCTGAATATTGAGTATGTGATAAATACGCACACTGTAGTGCAACGTAGAAAGAATTCTATCATTTACCATGCGCCAATCTCAGGTGTCCGCAGGTTAAGACGCGATATAGCACGCGCCGCGAAGCGATTCAGAGCAGCTACCCGCTACAGGTTGTACGCGCCTACCACTGACCGTAAACCCGCTCCGAATTCTCACGAATGCGGCGGCAGAGCGCCTCCAGCTCCTCACCTCGGTGAGCAGCCATGAACCGCACCGTGTAATTCGTCATGTAGGACGCATTCGGGCGGCCACGGAACGGATGCGGGGTCAAGAACGGCGCATCCGTCTCAGCCAGCATCAGCTCAGGGCGAGCCATCGCCAACGATTCCTGAATACCCTTCGAATTCTTGAACGTCACCGTACCGGCAAAGCTCATGTACCAGCCGCGCTCATTGCAGATTGCGGCAAGCTCGGGCCCACCCGAGTAGCAGTGGAACACGGTACGTTCCGGCGCGCCCTCTTCATCCAGGATGCGCACAACGTCCTCGTGCGCATCACGGTCGTGGATCTGCAGCGCCAGGTTGTGCTTCTTCGCAATGCGAATATGCTCGCGGAAGCTGTAGTGCTGCGCCTCCATACCTTCTTCGCCGGTACGGAAATAGTCCAGGCCGGTCTCACCAATAGCGCGCACGCGGTCGGTAGCGGCCAGGCGGTCCAGGGTTGCCAGCGCCTCGTCAAGGGTTCCGGCCTGCGCCAGCTCGGGCGCGGTGTTCGGGTGAATCGCGACGGCTGCGAGGACGCGCTCATCAGCCTGGGCGGCGGCTACGGCGTAGAGGGAGGAGGGAATATCGCATCCGACCTGCACGATGGCGCCGATGCCGAGCTTCTCACCGGTATCGAGCGCATCGCGGGCGCTAATTTCTACCTCGCCGTCGAGCAGGTCCATGTGGGTGTGGTTGTCCACGATGGGGTAGGGCAGCGGCTCGGGGGCAGGCGGAAAAAGCAGGTTGCGGCTACGGCCGTTCTCACCGGTCGTGGAGCGGCGGCGGGTGCCTTCCCCGCCCTCGGCGTCACTAATACCAGCGTAGAGTTCCGCCTCGTAGGGGGCCGGGATCTCGCCGGGCACGACACTCCAGCCCTGCGGCAGCACGGTTCCCTCCAGCTGCGCGGGGGTGGGCAGGGTGTACCCCGCCAGGGCGGCGAGGGCGTTCAGGTCCTCCTGGGTGATGGTGTTACCGGTGTGATTCTGGCACATGGGGAATCCTTCTGTGTGTTTGCGATACCGCGGGATAGTCCGCGCAGGACAACCCGGGGGCACGCCCCGCGGGGTCACGGCGTCACAGTAATAACTATTCCGGGCGGTTCATTATTCCGAGCGGGCGGCCAGGGCTGCCTCGTACAGCTCGCGCTTGGAGGTGCCGGTCTCGGCGGCGACGGCGGCGCAGGCGGCCTTGAGTCGCTCGCCGGCGGCCACGCGGTCGAGAACCAACTGCACGACGTCCTGAGCTTCGGGGGTTTCGGGGGCCTGCGCGCCCTCGACGACAATGACGATTTCGCCGCGGATGCGTTCTGACTCAGCCCACTCGGCGAGCTCGGCCAGGGTGCCGCGGCGAACCTCCTCGTGGAGCTTGGTCAGCTCGCGGCTGACGGTGCCTCGACGGGCCGCGCCGAAGGTCTGCACAAAGTCAGCGAGGGTCGCGGCGGTGCGGTGCGGGGACTCGTAGAAGATCATGGTGCGTTCCTCCCCCGCTAGCGAGGCGAGGCGGCGCGAACGCTCGGAGCCTTTTCGAGCTAGGAATCCTTCGAAGGTGAAGCGGCCGGTGGGCAGGCCCGAGAGCGCGAGCGCGGTCAGCGCGGCGGAGGGGCCGGGCACCACGGTGACGGGCAGGTCGGCCGCGGCAACGGCCGCCGCGGCAACGTAGCCGGGGTCGGAGATGGTGGGCATGCCCGCATCCGAGAGCAGGAGCACGCGCTGGCCGTCCTGCACCGCCTGCACGATGGTTACGCTGCGTTCTTCTTCGTTGTGGTCGTGGTTGACGATGACGCGACCGCGGGTGCGCACGCCGAGCCCGGAGGCGAGGGTCCGCAGCTTGCGGGTGTCCTCGACGGCGATGAGGTCTGCGGTGGCGAGGGCCGAGCGCAGGCGGTCGGAGGCGTCGGCCAGGTTACCGATGGGGGTGCCGCCGAGGATGAGCACGCCGCCTTCTTCGGAGGTGACGGGCACGTCGGTGTTGGGCGCATCGGCCGTTGAGGGTTCGGAGAGCTCGGTGGGTTCTTCGGGGTATTCGGCGGCGGGTGCGGTCATGGCAGGCCTCGTGTCTGTGTCTGGTCTTCGCTTACCACCTAAGTGTAACGCTCGTTTTTTGGGCGGCGGGTGAGGGTGGCGCTTTCCCCACGGCGGGTGCTCCGGGCGTCATATACCCTCGTCACCGGGCGGAAATGGTGCATCGTACTGTCTAACCATTTAGGATGGATGGGTGAAGATACCTAAGCTCTCCTCCCCCGAGGCCTCGACCGGGTCGAGCCGGGCCGCCGTCCGCGCAGGACGCTACGGCTTGGATTCCCTGCTTGATGCCCTCGCTGTCGCCTACATCCGGGCCCCGCGCTGGGGCTGGGTGGCTCCCACGCTGATTGTGTTGCTGGCCGGCGTGCTGCGCTTCTACAACTTGGCCCACCCGAACGCCATCGTCTTCGACGAAACCTACTACGCGAAGGATGCCTACTCCTACGTTCACTACGGCTACGAACTAAGCTGGACGAAGGACGCGAACGCCTCCTTCGTGGCGGGGCACCCCTCGGGTATCCTGCCGAACTCGCCGGAGTACGTGGTGCATCCGCCGCTGGGCAAATGGATGATTGCCGCCGGCATGGCGATCTTTGGCGATAATAATCCCTTCGGCTGGCGCGTCTCGGCGGCCGTCATCGGTACGCTTTCGGTGGCGCTGATTGCCTACGCAGCGTGGTTGCTCTTCCGTTCCGTAACGGTTTCGACCATCGCGGCGCTGCTGGCCGCTGTGGACGGCCTCATGCTGGTTGAGTCGCGCCTGGCGCTGCTCGATATCTTCCAGATGTTCTGGATTCTGGCGACCTTCGTGTGCCTGCTCTTGGACCGCGTCCACGCCCGGCGCGTATTGGCCCGCAATATTGCGGAGGCTGCCCGGCAGTACCGGGGGGAGCTCCCTCCGATGTCTTGGGGTCCGGGTATGGGCCTGCGGCTGTGGCGTGTGGCGGCCGGCGTGTGCGCCGGTGCCGCCGTGGGCGTGAAGTGGAACTCTCTCTTCTTTATCGCCGCGATGGGTCTGCTGACGGTTTTCTGGGATATGAATGCCCGCCGCATCGTTGGCCTGCCGAAGTGGGGGCTGATCGCTCTGGTGCGCGATGGCATCCCGGCCTTCGTGCAGATGATTGGCGTGGGTCTGCTGGTGTACCTGAGCACCTGGGCCGGCTGGTTCCAGTCTTCGAATGCGTACTTCCGTCACTGGGCTCAGGAGAACCCGGGCAAGGGCCTTTTGTGGCTCCCGGAGGATTTGCGTTCCCTGTGGGAGTACCATGCCTCCGCTTTCAAGTTCCACTCGGGTCTGAGCACCCCGCACACCTATTCCTCGCAGGCGTGGCAGTGGCTGATTCTGGGCCGCCCGACCTCGTACTTCTACGAGTCGCCGAAGCTGGGTTCTGCCGGATGCACGGTAAAGTCATGCTCCGAGGCCATCTTGAACATTGGTAACCCGGCAATCTGGTGGGCGTTTATTCCCGCGATCTTGGTGGGCCTATTCGTGTTCCTGCTCAAGCGGGACTGGCGTTTCGGCGCGCTGCTGCTGGTGTTCGGTGCCGGCTATTTCCCGTGGTTTATGTACCCGACCCGCACGATGTTCTACTTCTACGCGCTGTCCTTCGAGCCGTTCCTGATTCTGCTGCTGGCCGGTGCCCTGGGCCTGTGCCTCTCGGGGGCTCGCGGTTCGGTGGTGAGGGCGCGCGTCGGCGTGACAGTGGTTGTGCTGTACCTGGTGGGTGTGCTCGTGCTGAGCGCGTACTTCATGCCGCTGTGGACAGCTCAGGTCATCCCCTACGAGCAGTGGTACTCGCACATGTGGTTTAAGTCTTGGATTTAGAATCTCGGGCTTAGTCCACGAGGCTTAGTCTGCCGACGCCCCAAATACGCGAGGGGGCCGGAACTTATAGTTCCGGCCCTCCTCGCTATGCGTTCTGGTGCGCGATGCTAGTTCTCGCCCACGCGGGCCGAGGCCAGCTTGACGCGCAGTTCCTGGCGTTCCTTGCGGCGACGCTCCGCCTTGAGCTTGCGATAGGTCGTGGGCCAGGTGCCCACCAGCAGAATCACGATCTGCACGGCCACGATAACCGCCACGGCGATGGCCGCGTCAATCCAGAACTGCGGCGGGTAGAGGCGAATCAGGGTGCTGCGTACCGAGAATTCCCAGTTACCCTGCGGGAAGAACACCTGGTGGAAGGTCGTGAAGAGCCATTCCCAGCCGAAGGCTCCCACGACGCCCAACACCACAATGAGGCCGAGGGTAATCCAGGCGCCGGTGAAGAGGCTACGGCGAATCACCCCGGGGGCGCGCTCGCGCAGCGAGAGGCTACTGAAGAGCGTGATCAGCACAAATACGGCGACGGCCATCGTGGCGATTAGCAGAACCCACTTCACGTCGTGCATGTGGTTGACCTCTGCGTCGGTGAAGGCAAGAGCGTTGTCGGCGCCGGTGGTGATGCGCGCGAGGTACTCTCGCGGGGCAAAGTTGTTGATGTAGTCCAGGCCGTAGGAACCCAGGCGCATGCGTTCGATGAGGTAGTAGCCGTAGCTGTCCTCGGGGAACCCGGGACGGTGGTACTCGAACCAGAGGAAGGGCGCGGAGGCGACGACGCGAATCGCAATCATCAGCACGCTCAGGGGCACGGCGAGGGCGATGAGCGTGGCGCGTAGCCTCAGCAGGCGCGGCTGATCCTGCATGGCGTCCTGGCGTGCCGCGGCGCGTTCCGCAGCCTCGGGCGATGAGTCCAGGGAGGAGAGCGGCGCGTTGGGGTCGGCGACGGTCCGGTTCTGGCCCGTGCGGGTGGTTTCGGTGCGGTACTTGCGGCTGCTACCCGTGGTGGTTGCGGCCTCGGCGGTGGCGACGCTCGCCGCCTGGGCGGGTGCATCCGCGGCGGGTGCGCCGGAGGCAGTTGCGGGGGTTGTAGCTGTCGCTTCAGCTTCGGCGGCACGCTGCATGGTCTCACGGTTGAGATCGCTGAGCGTGGGGTTCTTGGGGGTGCTCTGAGAGTCACGGACCAGGGGCACGAAACCGGTGGAAACGTTGGTTCGGGTGCGCACGCGCGAACCAACACCTTGCTCGCGCAACTTGCTGCGGGCCGGAACGACGGGAACGGAACCGGTGGGCAGGTCGGGTTCTTCGGCAACGTTCGGAACGTCGGCGGCGATGCGTCCGAAGGCGCCGGTGTTCGGTGCCGGTTCGACGGCCTGACGGTTGGTCTGTCGTTCGGCTTGGCGGGCCTGTAGGAGCTCCTCTGCGTTGGTTCGACGGATGGCCGGGCGCAGGGCTCCCCACATGCCTCGAGGTGTTTCTTTGGTCATGGTCTCGCGTTCTATCGTGAGTGAGTGTCCGTTGAGTGTGTTCGGGCGGGTGAATACTACCTGCCAGTTTCTCACACGCAAAGAACCTTCCGCGGCAATTCGCGGAAGGTTCTTTACATTCTAGTGCTTTAAAGCTTAGCTTTCGGTGTCCACAGCCTGGACAGGTACCTTGTAGACCACGTGCCAGCCCTGCGGTGCGGTGAGTCGGGCGGCGTGCTCGTCGCAGAGGTCGTAGGCGTGAGGGTCACGAAACTCCGAGAGCTCATCGATGGTTGCGGTGGAGTCCGCGTAAGAGTAGTGGAGGGTGACGGTCGCCTCTCGTCGGCAGGTTTGGCGGGAGCACAGTCGCGCAGTCTGCATGTGGGTTGTACCTTCCTGGCTTAGCTCGCCTGCTTGCGTAGTCGGCGGCGTTCTCGTTCTGACAGACCGCCCCAGATACCGAAGCGCTCGTCATTGTCCATTGCATATTGTAGACACTCTTCGCGTACGGGGCATACACCGCACACCCTTTTGGCGTCCCGGGTGGAGCCGCCCTTTTCGGGGAAGAAGGCTTCAGGGTCGGTCTGGGCGCAGAGCGCTTCGGCTTGCCAGGCGAGCTCTCCGTCGTCTCCTTCGGTTCCGTAGAGTCCAGCGGCGGCAGCCCAAATATCGGCGGGGGCGGACTGTCGCCGCTCGGCGTCGGTTAGAAAGGCATCGGCGGTCTGTTCGAGTGATGGTGCAGGGTTCATGCTACGGTGCTGAGCGCCTGAGGTGCGTGCCGCGGTCATGCGGTCAGCGGCTAGGTAGGAGCCCATGGGTTTTCCTTCCGTGTTCTCATTGTGAGGATAATGAGTCTGCGGATCCGTCGTGGACGGAATCTTAGTGTGTATGGTGTGGCATGGTTCGCTTCAGCCTCTACGGTCCCCCAAAGCAAACACGCTTATATATCTATTAGACGTGCGACACGCCGTTTCGTCAAACTAGACTTAATGATTATTTAGATGTATATAACGTGACGATTATTTATTGTAATTGCGACTTTTATTTGGTTTGGGAACAAAAATATCGTCCCGCGAACGGCACGAAACCCCTCGTCGGGTTCGTCATCACGCACCTGGTTTCCGGGGCGGTTCCGGGCAGTCGGCTACATTTCGGGGCTCCGGCCCTAATTTTAGAAACCCGCCAATAAATTAAGAGTAGCCATACCTCAGCTATTTTTCGTCCGCACGTTTCCCAATTTATGCAGTTGTGCATATAGGCCCTTACGGACAAAAATTTCACACCCGTAACAAGAAAACTTTACATTAAGCGGTTTTATGACAAGCACTATTTGAAAATATCGCTCCGAGCCGCGTGTTTTTTCTTCTCGTTCCCTGAAAATTTTCTCCTTACCGTTCTATGACGATCTCTCCCCTCGG
>ERZ773044.199-NODE-199-length-31881-cov-36.9401_pt1 | contig 31881 bp, 31 predicted proteins | sample MGYA00511897_ERZ773044 | MGnify/ENA primary metagenome ERZ773044 (study PRJEB29015, sample SAMEA2738116) | human oral metagenome | biome: human oral; feature: human-associated habitat; material: saliva | place: China | collected 2170 ...
GTTCGTGCAGGCGGCGGTAAAGCGGCTGGGTCATGACGCAGTCGCCGATCCAGCTTGGGGTGATGATGAGGATTTTTTTGGACATGGTGGTAGGGTAGGTTTGTATTGCGCGATATTGTATAGGAAACCAAGGCGCATGGGGCGGCGAGTGCGGTTTGACGGTATTGTTGTCTAAGGGGTAAGAGGTCGTCTGAAAAGGCGGGTTGAAATCAGCGGCGTCATGTTGACTGAATAAGGGTTTTGAATAAAAATCGAACCCTTAATATAAATGGGCTTGAAAATGCCGCTTTAAGGAGGTTTGAACGATCGTGGTTTTCCAATTTCAAGACACGCAACAGCGGATTTTTTCTTTATTGACCGTGGCGGTTGTGATTGTAGTCGCTATGACCGTATGGTCTTATGCTTGGGCGCAATATTTTGATTTAGGGATGAATGAACCGAAAGACGCGCTCGAAGTTGCCGGATTTGCTTTGTTGGTGCAATTTTTTCTCTGCCTGCCTTATCTTTATTTCAAGAGATATTTTCTTGCCTCTCTTTTGGTAACATCGCTCTTTAATGGCTTGTATCTGTTTTGGTATTGGAGCAATTCGACGCCGCCGTGTTGCGGAGACATGGCGCAAGGCTTGATAAGTATGCTGTTTATGTTTGTTTCAGGTGTATATTTCGTTGTCTCCTGTTTGGTGATTATTGCGTGTTTGCATGCTAAAAAGGTCAAGAAAATCGGGCAGCCCTTATAAACCGGCATAGATGAAGATAGATTAAAAGGTCGTCTGAAACCTAAATTTTAGGTTTCAGACGACCTTTTATTTTGCTGCGTTCAACTTTAAACACTGTAAAAAGATTCAAAGCGATTCAAACCAAACCCAGCTTTTTCAGCAGCGCGATGCTGCCTGCGTCCACAAGCCTGAAGGTTTCGTCAAAGTCGCCGGTGTGCCACGGGTCGGGGACGTGGCGGTAGCCGCTTTCGCGGATGAGGTCGGTGAGTTTGAAGATTTTGTCAGGGTGTTTGCCAAACATTTTTTCCAGTTCGGCAAGGTTGTTGTCGTCCATGGCGATGATGAAGTCGAATTCATCGAAATCTTCGGGACGCACTTTGCTGCTGGTAAAGCCTTGATGGTCGATGCCGTGGGCGGCGAGGGTTTTGCGCGTGCCTTGGTGCATGTTTTCGCCGTCGTGCCAGCCGGATGTGCCTGCGCTGTCGGTGCGGACGCGGTGGGATACGCCTGCTTCGCGGGCGCGGTGGCGCAGGACGTATTCCGCCATGGGGGAGCGGCAGATGTTGCCGAGGCAGACGAAGAGTACGGAATGGTTTTTCATAGGCGGTTTAGGCGTGTTCGGAGAAGAATGGGTTGTGTCCGTCTAGAGACAGGGATTGCGCGTAGGTCGGCAGGTCGGCATTTTCCGGCAAAACGTCGTGCAGGATGCGGATATGCTCGACGCGGCATTCTGCCATCAGGTCGAGGAAGTTGTGTTGGATGACGGCGATGTTGTCGGAAGACGAAAGGTTCCACACGAACACTTGCGGGACGACTTCAAACGCGCTGTCGGTCGCGTTGAAGCCAAACAGAATCTGCCCGCCCGCCCTTGCGGCGATGACGACGCCGACGCGCGGACTTTGCATACGGATGGCGCGGATGGCATTGGTGGCGAACACGTCCATCGCCATGCGCTGACGGGTGTGGCTGCCATCGGTCAGGGCTTGGAGTGGGGTGTTCGGGGACAGCGGATTGGTGAAGAGGGTAACGCCGTCGGCGGCAAGGCTTTCCTGCCAAACCTGCATCAGCGGCAGGCCTGCTTGTTGCAGGTTGACGCCCAATGCGGTTTGCAGGTTTTTATCGCCGTAGCCCAGCGCGTAAACGACGTGGACAGATTGTCCTTCGGGGCAAATCAGCGGTTTGTCTTCAAAGGTTTGCAGGAACGCGGCGGCGGATTCGCTGTTTTGTTTCGCATTCCACCATTGTTCGGGCGTGATGCCGCTGAGATCGTCTGAATGGGTGAGGAAGGGCAGCCATTGGGTGTTTTGCGTTAAGGCGCGCAAGTGCGGATAGTTGGACAGACAGGCGGTCAGTGCTTCGGTAGGCAGCGCCAGGGACAGCGTGCGCTCTTGTTTGCAACCGGCGACGATGACAACGGGCAGGGCAAACCATTGGGTTTCGTCGTCGTTTTCTGCGGATAAGACTTGGTTGATGCTCTGCATCAGCGCGTTGTAGGTCTCCGCATCGGGTGCCATGGTCATGGCGACGGACAGGTTGACGTAGTAGTTTTGTTGGAGCTGGCTGCGGATTTCGGCTTGCAACTGTCCCACAGCAATCTTGCGGGTTGCGGAGGTCGTGCCGTGTGCGAGCAGGGAGGCGTTTACCAGTAAATGGTTTTTAACCGGAGTTTGCGGATAAGGACGTGTGTCGTGGAGGATGAAGGTGTTCATATGGATATAAATCGGTGGTTGTCCGGATAGCTCGGATTATAACAATATCGCGATACGGATTGGGAAAAGGTCGTCTGAAAACGCCGCTTCGGCAGCGTTCAAACAAATATTGCAGGCCGCTCAAACCCTTTTGACGTTTTCAGACGACCTCTTTTTCTAATTTTCTTTGTTTTCTTCTTTTGCCCAGTGCTCCCTTACCCGCGCTTTGCCGTCTGCGTCCAAACGGCGGTAAAGATTGATGACTTCCTCGGCGGAGGTGGTGTTTTCCGGCTGCGCCGTGCCAAACAGGGAGCGCACATAGTCATCCGCCGGATGGTTTTGAATATCCTGCGGCGTATCGACCTGCACCAGCCTGCCTTGGTGCATCACGCCGATGCGGCAGGCGAGTTTGGCGGCTTCGCTCATGTCGTGGGTAACGAAAACGATGGTGGTGCCGAGTTTTTTGTGAATCAACGACACGGTTTCCTGAAGGGAAGCGCGGGCGAGCGGGTCGAGGGCGGAAAAGGGTTCGTCCATCAGCAGGATGTCGGGTTTGGCAGCGATGGCACGCAGGATGCCGATGCGCTGCTGTTCGCCGCCGGAGAGTTCGTGCGGATAGCGGTTTAGGTAGGTTTCGGGCGGCATACCGACCAGCTCGAGCAGTTCGTTCACGCGCGATGTACGCTTCGGTTTGTCCCAGCCCAAAATGTCGGGCATCAGCTCGATATTCTGCCGCACGGTCATGGTAGGGAACAGGGCGATTTGTTGCAGCACGTAACCGATGCGGTGGCGCAGCCCGCGGATGTCGTAATCTTTGATACGCCTGCCGTTGAAATAAACATCGCCGTCGGTCGGCTCGGTCAGCGCGTTAATCATGCGCAGCGTGGTCGATTTGCCGCTGCCCGAACCACCCACCAACACGAAAAACTCGCCTTGGTAAATGGTGAGGTTCAGTTCGTTTACAGCGGTATGGCTGTCGTAGCGTTTGCTGACGTTTTTGAATTCGATTAAGGGGGTGTTGTGTTCAGGCTGCATCATAAATATCCTTTGCAACTTCGACAAAGCGGCGCGGCTCATGTTCCGAAAACTTTGGTAGGTCGACTGAAAAGTGCAGGCTGCTTTTTGGGTTTTCAGACGACCTTCAAAGCAGCCTGCACCCAGGTATCTTGGATTGACTAACGCGAGCTATCTGCCAAATACTTTCCGCCAAGCATTCGGATTGATTTTAAACTTGGCTTTGAACTGCAAACGTAGGTTTGCCGCGCTGCCGAAGCCGCTTTGTTCGGCGATGCGTTCTATCGGCAAATCCGTATTTTCCAACAAATCCTGCGCCTGCCATAGCCGCTCTGTGGTGAACCACTCACTGAAATTCATGCCTGTGGCTTGAGAAAAATGGCGGATAAAGGTACGACGGGAAACGGCTAATTTTTTTGCCAAATCGTCCAAGCGGTATGGGGTAGCAAGGTTTTGGCGCAGTTCGTCTAATAAGTGATTGATTTTGTCATCGGCGGTACGACGTTCGACAGGTCGGTGGATAAACTGTGCCTGCCCGCCTTCGCGGTGTGGTGCCGCAACCAAGGTACGGGCAAGGTCGTTGGCAACGGTTGCACCGTGGATTTTGCGGATGAGGTACAGGCAGCAATCCAGCCCGCCCGCCACACCTGCCGATGTTAAAAAGTTACCGTCTTCCACATATAGGCGGTTGGTATCCAGATGAATTTTAGGGAAACGGCGGACAAAGTCGTCTTCGGCAAGCCAGTGGGTGGCGGCGGTTCTGCCGTCTAAAAGTCCTGTGTAGGCGAGGGCGTAAGTGCCGTAACATAGGGCGGTGATATGCGCGCCACGTTGTATTGCTTTCTGTAAATGTGCGCTCAACTCGGGTGTCGGGGCTTCTTCAATATTGCACCAGCCTGCGATGACGATGATGTCGGCTTCTGCCGTCAAATCCAAGCCGCCGTGTACGGGAATACTCGCGCCCAGTGCCGTGATAACGTCTTTGCTGTCATCGGAACAGATTTTCAGGTCAAAGAGAGGATTGTCCCGATAGGTCGTCTGAAAAACAGAAAAGGGAATGTTGAAGACAAAATCATTCATACCCGATTGAGCATATAGCACGATTTTTGGGACAGTTTGATTTTGGCGAAACTCGTTACGCTCGTTTTCAGACGACATTTTGGCACTATCCTTGCGTTTATTGGCAATATTGCCTATTTTAGCCGATGCACCTGCTGCTTAAAATACGTTCCATGATTTTTTAAGGAGCAACATCATGAAATCCAAGCAATTTATTCTTGCCATTGTTTTGGGCGCGACAGCCTTTTCCGCTTGGGCAGACGATTCATACCAACATATCCGTAACGCTACCGCCAAGATCGAATATGCGGAGCAGACGTTTTTGATTGACCCGTTTTTCGCACCCAAGCATTCCATGAACGGCTTTGCCGGCACGTTCAACAGCCAAGCCAAAATGCCGCTGGTCGAGCTGCCGATGAGTGTGAATAAAATTTTGGACGGTGTGGATGCAGTTATCGTTACCCATACTCACGAAGACCATTGGGACGAAACCGCCGCACGTTCCATTCCGAAAAACCTGCCCGTATATGTGCAGCACCAAGCCGACGCGGCAAAAATCCGCAGCCAAGGCTTTACTGATGTACGCGTGTTGAACGGCAGCGCTGTCTTCAACGGCGTAACCATCAGCAAAACCGGCGGCGTACATGGCACAGAGGCCATGTATGCCAACCCGCAGCTAGCCGAAATCTTAGGTGATGCAATGGGTGTGGTATTCCAAAGCAACGGTCATAAAACCGCTTATATTATGGGTGATACTGTGTGGACGGCAGATGTAAACAAAGCATTGAACCGCTACAAACCCGATTATCTGATTATGAACACGGGCTACGCGCTGATTTCAGGTATTTCAGACGGCATTATTATGGGGACGGCTGATGTATTAAAAGCCAGCCAAGTCATGCCTAAAGCCAAAATCATCACCGTACACATGGATACCGTGAATCATACCGCCGTCAGCCGCGCCGATATGCGTAAATTTATACGCGGTCAAGGCATTGAAAGCCGTGTGAACGTTCCGGAAGACGGAGAAATCCTGAAACTGGATTGATAAACGACACATTACCCTAAGCAGCCTGCACCTTGTTTTCAAAGTGCAGGCTGCTTTCAGACGACCTCAAAAGCAGCCTGCACTTTAATTCCGAATTGCGCCATCCGCCCTCACTTCCCGCCCGCAATCATCTCTTGCTGTCGCGCCACAATTTTTGCCGCCATTTCCAAAAACAACTTTTGTTCGTCTGCCGACAAATCCGACAAAGCCGTTTGGTTGATGGCTTTGGCAATTTCCGTGGACTGCTGTTGCAAGGCGCGAGCTTGCTCCGTCAGCATAATCAGGCGGCTGCGCGCATCGTCGGGATTCGGTTCGCGCGTAATCAGGCCGTCGCGTTCCATCCGCGCCAACGTGTTGGCAATCGTTGCCTGTTTCAAATCGGCGCGTTCCACCAATTCCTGCTGGCTCAAACCGTCTTTCTGCCACAGTTCCAGCAATATCGGAAATTGCGCGGGGGCGATGCCCAAAGGCTTCAAACCTTCGCCCAATAAAATGGCAAATTGGCGGGCAATGTGGTTCATCAGATAGCCCGCTGATTCAGTTTTGAAAACTTCGTCCACTTTGTTTCCTTTCAAATCAAATTGTTGCGGATTATATCACAAATATAGCTTGCTATCTTAATTTATAGCACGCTATACTTATTTCAGCTCGATAGCTTGCTATCTAAACACTTTCAGACGACCTATCTTAAATGTTCAAAGGAAACCATAATGAACCGCAATACTTTACGCAAAATCCACGCCGCCGCAGGAGCGGGCGCATTTTTATTCATCGCTTCGTTTTGGAGCAGCATCGTGTTGAGCGAACTCTTCGGCTCGCACGAAACCGTCGCCGCCGTGAAGCAAACCATTGTTTATGCGCTGTTCGGGTTGATTGCCTGCATGGCAACCGCAGGCGCAACGGGCATGAAAATGGGCGGCAAAAGCAAACACGCCGCGATTGCCGCCAAACGCCGCCGTATGCCCTTTATCGCCGCCAACGGAGTATTGATTTTGCTGCCTTGCGCGTTTTTCTTAAACAGCCGCGCCGCCGCAGGACAGTTTGACAGCGTGTTTTACATCGTCCAAAGCATAGAACTGATTGCAGGCGCGGTCAATCTGACGCTGCTGGGCTTGAGCATGAAAGACGGTTTTTCTATCCGCAAGCCGAAACAAAAATCCACCCCACTTCATGTATAGGTAATGAGTGTCAGAATAGCGCGCCGAAATAAAAAGCAGCCTGCACCTTGTTTTCAAAGTGCAGGCTGCTTTTTTCAGGTAGCCTTTTGGCTGCGCTGAAACCCTGCTTTAGCTTCGCAGAAACTCGGCTTCCTTTGGAAACTTCGTTTTAACTTCGTTTTAACTTCGTTTTAACTTCGTTTTAACTTCGTTTTAACTTCGTTTTAACTTCGTTGAAGCTGCGCTTTCAGACGACCTGAAAAGCGGCTACCCGTTTCATCGGCCATGATTCCGTTGTCCAAACGCGTTCGAATTCTTCGGCGAAACCGTGTTGCGCGGCGTAGGTTTGCAGTTGTTGCCGCCAAGTCTTCGGGGCGATGTCGGCGGCGGCGCGGGTGGTGTGCAGCAGGTAGGGGCGGGTATCGAAAGCTTGGACGATGTTTTGGCTGACGGCGTTTAAGGCTTGGGGATTGTGGTCAGATTGCCGCTGTATTGTTCCAGCGCGGCGTTGAGCGATCGGTAGTGCATGGGGCATCCTTTGAAAGGCGTTCAGCGATAACTGATGACGATCATCGTACTGCCGTCTTTATTGTGGTAGTACGCGCCCGCATTGCCCCATGTAAATCGACGGCATTTGCCTGCTGCCGATGTTTCAATGGAGCAAGGGGCATCGCCCAGCTGCTTATCCAGCCATCGATCAAATTGTTTTCTGCGTTGCAATTCGCGCTCCTCCGACCATGCTGCCCAGCTGTTGTCCTCGCCTATCGGGCAGAAGAATATGGATAAGCTCTCCAGCCGTTGCTGCTCGAACTGAGCGGTAAGGGTGTATTGTTCGGACTGTTTGGTAAATGACAAACCGAAAAATGTTATTCCCGCTTGCAGATGATTCGGGCTGGATTTTGGGAAGCATGCAATCCAGTCATCAAGCGTGGTGCGTGCGCCAATAATGTTGCCGTCCGGCAGGCTGACGCTGCCGTTTTCAGGATTTATCTTCATCGGTTTGAATTTCCAAATGTAGTTTTCAGACGACCTGAAACTATGTTCGTATCCATGTCCGTTTTATAACGCCTTTAAATCGCACGATTTCTCATTTAACCAACAACCGTCCCTGTCTCGCCAAATTCAAAGTGGCCAGCAACAGCAACATCACCAAGCCGGAGCCTGTGATGGCGAGGAAATAGCCTAAAAACAGTAAACGTTGTTCGGCGATCAAATGGAAGCCGCAGCCCGTCATTGCCGCCAAGCCGAACGAGAAACCCCAAAAGCTGGGGCTGAAACCCTGTTCCAGCATCCAGGGCAGAAGGCGTAGCAGCAGCAGGAATTGCAGGCAGCCGTAGCCGATTAAAAGCAGCGCGAAGGTACCGATGTGTCCGCCCGATACGGCGAAATAGGCGCCGCAGCCGACAAAGGCGGGGGCAAGCTGAATGCCGACAATACCGCGCACAGGGGCGTTGACGGGTGTGCCGGTACGCAAACGGCTCAATATGGCGGCTTCCAAGCTAAGCCATGAAAACAGCCCTGCGCCCAAAAACAGCCAAGCGTAATCCGACCAACCCAATGCCGCCATTGCGGTAGCGCTGACAAAATTGGTGGCAACGGTGGGCAGGTAAACAATCGGCGTGGTGGCATCAAGGGTATGGACGCCGCGCCACAAGCCGCCTGCGCGGTACATGGCAAATGCCAACTGCCCCGCCGTTCCCAGCAAAATCAACCCTTTTGCCGGTAGCGTTTGGTAGGGTAAGGCTGCCAAACCTGCCAGCATCGTGGTAATCGGAATCGCACTGATGAAACAGCATTGCACCAAATCCTGCAAATCCTGCAAAAATTCGGGGCGGAAAAAACGGATTTTGATGATGTAGGCAATGACCAGCAGCAGCCAAAGCACGAAGGCGGCGGCTAACAGCGTTTCCGCAGCCCAATGCGGCAAAAGCCCGATACGCGCGCCGTAACGCCAAGACAAACCGAGCGCGAAAAGCCCCAACGGCATGCTGAAATAGCTGAGGGGGACGGGAAATTTTTGGGTACTCATGACAATGTGTGTGTTAAGGAAAGGCGGTAGTATAGCCGATTCAAATCGGTAAATGCAGCTTGGGTCGAGACCCGATAAAGACGTTAAATTTGTCTGAGACATTGGGTTTCAGCATGAGCCGTATCGGGTATGGATATGCTGATGTTTGAGTTTGTAAATGTGGTTTTCAGACGACCTTTTCAGATTTCGAGGTCGTCTGAAAAAGTAAATGCGGCAGTTGTGTCAAACAGGTTTGCGGAAGGTGATGCAGTAAAAGCGGTTGTCCTACAGCAGCCGCGTTTTCTTTTCCTGTACGGTTTCGGGAATGCAGTTTTCGATTTGTGTCAGGTCGAAATCGGTGTCTTGGAAGTAGTTCCGCGTGAATAGGCTTTTTTTGTATTGTTGTTGGATGAAATCGGTGGTTTCGTCTGCAATCATGATTTTGGTGCCGGGCTTGGCAACGCGCAGCATTTCGTTGATGGCTTTTTGTTTGTCGCTGAAAAAATTGATGCCGCCCACATGGAATACGACGTCGAACAGATTGTCGGCAAACGGTAAGTCTTCGGCGTTGCAGTGTACCAAGTCCAAGCCCGCTGCTTCTTTCCGCCATACGTCGCGGCAGCGTTCCAGCATACCGAGCGACAGGTCGGCGCCGGTCAAATCCAGCGCGGAGAGGTCGATGTCGGCGGGCAGGTGGTTTAAATCGACACCTGTGCCGATGGAGACGTAGAGCGCGGTGCAGTCCTGCCGCCATTCCGGTTCGCCCATCAGGCTGCGCCGCATTTCGTTGATGCTGTTGCCGTATCTGAGGCGGGCTATCCAGCGTTCGCCGAAATCGTACCAACGGGCGAGGCGGTTGTACATGTTCATGTATTTGGCGTTGTCGCCCGTTACCTTGTCGGAATCGAGGCACAACAGGATGCCCTCTTGTTCGGGCGGAAGCTGATTTTGCAGGGCGGGTTTGAGCTTTTGGATGAGCTTGGCGGAAGGCATGGTGCTTCTCCTGTCGATGATTAAACTATGCGTATCTCGAGTCGGTTTCGGCAAAGCCGTTAAAGCATTGGATTCATCTATCCAACTTATCCGGCGGGATCGTCTGAAAGCTTTATTAGATGGGGAACAGGCGATTTTGGGTGGCTGCGCTGCCTGAAATAAAGGCCGTCTGAAATCGTGTTTCAAACGGCCTTTTGACATAGTTTAAGACAAGGATGGATTAGAACTTGCTTTTGATGTCGTCAATCAGGTGCTCGGCTTTTTCTTTTGCTTCGCTAACCAGATGTTCTGCTTCTTCTTTGCCTTTTTTCAATACGTCGCTTGCTTTTTCCTCAATGTCGGCGGCAACTTCTTTGACTTTGCCGATGCCTTGTTGGATCACGCCTTCTGCTTGGAGTTTGGGATCGTCTAAGAGTTCTCCGGCTTTCTCTTTTACATTACCGCTGATTTGGTCTAATTTACCGCTCATGGTTTATTTCCTTGATGTTTATGTTGATCGAGAAATCACTATAGTCTAATTGGTAGCTTGTTGCAACTCGGAGGTCGTCTGAAAACCCGCTTCAATAAAATGAAAACTGTTTTCAGACGACCTGAATCATTTGCCCTTATCGTTTATCAAACCGTTTTTCTGCAAATAATCCCGCGCTACATCCTCCGGTTTTTCTCCGCCCACTTTCACGCGGTAGTTCATTTCAGTCATTTCGGCTTCGCTGATTTTGCCTGCCAGCTTGTTCAATGCGTTCACGACGTCGGGATGCTGTTCGGCAAACTCGGTTTTCATCAGCGGCGCGCCTTGGTAGGAGGGGAAAAGGGCGATGTTGTCTGAAAGGACGGCGAGGCGGTATTGTTTGAGGTCGCTGTCGGTGGAATAGGCTTCGACGAGGTCGATTTTGCCGTTTAGCAGGGCGGTGTAGCGCAGGGCGGGCTCGAGCGTCGAGAGGTGGTTAAACTGAATGCCGTGTTGTTGCAGGCCTTTGTAGCCGTCGGCGCGATCGGTAAATTCGAGGGTAAAGCCGGCGCGGATTTGGTTTTGCACGCGTTTGAGGTCGGAGATTTTGTGCAGGTTGTGCGCGGCGGCGTAGTCTTGGCTGACGGCGAGGGCGTAGGTGTTTTGGTATGACATCGGCGGCAGAAAGGTCAGCCGGTGTTGTCGGGCAAGCAGGTCTTTGGCGGTTTGGTAGGTCTGTTCGGGCGAAAGGCGGCGGTTTTGCTCTTCGGCAGGGACTTTGACCAGACTTTCGAGGACGGTGCCGGTAAATTCGGGATAAATATCAATTTCGCCGCTGTTTAAGGCGTTGAACAGGAATGAAGTTTTGCCGAAATTGGGTTTAAGCATCACCTGCGCGCGCGGATTATTTTCTTCAATCAACTGTTTGTACATATTGATGAGGATGTCGGGTTCGCTGCCGAGCTTGCCTGCGATGGTGATTTTTTGTGCGGATTGGTTCGTTTGAAAAATCGGTGTCAAACCGATGGCGATAAGGATGGCAAGCAGGGCGGCGGTAATCGGCATTTTGTGCTTGGACTTTTGCAGCATGCCGATGCCGCCGCTGACCAATACGGCGAGCAGGGCGGACAACAGCGCGCCGGTAAACGTCATCGCCATGTTGTTGCGGTCGATGCCGAGCAAAATCAGGTTGCCCAAGCCGCCTGCGCCGATAAGCGCGGCGAGTGTTGCCGTGCCGATAATCAATACGGACGCGGTGCGGATGCCGGAAATCATGGCGGGCAACGCCATCGGCAATTCAATGCGCCACAACGCCTGCCATCGGGACAAGCCGAACGCGGTGTGCGCTTCTTTGATGGCGGGATCGATTTGGCTCAAACCGAGATAGGTATTCTGAAAAATCGGCAACAGGGCGTAGAGCGTCAGCGCAATCAAAACCGGCGGCGAACCGATGCCGACAAAGGGAATCAGCAAACCAAGCAGCGCGAGGGACGGGATGGTTTGCAGGATATTGGTTACCTGCAAAACGCCTTCCGCCCAACGCCGTTTGTCCGCCAGCCACACAGCCAGCGGTACGGCAAGCGCGACGGCGCAAAGCAGGGCAATCAGGGAGAGGCGGAGGTGTTCAAGCGTCGCCTGCCACAGTTCGGCAGGTGGGACGGGAAGGAAATCAGGCATAAAGAATTGTCGGAATTGAAAATATTTCCGACAGTATAACCTAAGGGCAAAGAAGATAAAAAGGTCGTCTGAAAATCCGTTTTCAGACGACCTTTGCTTATGGGGAATGCCTTACATCACATCCAATACATCAATACCCAGCAAATCCAAGCCTTGTTTCAGCGTGTCGCCGGTGAGTTTCGCCAGTTGCAGGCGGCTGTTGCGGGTTGCACCTTCGGCTTTGAGTATCGGGCAGGCTTCGTAGAAGCGGCTGAACAAGGTGGCGGTTTGGTAGAGGTAGGCGGCGAGGTAGTGCGGATACGCCGTGTCTGCCACGCTTTGCAGCACGTCTTCGAATTTCAGCAGCTCGGCGGCAAGCTGTTTTTCCAGCGGTTCGGTCAAAACGGTGGGCGCGGCCGCGTCCCATTCGCCTGCTTTGCGGAACACGCTTTGCACACGGGTGTAGGCGTATTGCAGGTAGGGGGCGGTATTGCCTTCAAACGAAAGCATGGCGTCCCAGTCGAACACATAATCGCTGGTACGGTTTTTGCTTAAATCGGCGTATTTGATCGCACCGATGCCGACGGTTTTGCCGATTTTAGCGGCTTCATCCGCGCCCAATTCGGGATTTTTCTCTTTCACCAAAGTCGTGGCGCGCTCGACGGCTTCGGTCAGCAGGTCAACCAGTTTCACGGTGTCGCCGCTGCGCGTTTTGAACGGTTTGCCGTCTTTGCCCATCATGGTGCCGAAGCCGATAAACTCGGCTTTTGCATCTTCCGGCAGATAGCCTGCTTTGCGGGAAGTGGTGAAAAGTTGTTCGAAGTGCAGGGCTTGGCGGTGGTCGACGACATACAGCAGGCGGTCGGCTTTCAGACGACCTATGCGGTAGCGCAGGCAAGCCAAATCGGTGGAGGCGTAGAGGAAGCCGCCACCTTGTTTTTGCACGATAAATGCGGCGGGTTCGCCTTCTTTATTTTTAAACTCGTCCAAGAACACGACTTTCGCGCCGTCGTCTTCGACCGCCAGACCTTTTTGAACCAAATCATCGACCACGGGCTGCAAATCGTCGTTGTATTTCGATTCGCCCGCCACGTCTTCAGGGCGCAGTTTCAAGCCCAGCGTGTCGTAAACGGCTTGGGCGTGCGAGAGCGAAATATCGACAAACTGTTTCCACAACGCCAACACGGTTTCATCGCCGCCTTGCAGTTTCACAACGTATTCGCGCGCGGTGTCGGCAAAGGCTGCATCTTCGTCAAAGCGCACTTTGGCGGCGCGGTAAAACTGCTCCAAATCCGCCAGCTCAAACGCGGCGTTGTCTTTTTGCTGCTCAACCAAATAAGCGACCAACATGCCGAACTGAGTACCCCAGTCGCCGACGTGGTTTTGGCGGACGACGGTGTTGCCCATAAATTCCAACACGCGCGAAATGCTGTCGCCAATGATGCTGGAACGCAGATGTCCGACGTGCATTTCTTTTGCCAGATTGGGCGAGGAATAGTCGATGACGACGGTTCGCGGTTTGTCAGTTTTTGCCACGCCGAAACGCGCGTCGTTTAGAGCCGCATGAATGTTTTTGGCGAGAAATTCAGGGCGCAGGCGCAGGTTGATAAAACCGGGACCGGCGACTTCTGCGCTTTCAATAACGGCGTTGTCCGCCAATGCTTCGGCGACTTTTTGCGCCAACTCGCGCGGATTTTGTTTGGCTTTTTTAGCCGCGCCCATCACGCCGTTGATTTGGAAATCGCCGTGTTCGGCGTTTTTGGTCGGCTGCAAGACAACGGGGCTGTCGGTGATGCCTGCGGCGGCAAAGGCGGCGGCGGCTTCGCGTTCGACGGTTTGATGTAGGTTCATGAAGTTCGGTCTCTCGGTTAAATTCAAATCAGGCGGTATTTTAAAAGAATTTGGGGTGTTGAAACAGGGCTAAGGTGAAAGGTCGTCTGAAAACCTTGGATTCGGGTTTTCAGACGACCTTTTGCATGAAGTTGGTCTGAACTGCTTTGATTTCTGCGAAGCCTTTATTTTGCTTCTTTGGAGGCGTTTTTGCGGGCGGCTTTGCTGTTGTCTGGTTTTGTTTGTTTTTGAGTTTTGCGGCTGTTTACCGCATCCAACCACTCTTCGCGTTCGGCTTTTATTTTGGCTGCAACTTCTTCCACCATCGTCTTCGGCGGTGCGGCCGCTGCCGCTTGTGCCTGTTGCTGGTATTTCTGCCAGTAATCCCAGCCAAACCATCCGCCAGCGGCAAGCAGGGCGATGATGGGGATAATCAGCAAGAGCTTGGAAAAGGTTTTTTTATACGGTTCGGGTTCGGTGTCGAAAAAGTCGAATTCATCGACACAGTCAAGGGAGAAGCAGATATTTTCGGCTTCGTCGCGTCCGCGTCTGCCTTTGACGATGTCGAATGAGACGCGTTGGCCTTCGGCAGGCGGACGTGTCAGTGTGGTAAAGGCGGAAAGTGGGGCGAATACTTCTGTACCCATGCTTTCTTCGCGGATGGCTCCAAATTGGCGGTTGTCATTCCAGCGTGTAATCGTACCGTAATAGCGCATAGTTTTATGTAATTTGAATAGTTGTTGTTTGGGTCGTATTTTAAACGAAATCTGTAAAGGAACAAGGGGAGCGGTTGATATTTAAATGTAAATTCTGTGGCATCGGGAACGGCAGGTTTCAGACGACCTCTGTCGGGCCGGCATGATTCGGTAGGGAAAGTGATGTTTTAAACAAAAAAAGGAAACATATCGTTTCCCTTTTCTGTTATTCAATAACGTAACCTTCTTTGTCCCAATTTGTCTTTTTCACTATTTGGTCGTTGGCGTAAACTGTTTCAGACTTTTTGGCTCCGTCGTCATACCATTCCAGAACAACGCCGTTGCGTTTGCCGTTGGTAATGGTAATTTCAGAAAGGGCGCGGCCGTTTTCGTCCCAACTCATGATTTCGGTCGGTTTATCGTTGACCATGGTCATTTCGGTTTTTGGGCTGCCGTTGGGATACCATTGCTTCCAGTAGCCGTTTGCCTTGTCGTGTTTGAACTGGATTTCACTTTCTTTCGTGCCGTTGCGGTAATAGCGTGAGCCGACGCCTTCGCTCAAGCCGTTCAGATAGGGCATGACCGCCGATTTTTTACCGTTGGGGTACCAGTTGGTCCATTCGCCGTTCGGCTTGCCGTTGCGGTAGCTGCCGATCATTTTCTTTTGCCCGTTGAAATGCCAGAGCGTCAAAGTACCGTTGTTGAGGACGGGTACAAAGGTTTTGATCTGCGCCGCCGGTATTTCATACGGGTCGGAATATTTTTTCATGGACGGATAGTAAAAGTCCTGCACTTGCGCTACGCCGGATTCGACGGTGTATTGGCGGACGTAAGCTACCGATGACATTGTGGCGGTAATTTTGCCGTTTTGATTGAAATAAACGGAGTGGGTTTGTGCCGAAGCTTGAAGCGACGCGCCAAGCAGGATGCAGGCGGTCAGGCTGTTTGTCCAAAAGTGGTTCATTGTCTGATTGTTCCGATGTGGCGGAGGTGTAAATAATAGGTATTTAGTTGAGTCGTCAAGTCGATAATATTTGAATAAAGCATATTCCGGCTGTTATTCGTCATTATAATCCATCAGGTCATGCGGGTTAAATATAATATTTTTATGAATGCTTATTGAAATACAGACAATAAATATAAGAAATGGTTCCGATTGGAATATTGAATTTGTGTATAGGGAGGTCGTCTGAAAACAGATTAAACAGATATGTTCAACGTTAATAATATAGTGGATTAACTTTAAACCAGTACGGCGTTGCCTCGCCTTAGCTCAAAGAGAACGATTCTCTAAGGTGCTGAAGCACCAAGTGAATCGGTTCCGTACTATCTGTACTGTCTGCGGCTTCGTCGCCTTGTCCTGGTTTAAAGTTAATCCACTATAATGGTTGGGGGCGAGCGCAATCATGAAAATACGGCCAAAAACCTATATGCAGAAGATTTTCGACCGTATCAAAATCGGCAAGAGATTACTCCAATCCCAGCAATTGCTCGCGGGTCAGCAAGAATACGAATCCGTCGCCGCCGCTGGTTTCCAACCAAGTGAACGGCAGCTCGGGATAGGCGGCTTCCAATACGTCGCGGTTGTGTCCGATTTCGACCAACAGTACGCCTTTGGAGTTCAGGTATTTGGCGGCGTGCAGTAGGATTTGACGGGTGGCGTCCAAACCGTCTTCACCGCTGCCCAAGGCGAGTTCGGGTTCGTGCAGGTATTCGTCAGGCAACATATCGACCGATTCGGCATCGACATAAGGCGGGTTGGAAACAATCAGGTCGTATGTACCTTCCAATCCTTCGAACAAATCGGTATGAATCAAGTTGATACGCTCTTCCAAACCATAATCTTCAACGTTGATGGCAGCTACTTCCAGCGCATCCAAACTCAAATCGACGGCGTCGATTTCAGCGGCAGGGTAGTGGTGTGCCATTTGGACGGCGAGGCAGCCGCTGCCGGTACACAAGTCCAATGCGCGGTGAACCAATTCGGGATGCTCTATCCAAGGGGTAAGGCTGTCGCCGAGCAGTTCGTAAATAAACGAGCGCGGTACGATGACGCGTTCGTCAACATAAAAATCGAAATCGCCTTGCCATGCCTGATGGGTGAGGTAGGCTGCGGGGATGTGTTCGACTGCGCGGCGTTCCAGCACTGACAATACTTCTTCTTTCTCGCTTTGCAACAGCTTGGCATCGAGGTAAGGTTCCAGCGTGTCCAGCGGCAGGTTGAGGGTGTGCAGGATCAGGTAGGCGGCTTCGTCGTGCGCGTTGTCCGAGCCATGCCCGAAAAACAAACCGGCATCGTTGAAACGGCTGACGGCGAAACGCAGGATGTCGCGGACGGTGGTCAATTCTTGGGCTGCTTGGGTAAACATATTGCACTCTCAAATAATGTAAATTAATGTTTGCATTATAACAGCAAGGTCGTCTGAAAACGGTGTTTGCTTGAATATAACGTTTTCAGACGACCTCGATAAGCATAGTTCAATCTCAATCCACCCCGCGGGCGCGGTTTTCATGGAATTGTGCCTGCCAGTCGGCAAATTTTCCTTGCTCGATGGCTTCGCGCATTTCCGCCATGATGACTTGATAGAAATGCAGGTTATGAATGGTGTTGAGTTGCGCACCCAAGATTTCGCCGGTGCGGTGCAGGTGGTGCAGGTAGGCACGGCTGAAGTTTTGACAGGCGTAGCAGGTGCAGCTTTCGTCTATCGGACGCTTGTCGAGCTTGTGTTTGGCGTTTTTGATTTTCAAATCGCCGAAACGGGTGAACAGCCAGCCGTTGCGTGCATTACGGGTGGGCATGACGCAGTCGAACATATCCACGCCGTGCGCCACGCCGTAAACGAGGTCTTCGGGTGTGCCGACGCCCATCAGGTAATGCGGTTTGTGTTCGGGCAGCATCGGTCCGACGGCGCGCAGCATGCGGTACATTTCGGGTTTGGGTTCGCCGACGGACAGACCGCCGATGGCAAGGCCGGAGAAGTCGAATTGTTCCAAGCCGCGCAGCGATTCTTCGCGCAAATCTTCATACATCGCACCTTGCACGATGCCGAATAGGGCATTCGGGTTCTTCAAGTCTTCAAAGGCTTTTTTGCTTCGTTCTGCCCAACGCAGGCTCATTTGCAGGGATTTTTGCGCCTGTTCGTGCGTTGCTTCGCCCGGTGTGCATTCGTCCAACTGCATCACGATGTCGGAATTGAGTACAGTCTGGATTTTCATGGAGATTTCGGGCGAGAGGAAGAGTCTGTCACCGTTAATCGGGCTTTGGAAGGTGCAGCCTTCTTCAGTCAGTTTGCGTATATCGGAAAGCGAGAAAACCTGAAAACCGCCTGAGTCGGTCAGAATGGGTTTGTCCCAGCCGATAAATTCGTGCAGACCGCCGAATTGCTCGATGACTTCCAAACCAGGGCGCAGCCATAAATGGTAAGTGTTGCCCAAAATAATTTGTGCCTTGATATCGTGCAGGTTTTGCGGATTCATCGCTTTGACCGAGCCGTAAGTGCCGACCGGCATAAATACGGGCGTTTCGATTTTGCCGTGGTTCAGTTCCAGCGTGCCGCGTCGGGCATGACCGTCTTTTTTATGTAAGGTAAATTTGAGCATAGGTTGTATCTATAATGTCAAAAACGGCGTGCGAAGCCGCCGTGCAGTCAAACGATTGAGGTAAAAAACAGGATTATAAAGGATTTTCATCACAATAGCGGTGTTTGAATATTTCAGACGACCTTATTCGTATCGAGATGTTCACTGTTGAAAATGTTTCAAAAAAATCACAATGTTCCGACAATGTCGTCTGAAACCTCATTTTCATGCTTGCCATCGCGTCAAAGTATCGTCTATAATCCGAACCCTGTTAAACAGGCACGTAGCTCAGTTGGTTAGAGCACCACCTTGACATGGTGGGGGTCGTTGGTTCGAATCCAATCGTGCCTACCAAATTTCCCAAACGGCATTTATGCCGTTATTTTTTAATGTTTTGGAGCTTTTTTGATGTTGAACATTACCTTGCCGGACGGCTCAGTCCGCCAATACGAATCGCCCGTTACCGTGGCACAGATTGCCGCGTCTATCGGAGCAGGTTTGGCGAAGGCGACGGTGGCGGGTAAGGTAAACGGCAAATTGGTCGATGCGTGCGATCCGATTACCGAAGATTCAACCGTCCAAATCATTACCCCGAAAGACCAAGAAGGCGTTGAAATCATCCGCCACTCTTGCGCCCACCTTGTCGGCCATGCAGTCAAGCAACTTTATCCTAATGCAAAAATGGTTATCGGCCCCGTCATTGAAGAGGGCTTTTATTACGATATTGCTACGGAAAAACCGTTTACGCCCGAAGATGTTGCCGCTATCGAAGCGCGCATGAAAGAATTGATTGCACAAGATTATGATGTAATCAAAATCATGACCCCGCGTGCCGAAACCATCAAAATTTTCCAAGATCGCGGTGAAGAATACAAGCTGCGCCTGATTGACGATATGCCTGAAGTTGAAGCAATGGGTATGTATCATCATCAGGAATATGTCGATATGTGCCGCGGTCCGCACGTTCCGAACACCCGTTTCCTGAAAAACTTCAAGTTGACCAAGTTGGCAGGTGCATACTGGCGTGGCGACAGTAATAATGAAATGCTGCAACGTATTTACGGTACGGCTTGGGCGACAAAAGACGAATTAAAAGCCTATATCCAGCGTATCGAAGAAGCAGAAAAACGCGACCACCGAAAATTGGGTAAACAACTGGATTTGTTCCACTTGCAAGACGAAGCACCGGGTATGGTGTTTTGGCATCCCAAAGGTTGGGCTTTGTGGCAAACTATTGAGCAGCATATGCGCAAAGAGCTGAATGCTGCCGGCTATAGAGAAGTCAAAACCCCCCAAATCATGGATAAAACCTTTTGGGAAAAATCCGGTCATTGGGATAACTACAAAGACAATATGTTCGTAACCAGTTCGGAAAAGCGCGAATACGCGGTTAAACCGATGAACTGTCCCGGACATGTTCAAATTTTCAATAACGGCTTGCGCTCGTACCGTGATTTGCCGATGCGTTTGGCAGAATTTGGTTCTTGCCATCGCAACGAGCCGAGTGGTGCATTGCATGGATTGATGCGTGTTCGCGGTTTTGTGCAAGACGATGCGCATATTTTCTGCACAGAAGATCAAATCGTTAGCGAAGCGCGGGCATTTAATGAATTGCTGGTTCGTATTTACAAGCAATTTGGTTTCCATGATGTATCGGTCAAGCTTTCACTGCGTCCTGAGAAGCGCGCCGGTTCAGACGACGTGTGGGATAAGGCAGAACAAGGTCTGCGCGAAGCATTGACTGCTTGCGGCGTGGAATGGGACGAGTTGCCGGGTGAAGGCGCGTTCTACGGACCTAAAATCGAATATCACGTCAAAGACGCATTGGGACGTTCTTGGCAGTGTGGTACGCTGCAACTGGACTTTGTATTGCCGGAACGCTTAGATGCAGAATATGTAACCGAAAACAATGACCGCGCCCGTCCGGTAATGTTGCACCGCGCCATTTTGGGTTCTTTGGAGCGATTTATCGGTATTCTGATTGAAAACCACACAGGTTCTTTCCCGTTGTGGTTGGCTCCGGTTCAAATGGTGATTATGAATATCACCGAAAATCAAGCAGATTACTGCCGTGAAGTGGCTGCTAAATTGCAAGCCGCTGGCTTCCGTGTAGAGCTGGATTTGCGTAACGAAAAAATCGGTTACAAAATCCGTGATAACAGCCAATACCGCTTCCCTTATCAAATCGTTGTCGGCGATAAAGAGAAGCAGGAAAACAAAGTGGCCGTGCGCCGCAAAGCAGAAGACTTGGGTTCTTTGGATTTGGATGATTTCATTGCACAACTGCAGCAAGAAATCGCAGACGCCCTCGTCAACCATTAATTTTTATAGGAGTATTCATCATCGCTCAAGAACGCGAAGCACGAATCAATGGCGAAATTACCGCTAAAGAAGTGCGTTTAATCAGTGAGTCAGGCGAACAGCTTGGTGTCGTATCGGTTCGTGAAGCTTTGGCTATGGCCGAAGAGCAGGATGTGGATTTGGTAGAGATTTCCCCTACTGCCAAACCGCCCGTGTGCAAACTGATGGATTACGGTAAATATAAATACCAACAAGCCAAGAAACGCGACGAAGCCAAGAAAAATCAGAAGCAGGTGCAAATTAAGGAAATCAAATTCCGTCCGGGTACTGATGAAGGCGATTATCAAATCAAAATGCGCAACATCAACCGCTTCTTGGCTGACGGCGATAAAGTCAAAGTAACACTCCGTTTCCGTGGTCGTGAAATGGCTCACCAACAACTCGGTGCGCAACTTTTAGAGCGCGTAAAAGAGGATTTGGCGGAAGTGGCCCAAATCGAATCCTTCCCTAAAATGGAAGGACGTCAAATGGTGATGATGATTGCACCGAAGAAAAAATAAAGTTATAATTCTCGGCTTACTCCAATTGCCGCTTCGGAGTAAGCTTTTGATTGGCGGCAAAAACCGTGGTATTTTGGGTTCAAGTGTTTGAAACCAATGTTTTAAAACCCCCTGATGCCTTATCTAATAACGAATGGAGTTTTCCCATGCCTAAAATGAAAACCAAGTCTAGCGCAAAAAAACGCTTCAAAGTACTGGGTAACGGCGGTGTAAAACGCGCTCATGCGTTCAAACGCCACATCTTGACTAAAAAGACTACTAAAAACAAACGCCAACTGCGCGGTACCTCTATGGTAAACGATCGCGATTTGGCTTCTGTTGCTAAAATGTTACCCTACGCTTAAGGAGTTTAGAATATGCCACGCGTAAAACGCGGTGTAACCGCTCGTGCCCGTCACCAAAAAATCTTCGCGTTAGCCAAAGGCTACCGCGGTCGTCGTAAAAACGTATACCGCGTTGCCAAGCAAGCGGTAATGAAAGCCGGTCAATACGCATACCGTGACCGTCGTCAACGCAAACGCCAATTCCGTCAATTGTGGATTGTCCGTATCAATGCAGGTGCCCGTGAAAATGGTCTGTCTTACAGCAAATTCATGAACGGTCTGAAACGCGCCGCTATCGAAATCGACCGCAAAGTATTGGCTGATCTGGCTGTATTCGATAAAGCCGCTTTTGCACAATTGGTTGAGAAAGCTAAAGCTGCTTTGGCTGCTTAATCCAAAAAATTTAAAAAGGAAGCTGAGGCTTCCTTTTTTCTTTGCCTAAAGAAAGTCTATGTGATTGATTTTCTTTCTTTAAAGTCTATTTTTTTGAATTAATTTGCGCTAAAATACGCCGATTCTATCAAACGGATTGGCCGGAAACGGATAAAAGGTCGTCTGAAAAGTTTGGCAACACCAAACCATACAGGCGACCTCATTGTTTCAGACGACCCATCATCAACCGACAGACGATAAAACCACTATGGAAAATGTAAACCGTATCGTTGCAGAAGGCATTGCCGCAGTAGAAGCCGCGCAAGACTTCAACGCTCTAGAACAAATCAAAGCCCGTTATCTTGGTAAAACCGGTGAGTTGACCGGACTTCTGAAAACCTTAGGTCAAATGTCGCCTGAGGAGCGCAAAACCATAGGTGCGCATATCAATGAATGCAAAAACCAGTTTCAGACGGCCTTTAACAATAAACGTGATGCGCTCAACGAAGCCAAACTCCAAGCCCAACTTGCCGCCGAAGCACTCGATATTACCCTGCCCGGACGCGCGCAGGAAAATGGCGGTCTGCATCCTGTAACCCTGACTTTGCAGCGCGTGGTCGAACTCTTTCACGGCATGGGCTTTGAAGTGGCGGACGGCCCGGAAATCGAAGATGATTTCCACAACTTTCAAGCCCTGAATATCCCCGCAAATCATCCCGCCCGCGCCATGCAGGATACGTTCTACGTTGAAAACGGCGATGTTTTGCGTACGCACACTTCCCCGATTCAAATCCGCTACATGCTCGACAAAAAAGAGCCGCCCATCCGCATTATTGCCCCCGGCCGCGTCTATCGCGTGGATAGCGACGCTACGCACTCGCCCATGTTCCACCAAGCTGAAGGTCTGTGGGTGGAAGAGGGCGTAACTTTCGCCGATTTGAAAGCCGTGTTTACCGATTTTATCCGCCGCTTTTTCGAACGCGATGATTTGCAAGTACGTTTCCGTCCGTCTTTCTTCCCGTTCACCGAACCGTCCGCCGAAATCGACATCATGGGCGAAAACGGCAAATGGCTGGAAGTCGGCGGTTGTGGCATGGTGCATCCCAACGTGTTGAAAAACGTGAATATCGATCCCGAGAAATACACCGGTTTCGCTTTCGGCATTGGCCTCGACCGTTTCGCCATGCTCCGCTACGGTGTGAATGATTTGCGACTGTTTTTCGACAATGATTTGGCGTTTTTGAAGCAGTTTTCTTGAAAAGGCCGTCTGAAAAGTTTTCAGGCTGCCTGTTAAAGTACAAGAGCGATTCGATAGAGACGCCGGCTCCCAAATTCGCGACGCATTACGTCCTGAATTCACACAGGTTTCGAGCAAACGTTTCAGAGGACCTATTCTGATGGACAGACTGACCGCCGAACAACGCCGAAAATGTATGCAGGCCAACAAAAGCAAGGGCACGAAACCCGAGCTTCTGCTGGCTAAGGCCATGTGGAAACTCGGGCTTCGTTACCGGAAAAACAGCAAAACCGTTTTTGGCAAACCGGATTTCAGTTTTAAAAAATACAAAGTCGCCGTATTTGTGGATGGAGAGTTTTGGCATGGCAAAGACTGGGAAAAGCGCAAAAACGACATCAAGAGCAACCGGGAATTTTGGCTTGAAAAAATCGAACGCAACATACGGCGCGATGCCGAAGTAACAGGCCGTCTGAAAGAAGAGGGTTGGACGGTGTTTCGGTTTTGGGGAGGGGATGTTGTGAAAAATGCCGAAATACCCGCCCGAAAAATTTCAGGCTGCATTTCGGCAAAGCAGTGTTTAAAGCAGGGGAATGATGTTTTGGGCAATACTGCGGATGACGTTTACTGCGACTGAATTGCCGAACTGTTTGTAAAGCTGAACGTCCGACACACCGCGCTTTCTGGCTTTTTCTACTATTTCATCAGGGAATCCCTGCAACCGTGCGGCTTCCAGCGGGGTAAGTTTGCGGGGGTTGGCATTTTTCTGTTCGATCAGGATTTCCGATCCGTCTTTGTAGTAGCGTGCGGAAATGGTGTTGGTATAGTCAGATTGGGCATTAAACAAACCATACCCGAAACCGTTTCCTTTTTGCCGATGTTCGGCCTTCCGCCGCAGGTGTCCCTGCCAGAGTTTGTCTGAAATAGTGTATTTGGGGTCTGGGTTTTTTTCCAAAATGTCCCCCACGCTGACGGTTTTGGGTATCGGCTCGGGAAATTTGAACTGTTCTGCATCCTGTTCGGACAGGAATCCGACGATATAGATGCGTTCGCGGTTTTGCGGCAGGTTGAAGTCCTTTGCAGCCATCACTTTGGCACTGACGGTGTAGCCGAGAGCGCTTAGGGAATCGTAAATAGTTTTGAAAGTCCGCCCCTTGTCATGCCCTTTTAATCCCTTTACGTTTTCCAAAAGAAAGGCTTTCGGACGTTTTTGGCGGATGATCTCCTCGATATGGAAGAACATTGTCCCGCGTGTGTCGGTAAAACCTTTTTTCAGCCCTGCCTGACTGAACGGCTGGCAGGGAAAACCTGCCAGCAGTAGGTCGAAATCAGGGATTTCAGACGGCGTGATTTGGGTGATGTCGCCGTGTGGAACGTCGCCGTAGAACGCGTGATAGGTGGTTTTGGCGAATTTGTCGATTTCCGAGCTGAATACGCATTGTCCGCCTGCTTCTTCAAACGGCAGCCTGATGCCGCCGATGCCCGCAAACAGGTCGATAAAACGAAATGGCGGGTTTTGTACCTGCTTCGTTTTCCTAAAGCTGGAATACAGTTGGAATTCGATGAATTCTTGGATATTGAGCTGGTTTGATTTGCAGTGTGCAACCAATTTGTTGTAAAGGGTGTCGTCCAGTTTGATGTGTATCTGCTTCATATCAGGGTGTAAAAATGTACCAAATTGCGCACATTTTATTTTTTACCCGAGATTTTGCCAAGTAATTTTTGAAATTGGGTCTCTTAATGAAATGCATAGAAAATATCGTATTGCAGCCTGAAGCCGAATGTGAATGGGATGATTTGGAAGAAACCGAAGGTTTTTACCGTCCGCTTTATGCGTTGCTTTATACCGGATTGCCAAATCACGGAAGATTGATGTCTCTGGATTGGGATGATTTCAAAGAAAGGGCAGAAGGTTTATACAACGCATTATCCCACGAAGTACAAAGGAGGCTGAGAAAATCTGTTGGCACTGCTCCTACAGACTACAGAAAGAATCCCCATCAAAAATTGGCTTGGATGTTTGCAAACCGATTTCCTGCTTTTGGTGCGGTGCTGAAACACGTCCATTTGAATGCGGATATTCTGCTGAAAACAGTAGCTCTTCTAATGGAAGAAGATGTTGGTGCAGAAAACTTTATCCGCTTTAAAACCAAAATTGACGCATTAAACCGACTGGCTTGGACAAGAACTCAGACGGATTCCGAATCTCAAAGCGGCGTTTCCAATCTGGGTACAATTTCTGAAACCTTATTGGAAAGGGCATTGGCAGATTTGATTGACGGCAGCCGTTTTTTCAAAACCAGTAATCAGGAAATTCAGTCTTACGGAGATTTTGTCCTGATGTGTCTGCCCAACAATCTGTGGTTGTCGGTAAAGTCGAACTATGCGCGGGAGAGGCTGCTTGCATCCGGCTATACGACAGATATTCTTGGTGTCGGTTTCTTTACTGATTACAGAGAATTTACCAGCAAGGCAAAAATCCGCAATTTTCAAAGGGTCGGATTTTTGGCTATGTATCTGCCGGATGTTCCGGTTTCCCGAGATCAGCAGGAAGCAGAAATAAGTACTTATGAAGAAGTCAGAGAATTTTATCAGCGGCAGAATCATGAAATGCCAAAGAATATCAACGGTACAGATTTTCTGAGACCTTTGTCAGGTCTCTATAACGATTTGGCAGCATTGCTTGAAGAAGAAAATATCCAAAACAGGACAACCATCAAATTTTAAATCCGAAAGAGCAAAACCATGCAATTTTCCTACTCCTGGCTGAAAACCCAAGCCAATCCTAATCTTTCTGCTGATGAGCTTTCGCACTTGCTGACCATGTCCGGTCTGGAAGTGGAAGAGAGCGAGACTGCCGCACCTGCGTTTACGGGCGTGGTAATTGCCGAAGTGAAATCCGTTGAAAAACATCCTGATGCCGACCGTTTGAACGTTACCCAAGTTGATGCGGGTACGGGTGAGTTGGTGCAGATTGTGTGCGGTGCGCCGAATGTGAAGGCGGGCATCAAAGTGCCGTGTTCGCTGCCGGGCGCGGTGTTGCCGGGTAATTTCAAAATCAAGCCGACCAAGATGCGCGGTGTGGTGTCGAATGGGATGTTGTGTTCCACCGACGAACTTGGTCTGCCCGATGACGGCGTCAACGGCTTGCACATTCTGCCGCAAGATGCTCCCGTCGGCGCAAACATCCGTGAATATCTGGATTTGGACGATACGGTATTCACGCTGAAAATCACGCCGAACCGTGCCGACTGCCTGAGCATTAAAGGTATTGCGCGCGAAGTGTCCGCGCTGACGGGTTGCGCGTTTAAGCAGCCTGCAATCCATGCCGCGCCAATCACGGGCAGCCGCAAACAGCCCGTGCAGATTGATGCCCCTGTCGATTGCGGCCGCTTTATCAGCCGCGTGATTGAAAACGTGAACGCGCGCGCCGCTACGCCGGATTGGATGAAGCAGCGTTTGGAGCGCAGCGGTATACGCAGTATTTCCGCGCTGGTGGACATTGGCAATTATGTGATGCTGGAAATCGGTCAGCCGATGCATGTTTTCGATGCCGACAAACTTTCAGGCAGCCTGCACATCCGCCGCGCGCGTGAAGGTGAAACGTTGGAATGCCTGAACGAGAAAACCGTCTCTCTGTCTGAAAACACGCTGGTAGTCGCCGATGAAAAAGGCGCGTTGAGCTTGGCAGGTCTGATGGGCGGCGCGGCAAGCGCGGTTTCAGACGACACGCAAAATATCGTGCTGGAAGCGGCTTGGTTTGCGCCTGAAATCATTGCCGGCAAATCGCGCCAGTACGGTTTTGGCTCGGATTCGTCGTTCCGCTTTGAGCGCGGCGTGGATTACCGTTTGCAGGCTGATGCTATCGAACGCGCTACAGAATTGGTTTTGCAAATCTGCGGCGGTGCGGCGGGCGAAATGGTGGAAGCGTTGGGCGAATTGCCTGAAGCGAAGCAGGTTGAATTGCGTTTGGGTCGTCTGAAAACCGTATTGGGCGTGGACATTCCTGCCGAACAGGTGGAAACCATTTTGCAGCACTTGGGCTTGCAGCCTGAAAAAACGGCGGAAGGCTTCCGCGTTACCGCGCCGAGCTTCCGTTTCGACATCGAAATCGAAGCCGATTTGATTGAAGAAATCGGCCGCGTTTACGGCTATGAAAATATCCCCGACGATTACACGTCAGGTCGTCTGAAAATGTTGGCGCTGCCCGAAACCCGCCGTCCGCGTTTTGCCGTTTATAACGAAATGGCGGCGCGTGGCTACCGCGAAGTGGTCAGCTATGCCTTTGTTGACGAGCAGTGGGAACACGATTTTGCCGCCAACGCCAACCCCATCCGCCTGCAAAACCCACTGGCGGCACAGTATGCCGTGATGCGTTCCACGCTCATCGGCGGCTTGGTGGAAATTTTGCAAAACAACCTGAACCGCAAGCAAAACCGCGTGCGCGTGTTTGAAATCGCCCGCGTGTTCAGCAAAGGTTCAGACGGCCAGTTTGTACAAAACGAACGCATCGGCGGCCTGTGGTACGGCGCGGCGATGCCCGAACAATGGGGCGAGAAAACGCGCAACGCGGATTTTTACGACATCAAGGCCGATGTAGAAAATCTGTTGAAAAACAAAACAGTTGAGTTCGTCAAAACCGAACATCCCGCCCTGCATCCAGGCCGCGCCGCCAATATCGTTTCAGACGACCAAATCATCGGCTTTGTCGGCGAACTGCATCCGAAATGGCTGCAAAAATACGACTTACCGCAAGCGCCGCTTGTATTTGAAATCGACATGTCAGCCGTGTTGGAACGCGAAAAAACGCGTTATCAGGCAGTATCGAAATTTCAGCTGGTGCGCAGGGATTTGGCGTTTGTGATGCCTGAAACCATGACCCATGATGATTTGTTGGCCGCCTTGAACGGCGCGGCAAACAAGTTGGTACAGGAAATCAGCGTATTTGACGTGTATCGCGGTACGGGCCTGCCCGAAGGGATGAAAAGCATGGCAGTTAAAGTGATTTTGCAGGATATGGAAAACACGCTGACGGATGAAACAGTCGAGCCGGTTATCGGAAAACTGATTGATGCGGCAACTGCTGCGGGAGCGCAACTTCGCAGCTAAAAAATAAATATTCGCTTGAATTTTAAATAGAAATTGGTAATAATCTGCACCTGTTACAACAGAAGGTAATAATATGACACTAACTAAAGCCGAATTGGCCGATATTTTGGTAGATAAAGTCAGCAATGTAACCAAAAACGATGCCAAAGAAATCGTCGAACTCTTTTTTGAAGAAATCCGCAGCACTTTGGCACGCGGCGAAGAAATCAAAATTTCCGGTTTCGGTAATTTTCAGTTGCGCGACAAACCGCAACGTCCCGGCCGTAATCCGAAAACCGGCGAAGAAGTACCGATTACCGCCCGCCGCGTAGTAACTTTCCATGCCAGCCAAAAACTCAAAGGCATGGTGGAGCATTACTATGACAAACAACGCTAATCCCGTTATTCCTGCAAAACGTTATTTTTCGCTGGACGAAATGTGCGAACTGGTGCAAATCAGCCCGTCACAATTTGCCCAGTGGCAACATGAGAACGGTATCGTTGTCGGTTACGGCGGCGATCGTTACACCCGTTCCGATGTGGTGAAACTGTTGAAGCTGAAAGATACCTTTGCGCCTTATGTCGACAGCTTCAGCCGTGACTCTTTGGATGCAAACGGTCATCCTGCTGCAAAGGCAGAAGAGGTTAGGGATAGCCTGAATCAAATTTTGGCAGATTTGGAAGCACATTCATAATCGCCATTTCGTATTTCTGCGAAAAATAAAAAAACCGACCTTTGAGAGGTTGGTTTTTTTATTGATGATGAAAAGTTTAACAATACATTTTTATGCCAATTTACAAGCCGAAGAAGGCGCAAGTGATACAAAGCCAGTCGCGGCTTCAGGAAATTGTTTTTCCAGAGTTTATACCCGATATATCATCTTCCGTTTCTTCTGTTGTATGAACAATCGAACGGGACGACTGCCATTAGTAAAAAGGTCGTCTGAAAACTTTCAGACGACCTTTGAGAAAGTTAGGTGTCCAATTTAACCTACGCCTGTTATGCAAAAAACGCAGTGTTTTCTTGAAATATGAACAATCCTTTCTTAGGAGAAAGCTGTCTAAACTAAACCTTCAGGTAACCTTAACTCATTCTTTGACTTTTATTTGATAAAATTCTTTTTGGTCCATACTTTCAAACCAGCCTACTGCGCCTCTTACATAATAAGATATTTCAATCTTAATATCCTGCTTGGTCTGTGGAGTTCCAGAAATATTCAATTTGTTATACCACATATTGATAGGCTTTACAGTCAATCCCGAATTCGGAGGATCCATTTTCACCCTGAAATAATCGGGATAAGCAGCATATTTAGTTCTTAATTCTACGAAATATGGCTTATTTAATTCTGCATCCGGTAATGCCTGAACTTTATGTTTACCAGCAAAACAACCGGATAACGCTATTGCAGCCGAAAAGATAAATACTTTCCTAGTCATACTTAAAATATGCTCCATAGTTTACTGATATTTCACAAAATTCTAAAATCGATTGCTCCAAAGCTGGCTTTGGGAAATTTTTCAGACGACCTTTGAGAAAGTTAGGTTTTCAATTCAACCTACGCCTGTTATGTAAACAACGTGGTGTTTCCTTGAAATATCAACAATCCTTTCTTAGGGGAAAGCTGTCTAAACTAAACCTTCAGATAACCTTGACTCATTCTTTAACTTTTATCTGATAAAATTTCTTCTGTTCCGGATCTTCAAAAAAACCTACGGGCCCTCTTATTAAATATGATATTTCAATTTTAATATCCTGCTTCTCCTTTGGAGTTCCAGAAATATGAACCGTATCATACCACTTATCGATGGGCTTTACAGTCAAACCCGAATTCGGAGGATCCATTTCCACATTGAAATGATCGGGATAAGTAGCTTGGTTAGCCACATTAAATTCTATGAAATATGGCTTATTTAATTCTGCATCAGGCAATGATTCGACTTTTGGTGTGACAGTAAAGCAAGCTAGAGCAAATATAAACAATCCTTTCATTTTCTTTTTCCTTATGTTATTGCTTTAAAAATTCTTGCTTCAAGTAAACAGTTTCAAATCTACTGTATCTGTCAGCCTGCTGTATTGGTCAATTATAGTGGATTAACTTTAAACCAGGACGGCGTTACCTCGCCTTGCCGTACTATCTGTACTGTCTGCGGCTTCGTCGCCTTGTCCTGATTTAAATTTAATCCACTATATCTCCCCTGTTTGCCGGCTTACCAACGGACTTTCCCATACTATCCAGTGAGCCTTAAAGTTTGGTGTCGTTGCCCCAGCAAAAATATTTGGCGAACTCATCAGTTGAACGACACGGCAGCCTTGTATAGCGTATTTGTTGATTTCCGCCAATTCTTTCAGAGTACTGCTACAAAGATAGGGGGCGATTATCTTGCTGAAGTTACGTTTTCAGACGACCTCCTGAGACTAAACTCAATTCGCCACATCGATACACAAATATTTCAATTCCAAATATTCGTCCGCACCATATTTGCTGCCTTCGCGTCCCAGACCGCTGCGTTTCACGCCGCCAAAAGGTGCCGCTTCATTGCTGATTAAGCCGGTATTGATGCCGACCATACCGTATTCCAAGGCTTCGCCGACGCGCCATTGGCGGGCAGTGTCGGCGGTGAAGAGGTAGGCCGCCAAACCGTATTCCGTATTGTTGGCGGCCGCGATGACTTCGGCTTCGGTTTCAAAGCGGAACACGGGACACAACGGCCCGAAGGTTTCTTCGCGCGCCACCGCCATTTGCGCCGTTACGCCGCTTAAGACAGTCGGTTCGAAAAACGTTCCGCCCAACGCGCTGCGTATACCGCCGGTCAGGCAAACCGCGCCTTTGGATAGCGCGTCGGCGATGTGCTGCTCGACTTTTTCCACCGCTTTTTCCTCAATCAGCGGCCCTTGGTTGACGCCTTCATCCAAGCCGTTGCCCAATTTGAGTGCGGCTACTTTTTCACTTAATTTGCGGCAAAATTCGTCGTAAATGCCGGATTGGGCGTAAACGCGGTTGGTGCAGACGCAGGTCTGACCGCTGTTGCGAAACTTACTGGCGATCGCGCCTTCGACGGCTTTGTCCAAATCGGCATCGTCAAACACGATAAACGGCGCGTTGCCGCCCAGTTCCAAACTGAGTTTTTTAATGTCCGCCGCGCTGTCGGCAAAAATTTTCGCACCGACTTCGGTAGAACCGGTAAAGCTGATTTTGCGCACGGTCGGGTTTGTGGCAAATTCATGGCTGATTTCCGAAGCGCGGCCGCTGACGACGGGAAGCAAATCCTGCGGCACGCCCGCTTCGTAAGCCAGCAGCGCCAGCGCATACGCACTCAGGGGCGTGAGCGACGCAGGTTTGACTATCATCGCGCAGCCAACCGCCAAAGCAGGCGCAGCCTTGCGCGCAATCATCGCGGACGGAAAGTTCCACGGCGTAATCGCGGCGGTAACGCCGACGGGCTGTTTCAACACGACCAGTTTTTGCGATGCTTTCACACTCGTCAGCACATCGCCGTCAATCCGCCGCGCCTCTTCGGCAAACCAGCGCACAAACGAAGCCGCATAATCAATCTCGCCGCGCGCCTCGGTCAGGCTTTTGCCCTGTTCCATCGTCATGATGCGCGCCAGTTCTTCTTTGTTTTCCTTCATCAGAAAATACCAACGCCACAACACATCGGCGCGCTCCAACGCAGTTTTTGCCGCCCATAATTTTTGTGCGGCCTCCGCCTTTTGAATCAGCAGCTTGAGGCTGTCTGAACGGGTTGTGCGGACAAACGCCAAAGTTTCGCCCGTTGCCGGATTATCGACTTTGATGCTGGCTGGAATCGGGAGAAAAGAAATATCGGGATGGTTTAACAATGATGCAAAAGAGTTCATGCCTGCCCTCGTATGTATAGATGATAGATGGGAGTCATTATTCTCTTCATAGGATAAAAGCGCAAACTGCTTGAGCAGTTTGTGCAAAAGGAGAAAGAAGAGCCGAGGCACTGAATGGAAGTAGGCAACTAAAAGGTCGTCTGAAAATACCTTACAGGCTTGGTTAGGACTTTCTCATTTGAATTGTGAGAAATTGTTTTAACCGACTGATAAGACATATTCAGGCGACTTTTTTTATTTGGATTATTTA
>ERZ773044.201-NODE-201-length-31657-cov-58.808_pt1 | contig 31657 bp, 28 predicted proteins | sample MGYA00511897_ERZ773044 | MGnify/ENA primary metagenome ERZ773044 (study PRJEB29015, sample SAMEA2738116) | human oral metagenome | biome: human oral; feature: human-associated habitat; material: saliva | place: China | collected 2170 ...
CGCAGACAGTACAGATAGTACGGAACCGATTCACTTGGTGCTTCAGCACCTTAGAAAATCGTTCTCTTTGAGCTAAGGCGAGGCAACGCCGTACCGGTTTAAAGTTAATCCACTATAACGGGCAAACAAAGTATCGTGTTATTGAAATCCGCCATACAAAAAGGTCGTCTGAAACATTTTTCAGACGACCTTTTGACAAACAGGGAACGCGGATTATGCGTTGCCTTCTTGTTGTTGCTGGTACATGGCTTCGAAGTTGATCGGAGCAAGCAGTACGGGAGGGAAGCCGGCGCGGGTTACGCTGGTGGAAATGGCTTCGCGTGCGTAAGGGAAGAGGATGTTCGGGCAGGCTACGCCTAAGAGCAGTTGAACGTCTTCTTCAGGGATATTTTCCAGACGGAAGATGCCGCTTTGGGTTACTTCGTTGAGGAACATGGTGCGTTCGGCGTTGAGTTTGGCGGTTACGGTAACGGTTACGTCAACGTTGTAGTAGCCGTCTTCCAGCTTCTCGCTGTTGGTGGAAACGCGCATATCGACTTCAGGCTCGCCTTGTTCCAAGAAGATTTGGGGGGCATTGGGCACTTCCAAAGACAGGTCTTTGACGAACAGGCGTTCGATGCTGAATACGGGTTGCAGTTCTTCGCTCATTTTGTTTTCCTAGTTGGGTTTAAAGTTACGGGTTTAATAAAGAATCCAGCCTGCCTTCGCGGTGCAGGCCGTACAAATCGGTAAAACCGCCGACGTGGGTATCGCCGATGAAAATTTGCGGTATGCTGCGCTGCCCTGAAAGCTGCTGCATTTCGGCAAAGGCTTCGGGGCTGCGGTCGACGCGGATTTCGTTGATTTCGGCGACGCCCAGCGAATGCAGCAGCTTTTTAGCCATGGTGCAGTAGGGGCAGAACGCGCCTGTGTACATCGTAACGGTTTGCATGATTGTTTTCAGAGTTCTAATGGGGTTCACTATATGGGCATATGGTTTATTTTACAATACTTGAAATCGGCTATTTTGCCTGAATCTTTGTTTTCGGGGCGTAAGGGCTGCCTGCCGCCCATGTGCCAAAACGCCGTTTTTAAAGTATGATAAACGGCAATCCGAACCGCTTTTGTCATTTGTTTTCCACAAAACCGACGGCAAGCGGATGGTAGATTAAATTTGAGTCAGAACAGCAACACAATCAGCCGATTATTTTCAGGTTTGGGCAGCATCAGTCTGGTTCAAATTTAATCTACTATATTTCTTATTAAAAATCAGGAACTAAAACCATGCTTTCAGGAATCCCCATCCCGAAGGACGCCATCCGTCCGCCCGAAACCGTGCTCGTCAACATCACCCCGCAGGAAACGCGCGTGGCGGTGTTGGAAGAAAACAATATCTGCGAGCTGCACATTGAACGCAACAGCGGCCATAGTCTGGTCGGCAATATTTATCTGGGGGTGGTGCGCCGCGTGCTGCCCGGCATGCAGAGTGCGTTCATCGACATCGGTTTGGAACGCGCCGCGTTTCTGCACATCGTCGATGTCCTCGAACAACGCCGCAACCCCGACGAAACCCAACGTATCGAGCATATGTTGTTTGAAGGGCAGTCGGTTTTGGTGCAGGTCATCAAAGACCCGATTAACACCAAAGGCGCGCGCCTTTCCACTCAAATTTCGCTGGCCGGGCGTTTCCTTGTCCACCTTCCGCAGGAAGACCACATCGGTATTTCCCAGCGCATAGAAGACGATGCCGAACGCAACAGCCTGCGCGAACGCCTGACTAATCTATTGCCCGAAGACGCGTGCCACGGCTACATCATCCGCACCAACGCCGAAAACGCCACCGACGAGCAGCTTCTGTCCGATATCCACTACCTGACCAAAGTGTGGGAACACATTCAAGAACAAGCGAAAACCCAGCCGCCGGAAACCCTGCTGTATCAGGATTTGCCTTTGAGCCTGCGCGTGTTGCGCGATATGTTCAGCCTCGACACGCAAAAAATCCTGGTCGATTCAACCGAAAACCACCGCCGCATGACCCGCTTCGCCGAGCAATACGTCCACGGCGCATTGGGCAGGATAGAGTTGTTTAAAGGCGAACGCCCGCTGTTTGAAACCCACAACGTCGAGCAGGAAATCAGCCGCGCCCTGCAACCGCGCGTCAACCTCAACTTCGGCAGCTACTTGATTATCGAGTCCACCGAAGCCATGACCACGATAGACGTGAACACCGGCGGCTTCGTCGGCGCGCGCAACTTCGACGAAACCATCTTCCGCACCAACCTCGAAGCCTGCCACACCATCGCCCGCGAATTAAGGCTGCGCAACCTCGGCGGCATCATCATCATCGACTTCATCGACATGGCGCAGGAAGCGCATCGCGAAGCCGTGTTGCAAGAGCTTGCCAAAGCCCTCGCCTTCGACCGCACCCGCGTTACCCTCAACGGCTTCACCAGCTTGGGTTTGGTCGAGCTGACCCGCAAACGTTCGCGCGAAAACCTCAGCCAAATCCTCTGCGAACCCTGCCCTTCCTGCCAAGGCAGGGGTCGTCTGAAAACGCCGCAGACCATCTGCTACGAAATCCAGCGCGAAATCGTCCGAGAAGCCCGCCGTTACGATGTGCAGTCCTTCCGCATTCTCGCCGCGCCCAACGTCATCGACCTCTTCCTCGACGAAGAGTCGCAATCGCTGGCGATGCTCATCGACTTTATCGGCAAACCGATTTCGCTGGCAGTCGAAACCGCTTACACGCAGGAACAATACGATATTGTGTTGCTGTAAAGACAAAAGGTCGTCTGAAAACAGAATCGGGTTTTCAGACGACCTTTTGGCAAGATTGGCAGACCATTCAAACGCAGTATTCCTTTAGAAGAAAATGTCCACCATACCCGGCAGAACCCACGCCGAAGGAAACCCAATCAAGTACGGAAAAGTAACAAAAGGGCGTCTGAAAACCAGCCGCTCCTTTCAGACGACCTCCCGCTAAACCCCTCCTAATTTTCCCCTGCTATCCTTCCCGCTGATTAAGGAGAACACCATGCGTGTATTGCTTGCAGAAGACGACCACATGATTGCCCAAGCCGTAGCCGCCAACCTCAAAGACAGCGGCTATGCCGTCGATTGGGTCAAAAACGGCAGCCAAGTTTCTACCGCCCTTCAGGCGCAGAACTACGACTTGCTGCTGCTCGACCTCGGACTGCCCGGCAAAGACGGGTTGGACGTCCTCACCCAAATCCGACACGAAGGCAGCAAAACCCCCGTCCTCATCGTAACCGCCCGCGACGACCTCCACAGCCGCCTCAACGGACTGGACGGCGGCGCCGACGACTACATCGTCAAACCCTTCGACATGGCGGAGCTGCAAGCCCGTATGCGCGCCGTCCTGCGCCGCCACAGCGGCCACAGCCAAACCCTGCTGACCAACGGCGCGCTTACCCTCAACCCCGCCACCTACCAAGTCGAAGTCAAAGGACAAGACAAACCCGTCCTCCTGAGCAACAAAGAATTTGCCGTCCTCCAAGCCCTGATGATGCGTCCCGGCATCATCCTCTCCCGCAGCGACCTTGAAGACAAAATCTACGGCTGGGGCGAAGAAGTCGAGAGCAACGCCGTCGATTTCCTCATCCACGCCCTACGCAAAAAGCTCGGCAAAGAACACATCCAAAACGTACGCGGCGTAGGCTGGCTGGTCGCCAAAGAGGTCGTCTGAAACCCCAATCCGCGCATCCATGCCCGCCCATGCCATAATCAATATAGTGGATTAACTTTAAATCAGGACAAGGCGACGAAGCCGCAGACAGTACAGATAGTACGGAACCGATTCACTTGGTGCTTCAGCACCTTAGAGAATCGTTCTCTTTGAGCTAAGGCGAGGCAACGCCGTACTGGTTTAAAGTTAATCCACTATAACAAAACCTAAAACAGCCTCACCAAACACACTATGCATCACTTTATCCAGACCCTCAAACAATCCCTGCAAGTCCGTATCAGCATCGCCCTGATACTGATGTTCCTGCCTTTGTCCATCATCGCAGGCGCATTCTCCTATTACCAAACCTACCATGAAGCCGAAGAGCTTCAGGACGACCTGTTGCGCCAAACCGCCGCCTATATCAACCCCAAAACCACCGACTACACACAAATAGGCAGCGAAAACCACATCCTCATCCAAACCTTCGGACAAGAAGACACCGTCCCTTTGTCCGACACACTCGGCGAAGGATTCCACACCATCAAAGGCAGCGTTGATGACGACGACGATGACGACGACGAATACCGCGCCTACATCCGCCAAACCCCGCAAGGCAAAATCGCCGTACTCCAAGAAACCGAATACCGCGACGACCTCGCAGCCACCGCCGCCTACCAAAGCGTCCTCCCGCTGCTCATCGCCCTGCCCCTCATGATCCTGCTGACCGTATGGATCACCTACCGCGCCATGCGCCCCGTCAAAACCCTTTCCGCCTCCCTCGGCAAACGCCGTTCAGACGACCTCTCGCCGCTGGACGGAGAAGGCGTGCCCAGTGAAATACAAGGCTTCGTTACCGCCATCAACCAACTGCTGCAACGCACAGGCGAAAACATCCGCCGCCAGCAACGCTTCATCGCCGATGCCGCCCACGAACTGCGCAGCCCACTGACCGCCCTCTCCCTTCAGGCAGAACGGCTCACCAAGCTGCCCCAATCGGACGAAGCCCGCGAACAGACCGGACTCATCCTCCAAAGCATACAGCGCAACCGCCACCTGCTCGAGCAGCTCCTGACCCACGCCCGCGCCCAAGGCTCCGAAACCCAACGCAACCTGACCGATATCAGCCTGCAAGCCCAGTTCCGCCGCGTGCTGCAAGAACTCATGCCCCTCGCCCTCGACAAACAGCAAGACATCGGCGTCGCCGTCGAAAACGACCTGCGCATCCGAGCCGACGACACCGAAATCTACACCCTCATCAAAACCTTCACCGACAACGCCATCCGCTACACCCCCGCAGGCGGCCGCATCGACATAGGTTTCAGCGAGACCCCGACCACCCTCGCCATCTGGGTGGAAGACGACGGCCCCGGCATCCCCGCCGCCGAACGCAGCCGCGTAACCGACGCCTTCTACCGCATACTCGGCACGGAACAACAAGGCACCGGACTCGGACTCTCCATCGCCGACGCCATCGCCAAACGCTACGGCGGCAAACTCATCCTCGCCGACAGCCGCAACTTCGCCCATGGCCTGCTGATACAGGCGCAATTGGATAAAAGGTTGCTCAAAGCAGACTAAGCACACAAAAGGTCGTCTGAAAACCGTTTTCAGACGACCTTTTTCTATGTTCCATCCCTCCATCCAAATATCCGCATCACACCCTCCTCTTCCTAAAACACAGGTTTCCCATCCCCGCCGGCCTTGCCCCAGCCATCAAACAACACGATGCCGACAGCAAAAATATCGCTAGCCCTTCTGAAAATCCGGTTTCCGCCACATTCGGTTAAAGAGCATCAATAAATGTAGGCCTCTGAAAATATGATTAATATTCTCGGAGTAACGTATATTGTTTGCAAATCATTATCAAAAAATATTAGAATATACACTCTTGATTTAACACAACTCCCCTTAATCACCCAACTAGAGGAAGAATATGAAATCCCCCCATTCCCCCGCCTTCCGTTTCAGCATCATGGTGCTGGCACTGTCTTCAGGTTTTGCCCATGCAGACAACGTCCGCCCCGAAGCGACTGCCGAACTGAAAGAAGTCGTCGTTACCGCCACCGCCGTACCAACCCGCGTTACCCGCAACCAGCTTGACCGCGAGACTTCGACCGATTTGAAACAGGTCATGAAAGACCAAATCGGTATGGATGTCGGCGGCGGCAACGGCGTGGCGCAGTTTTACAGCATCCGCGGCGTCGGCGAAGACAAGATTAATTTGGAAGTGGACGGCACCAGCCAATCCACCAAAATCTTCCACCACCAAAGCCGCTTCCAGCTTGATCCTGCTTTGGTGAAAAGCATCAACGTCGAAAAAGGCACGGGCGCGGCGAGCGCGGGTTTGGGCGCGGTCGGCGGCACCATCCGCGTAACGACGGTTGACGCGAAAGACCTGCTGACCGACGGCAAACCTTTCGGTTTCAAACTCGGCGCAGGCTTGAGCAGCAATAAAGGCTCAACCGGCAACGCGGCGGTTTACGGCTATCAAAACGGCTTCGATGCCCTGTTTGCAGGCAACTTCCTCAACAACCGCGACTACAAAGACGGCAACGGCAACGTCAACCGCGGCAGTCGTCTGAAACAGCACAGCTACCTCGCCAAAATCGGCTACGACTTCAACGACGACCACGGCATCCGCCTGACCTACCGTCAGGAATACCAAAAAGGCAACCGCACCGACAAAGCCGAGTTCCAAAACGTTGACAGCTACGTCGGCGTGGACGGCACTTACCAAAAAGAGCAATCCTACAATCTGGAATACCGCGGCCGCAATGTCGGCTTCCTCGACAAAATCGACGCCAACGTCTTCCAAATCAATACCGACGATACCAAACCGCCTAAAGGCGCGCCTTCCCCGAAAGCCCAAGCTTCCGGCACGGCTCAAGGCGGCGTTCCCATCGGTCAGCTTGAGTTGAGCAAAATCAAAGCGACCGGCGCGAATCTGAACCTCGCCAGCTCCTTCGGCGACGGACACATGGTGAAATACGGCGTCAACTACCGCCACGAAACCTCCGAGCCGTCCGACAAAGGCGCATGGCTGAAGATTCTCGGCCTGTATGACCGCGACAAAGAGAAAAAAGCCGAATACGGCGTGTACGCGGAAGGTATTTGGAACCTGCACCCCGTTACCCTGACCACCGGCCTGCGTTACGACCATTTCAAATACAACGCCGCCAGCAAACAAAGCGCGTCGCACGGTCAGCTCAACCCCAGCATCGGCGCGATTTGGGACATCAACGACAACTTCTCCCTCTTGGCAAACCTCAATCAGGCAAGCCGTGCGCCCCGCCTGAACGAAGCCCTGTTGGCTAACGAACGCGCAGGCGCCGCCGCCGATTTGGACAGCAACCTCAAAGCCGAAACCGCCCGCCGCGCCGAACTGGGCTTCAAATGGCGCAACGACAACTTCAACGTCAGCGGCAGCGTGTTCCACCAACGCATCAAAGACCTCATCGTCTATCGTTGGGCAAAAATCAACAACAACACCGCCTCCATTACCGAACGCGGTAAGATTTACAACGGCGGCACGCTCAAAACCTACGGCTACGAACTTGACGCATCCTACCGCTGGGGCGGTCTGACCGCGCGCGCCGGCGTGTCCTACGTCAAACCCCGCCTGAACGGCGAAATGTACTACGGCGAAAGCCCGATTCAAGCGGAAGACCACGAAAGCTCGTTCACCTTCTGGAACACCGGCCGCCAATGGCTGACCGGCCTGTCTTACCAGTTTGAAAATCCCAAACTCGAAATCGGCTGGCGCGGCCGCTACGCCCAAAGCGTGAAATACACCGACGTCGCCCGCGGACAAGGCACGATACACGGTAAGAAAGCCGGTTACGGCGTACACGACATCTACGCCAACTGGCAGCCGCTGAAAAAAGACAACCTGAACGTCAACTTCGCCGTCAACAACATCGGCAACAAGCAATACCGTTCGCACAGCCAACGCTTCCCCGACGGCAACGGACGCGTGCCCTTCTACGAGCGCGGCCGCGAGTTTGCCTTGGGCGTGAACTACCGCTTCTGATAAAAGCATTGATTAAAGGTCGTCTGAAACCTGATTTTTGGGTTTCAGACGACCTTTTCGTTATGGAGAACAAGCAATGGACTGCGAACACTGTCCGAAATCCGTTAAAATACCGCATCCTTATTTTCAGACGACCTCAAACCATGTTGGTACTCGGAATCGAATCATCCTGTGACGAAACGGGCGTTGCGCTGTACGACACCGAACGCGGCCTGTTGGCGCACCATCTTCACACCCAAATGGCGATGCACGCCGAATACGGCGGCGTTGTCCCCGAACTTGCCAGCCGCGACCACATCCGCCGCGTCGTCCCGCTGACGCAGGGCTGTTTGCAGGAAGCGGGCGTTTCCTATGACGACATCGATGCCGTCGCCTACACCCAAGGGCCGGGCTTGGGCGGCGCGCTTCTGGCAGGTTCGGGCTACGCCAACGCTTTGGCGTTTGCCCTGAACAAACCCGTCATTCCCGTCCACCATCTCGAAGGCCATTTGCTCTCCCCGCTTTTGGCGGACAACAAACCCGAATTTCCGTTCGTCGCCCTGCTGGTTTCGGGCGGGCATACGCAGTTTATGGCGGTGCGCGGCATCGGCGATTACACGCTGCTGGGCGAAAGCGTCGATGACGCGGCGGGCGAGGCGTTCGACAAAACCGCCAAACTCTTAGGGCTGCCCTACCCCGGCGGCGCGAAGTTGTCCGAACTGGCAAAGCTGGGCAACCCCGACGCCTTTGCGTTCCCGCGCCCCATGCTCCATTCGCACGATTTACAGATGAGCTTTTCCGGTTTGAAAACCGCCGTGCTGACCGCCGTCGAAAAAGTCCGCGCCGAAAACGACGGCGAAATCCCCGAGCAAACGCGCAACGACATCTGCCGCGCGTTTCAAGACGCGGTGATCGACGTCCTCGCCGCCAAAGCCAAAAAAGCCTTGTTGGATACCGGATTCAGAACTTTGGTTGTCGCGGGCGGCGTCGGTGCAAACTGGAAGCTGCGCGACGAATTTTCCCGCCTGAGCGTCAAAAAGCCGTCTGAAAAAGGCAAGCCTAAGCCTGTTGAAGAAAAAATCAAAGTCTGCTTCCCGCCCATGGAATACTGCACCGACAACGGCGCGATGATTGCCTTCGCCGGCGCGATGAGGTTGCAGGAGCGGCAGCCCGTCGGCGCGTTCAACGTCAAACCGCGCTGGCCGCTGTCGGATATTGTGAAATAGTGTGCGGCAAAGACAAAAGGTCGTCTGAAAACGGTTTTCAGACGACCTTTTCGCATGGCCTCAAGCAGAACGATCAACAGCAGATTCAACCGTTCCAATAATACCGGACAATGTGGAAGAACACGGGTGCGGCGAAGCAGATGGAATCCACGCGGTCGAGCATACCGCCGTGGCCGCGTATCATGTTGCCCCAGTCTTTAACGCCGTAGTCGCGTTTGATGGCGGACATCACCAGCCCGCCGAAGAAACCCATCAGGCAGACGACGAAACCGATAGCGGCGGCTTGGCCGTGGCTAAACGGCGTCATCGGTGACAGCAGCGTGGCGAGTACGGTAGCGGACAAAATGCCGCCGACCGTGCCGGATATGGTTTTAGACGGAGAAAGCGACGGCATGATTTTGGCACCGCCGACCAGTTTGCCCCAAACGTATTGCAACACGTCCGAAGCCTGTACCACGAAAATCAGAAACATCAGCAGCAGGATATTGTCGCTGCTGTCGAAATCGTCCAAGTTCAGGAACATCAGGGCGGGAACGTGTGAAAGGCAGAAGATGCAGATCATCGACATCCACTGCGTTTTGGCGGCGCGTTCGAGGAAATGGGCGGTTTGCCCGCTCAGGCTGGCGATAATCGGCAACACCAAAAATCCGTACACGGGGATGAAAATGCTGAACATGCCGTACCAGCCGTCATAGACGAAATAATATTGCACCGGCAGTAGCAGGTAGAAACACACCACCATGCTGTAATAATCGCTGCGGCGGCGATAGACGAGGGTCATAAATTCGCGCAAGGCGGCAAATGAAATCAGGAAAAACAGCGCCACCGTCCCCGTTTTGCCGAACCAAAATGCGACCAGCAACACCAGCGTCATCAGCCACCAAGCGTAAATGCGGGCATTGAGATTGGAGATGGTGGCATTGTCTGCACCATTTTTGCGTTTCAGCCATTGCCCGACGACGCTGGCGAAAATCAATATGGCAAAGACGCCGGTAAAGATATAGCCTGCCTGCGGGGTCAGATGGGTGGCGGCTTGTTCGGTAATGATTTGGCCGGACGTGTTAACAAAGCTCACGATGCAGCTCCTTTGTTTTGTTGAGACTCGTTGCACTCGTTTTCAGACGACCTCAACGCCAGCAAAGCTTCGCGGGTGCGTGTCAGGAAAGTGTCTTTGTCTTCATCTTCGCGCAGGATCAGCGGTTCGCCGATGTGGACTTCACACAACAACGGCACGGGCAGCACTTTGCCTTTGGGCAGGACGCGGTTGATGTTGTCTATCCATATCGGCACAAATTCGGTGTCGGGCTTGCTTTTCGCCAGATGGTAAATGCCTGATTTAAAAGGGAGCAGGATTTCGTTTTCGTCCGTATTGCGAGTGCCTTCGGGGAAAATAATCAGCGAATCGCCCGCTTGGAGCGCGTGGTTCATCTGTTCGGTAATCGACTGCGGATTGTCGCTGTGGCGCGGAATCAAGAGCGCGTTGAAGACGTTTTGGATGATGAAGCGTTTGAGTTTGTTGGTCAGCCAGTAATCCGAACCCGCAACGGGACGCGTCGAAAGCCGCCAGCGGCGCGGCAGGGAAATCCACACCAGCAAAAAATCGCCGTGGCTGCCGTGATTGGCGTAATACACTTTCTGCTGCGGATTGAACGCCAGCTCGCGCGGGCTTTTGGGGCGGACGCCGGTAAGGAAGGATACCGACAGGCACAATGCTTGGTCGGTCAGCCATGCAAGTTGTTTTTTAAGAAAATTTTTCATGACATCAGAGGATTTGGATAAGGAAAACTGCCGATTGTGCAGCGGTCAGGTAAAGGCTTTTACGCCACAAGGCAAGCGCACCCGCCACACGTTGTGGCATGGAGGGGTCGTCTGAAACGCGGCGCAAGCCGGTTTGCCGTAAGACTTGGTCGAAGGCTTCAGGCGTATAGCGGCCGTCGGCAAAATCTTGGAACACGCGGCGGTCGAATTCGATGCGGATGTGGTAGTACAACAGTACCGCCGCCAAGACAAGCTGCACCGCCGACCACGCGCCGCCGCGTTGCGCGGACAAAACGAATAGCAAGGCATTGAACACAGCGGTATAGCGGGCGGTGGCAAGCAGGCGGGCGGTAATCAGGCTGTCAGTGGAATTGTCCATTCACATTCCTTTTGGGTATGGAAACCGTCATTCGGGGCATATCATGTCCAAGGGTCGTCTGAATTTGTTATCGGGATGGCACGGGCTTACCTAAAAACAAATTCTTTTCTGCAATCAAAATATAAATGGCTACTGCCGACAAAATGGCCGTCTGAATAACCTTGCTGTCGGGGTGGGTGGCGAAAATCTCGTTACCCAGATTGGCGCACAGGTGGAATATCGTCGCCACGGCGATGCTGCGCCCGCTTTTGGCGTACAACCAGTTCATCAATAGGACGAAGACAAACATGCTGACCACGAAATTAACCGTGTAGAGTGCGCCTTCGGAAACGATTTGGCTGTGATAATAGCCTTTGATGAAGGCAAGCGGCATGTGCCAAAACGCCCAATACACGGCAAATAGCAAGGATCCGACAAACAGGCTTTTGCGTGCCGTGAGCGCGTCGGTGCCATAGCTGTGCCACGCCAATTCTTCGGCAACAGGCGAAATGAGGAGCATGAACCATGGCGACAGCAAGGCGGACGTAAATGACGGATGTCCCGAAATGTGAAACTGCGCCCAACTGTGTCCGAAAGCTATGGAAATGAGTTGCGCCAGCACCAAGGTAACCGGGCCGAGCAGCGCGGCAGTGAGCAGGTATCGCTTGGGAAAACCTGTCAGGCGGAACAGGCGATGTTTCGCGTCCGTCCACAATTTGGGCTGTTTGTACAACAGAAACGCCGCCACGAGCATGGGTGCGAACAGCCCGGCCAGCCCTAATGCAGCCTGTGCCCACTGGTACTCAACAGCATCAGGGCGGTGGCTGATGTAGGCGGCAGCAAACCATAATGTCCACGGAATCAGCAGGGATAAAGTGTAAAACGTAACGGGGCGGTAGCTTTTAGTCATAAGATTCCCTCCTTACTTTGGTTCGGCACAGATGAGTCGTCGTATCGTGAATTTACTTTAAACTAGGACTGCATTGCCTTGCACAAGCTCAATAGAGAATGATTTGCTCAGCTTGGGTTTTTCATCTACTTATATCTTAGCTATCTCGATTAGCTTCGCAAAAACTTGCTTCGTTTGTTTTGGCGAAACTCTCTGCGTTCATTTTAGCTTCGCAGAAACTCGCTTCGCTCGTTTTGGCGAAACTCTCTGCGTTCGTTTTAGCTTCGCAGAAACTCGCTTCGCTCGTTTTCAGACGACCTGCCGCCTCTTCTACCGCCCTTGCCGTTTCCGGCGGCAGCACCGTCTGCGGGCGGGCCTGTTTCAGTTCTGCCGTTGCCTGCGCCAAATCCCGACAGCCGCCGTAAACCAGCAGCCAAGTAAGCACCACTGCCGCGCTGCGTCCGTAGCCCAGCGCGCAACAGGTCAGAACCTTGCCGTGTTGCCGGAGCAATGCTTCCAGCAACGAAGCCGCCTGCACCAAATCGTTTTCAGACGGCGCGACCATGTCCAGCAGCGGCAGAACGCGGTATGCGCCGCGATAACGGGGGCAGGGATATTCGGCGCATACGTCCAATACGGCGGGGAGGTCGTCTGAAATTGCCAGGGGTTGCGGAGATTTTGCTTGTGAAGCGGATTTTTGTGGCAAAAAATGGTAGATGCAAGGCAAAAAGCGCAGCAAGGTTGAACACCTTGCGAGCATTTTTAACGCAGCAGATGCCGTTTTTTTCCCAAAAACTCCGCCACAATGCTGAATCTCCGCAACCCCTGAGATACTGCCAATCAACACATCATCGCGCACCTGTGCCGTCTTCGCCTTTCCACGAAGCCAGTACGCCATATTCAACCGCACGCCCACCAGATAAGGCAGCAGCAAAATCGTTGCCGCCGCCGACAGCCTGCCGTCTGCCTGTTTTTGGAACACCGCCGCGTTGCCGGTCAGATAGGCGAAAGCGACCACTGACAGCGACACGCTGACCCACAACATCCACAACCACGCGCCGCCTAAAAAGGATGGCAGAGCCGACAATGCCGCACCCGCCAGATACAGCATGGCAATTTTGATTTCGCGGGAACGTGTTGCGGGGGGAGTTTTGGCTTCGCGGAAACTTGCTTCGCTCGTTTTAGCTTCGCAGAAACTCGCTTCGCTCGTTTTCAGGCGGCCTTGAGTATCAAAAGGCCGTCTGAAAGGCGATACGCCGTGTTGCGGTATGCCCCACAACACCAGCCAGCCCAACAGCGCACCAGTTGGCACGTCGATAAAATGGTGTTGGTAAGTCGTCAGCACCGACAAGGCAATCAGGCTTTGCCACAACAAAATCGGCAAACGGATTTTGGAAAACCGCGTCCAATAAAACGCGCCGACAATGATAGACAGCGCGATATGCAGCGACGGCGATTGGTTGTACGGCAAATCAAATGCGACCAATGAATCAAACATCACGCCCCACAGCCCGTCGGTAGGCGGCTTCGGCCAGCCGAAATGCAGCGGGAACAGCATAAAGCAAGTAGTGGCGACAATTTGCGCCGATACCAGCCGTGCGACATAGCGGTTTTGTTCACGCGTATCTCGGCAAAGGAAAAACGCCGCCGCATACATCAGGTTCAGCGACCAATAAGGCAAAATCGTCCATTCCCAAAACGGAATGTTGCGCTCCCACGCAAAAGCGATTTCCGGCACATAGGCCAGCGATGCCGCGTAATGGTTGGACAAACTGTAGCTGGCATAAAAAAGTATGCCGACCAAAGCAAGTTTGAGTAGAGAAGTTTTCAGCGTAGGTTTCATGTTTTATCTAGTGCATTCCACTTCATCGCCATAATGGTCGGAACTCAGGCAGGATAAAACGTTTTCTTTTGGATGGTAGCGGAATTCCTGCCACGGGCCATCGGACGAAACAGCGCGCCAGTGATGTTGTGAAGACTGGTATTGCTTCAACGTCCTGTTTGCACCTTTGACACAAAAATTCTGCGCCCTACCCGCTGCCAACATACCGTGCCGTTTATCGGTTGGTGTGGTAAATAAGGGAATAAGCTTAGACACATCGGCATTTCGGGCAAACTTCATTTTGACATGGCCGTATCCTTCACCGGATTCGATGATTAAGGCGGACAAGGGCTGTCCAAAAGCAACAGAATTTTTCAATTCAATAGTTAATGCTTCACCATCCGACTCTGTCTGCCTGCTCCGGCTGCGGGCAACGGAGGCGCGGTATTGGGCAGGCAGTTTACCGATATCGGACTTTCCATAAGGCAAGGCATCGAAATCAACAGCGCAGCCTTTCTTCATAGACTGCAACAACGGCGTCCAGTCAGCCGCAGCGGCATAGCAGGCGGATGAAAATGCGGAAAGAATTAGTAATGTAAGTAATTTTTTCATTATGAAACTTCACCTTATTAAAATTTGTACAAGCGTAATAACTTTTCCCGAAAATTTCTTTGTATAGCTTTGCATATGGGCATATTGTATATTTCTTCGGAACGGATAAAATATGTCCTGCTTTCAAAACAAAGCAAGGATGGCGCCGGATAGTCCACGCCACACATCACTCTTTTTTACTTTATGGAGTAATACCAGATGAAACTCTTATCTGCCGCTGTTGTAGCCGTTCTGACCGCCGGTGTTTCCATGACTGCCGCCGCCGCTCCTGCAGGCTATGTTCCTTACAAATGCGACAACGGTAAAAAACTGAATGTCGTTTATGAATTCGACCGTAAAGGCAATGCAGTAGGCGCTTCTGCAAATGCAGCCGGCAAACAAATCAGCCTGCGCGTTGACAAACGCCGCTCTGACAGCACCGGCACTACCTTCACCAACAAACGCGGTTTCTCTATGTCTGCCGGTTACATCGACCGCAACACCCACACCACTTCCGAAGTCGTGGGCGTCAGCGATGCACAAAACCGCTTCATCGTGAAAAACTGCGAACCTGTTAACATCGATCGTTAATTTAAAGCAACGATTTAAGTTTCTTCGAGGTCGTCTGAAAACCGAAATAAGGTTTCAGACGACCTTTCGTTTTATCTGTTTCCAGGCAAATTTTGAAACTGTTGCACATCTGCACAACTGCCGTTCCCCGCACGTATAGTGGATTAACTTTAAACCAGGACGGCGTCACCTCGCCTTAGCTCAAAGAGAACGATTCTCTAAGGTGCTGAAGCACCAAGTGAATCGGTTCCGTACTATCTGTACTGTCTGCGGCTTCGTCGCCTTGTCCTGATTTAAATTTAATCGACTATATCAACCTAAAAATGTTTCGCCACGCGAGAAACGGCGGTAACTCATCAACTCCTCTTTTTATTTCTTCACAGCCAGACTTACGGTAAAGATGCCGTCTTCGTCTATCCACTGATGGATTTTTTCAAAACCGGCTTTCTCGACCAATTGATCCATTTCCTGTTGGCTGCGGCGGCGCATTACCCAGTTCGGGCTGCCCGCTTTGTGGCTGGTCAGTGCGCGCGCAATCATTTCGAGCTGCGGATGCCACGGCTGGCCGGTGTAAATCAGGTAGCCGCCTGCTTCAATCGCATCGCCGAAGCCGTAGAGCGAATTCAAAATCAAATCGTTGTCGGCAAACAATTCGTGCAGGCCGGAAACGATGCCCAGCGTGGGGCGTGGCTGCAAATCCTGATAATTGGCGCGGTCGTAGGCATTGACTTCGTCGAAGGTAACCGTGTCTTGCAGACCGCGTTCGGCAATCAGCTTGCGTCCGGCTTCAACGTTAATCGGACTGTAATCGCGCAGGCACACGGAATCGGGCAGCGTGTCGGCAGTCAGCGCGTCGAGCACATAGCGGCCGTGCCCCGAGGCAATATCGAGAACGTGTACCGGTTTGCCCGCTTCGCGCAGCTTGGCAGAAGCTACCTGAATCGCTTTGCCGATATTGATTTTACGTTGGCGGATGCCGCGCCAGCCGATGGCGTTGAGATAGTGTTTGTCCACCGCCACACCAAAGGCGTTGCTGCCCTGCGGCTGGTTGCGGTACACATAATCCAGCGTGCTGCCAGAGTCGTAGCCGGTTTCCTTGCCGATTTTCAAACCTTCGCTCCAGCGCGCGCCGAGGTCGAGGGCAGCTCGGTAAACCGCCCAAAATGCGCCGCGCGGCGAACAAATAGGCAAAGGCGTGGCCAGTTCGTCGGCTTCGCGGCGGCTTTCGCCGTGCAGGTGGGCTTGGGTCAAATCGACTTGATATAAAGGCTGATTGAAACGTTCGCGGATAAAGCGGCGCATTTCGACAAAGGCGATTTCGCGGTTTTGTTCGCCCAATGTGTCGTGATAGAAACCGGGCAGGATATGGCGTTCTTTGATGCGGCTGCCCAAACGGTTGTAGAAATCGTGTTGCGGTTTGTGGTGAACAACCCAGTCGCTGCCGGAAATCAAAAGCTGCAAGGGCGTGGTAATCGCCTGCGCATCGGCGACGACACGTTCGGCAGCCTCATACAAACCGAGCAGGATGCGCACGGAAATGGCGCGGGTAATCAGCGAATCGTTGTCGTAGCTGGTTTGGCGTTCTTGGTTGTGGGTCAGGTAATGGGCTTTGACGTAGCTGTTGACAAAGAAATTGCCGCGCCATTTCTGCATGATTTTCAGGCCGGTGCGGGCAAAAGGGACGTAGAGTTTGACTTTGAAGGCGGGCGATGCCAATACGGCGCAACGGATTTTCGGCGCGTAGTCGTGCAGCCAAGTGGACACCAATACCGCGCCGACGCTTTGCGCGATCACGCAGATGTTTTCGGGTTTGATGCCGTATTCGCTTTGGATGTGGCGGATAAAGTCGTCCACATCGGCAACGGAAGTACCGATACTGGGGCTGTCGCCGCGTTCGCCGGGGCTGTGGCCATGACCGCGCGCGTCCCATGCGAAATAGGCAAAATCGTCGAAACCGAGTTCGTCGGCAACAAACATCATCCGGCCGGAATGTTCGTGGCCGCGGTGGAACAGCACGATGGCTTTTTCGGTTGAACCGTCGGCAGCGGGGCGGTAGCGGTAGAAAAGCGAAGTGCCGTCTTGGGTAGAAAAGTATTTTTGTTGCTCGGACATGAAAAACTCCTGATAGTCATATTTTTGAACGGTATCATGACACGCTGAATTTATGCAATCGTTATCTGATAAACGGATAAAGGAAATGACAGAAAGAAGCAACAAAGGGTCGTCTGAAACGTTTCAGACGACCTTTACCGCGTTTAACCAAGTGCTAAATGACTGCTAATTTTGCCGTGTTTAAATACACCCATCAAAACCCCAATGACACATTTCGAAAGGAAGTCGAACATGAAAAAATTATTATTGACCGCCATCGTCGCTTTATCCGCTGCTGTCGCAGGTGCCAACGATTACATCGAACACCAAATTTACAGCGACAAAAATTTTGAACAAAACCGTACCAAAGCCATCAGAATGCTTGAGCAACGCGGTTATCGCGTTCACGACATCGAAGCCGACGACTATCGTGGCAGACCTGTATTGGACGTAGAAGCCTACAAAGGCGGACGCGAATACGACATCAAATTGTCTTACCCCGACTTGAGAATCATCAAAGAGCGTATCGACTACTGATAAACGATGCGTTACAACTGCCGCAAACTGCCCGTTTGGCGGCAGTTTTTGTTGAAGAAGAACTTGGATTTCCGACTTAATCATTACAAACATGATTATTCCAAGAAATGTAATGTTTTTATCGATAATGTATGACGTTGTGTAAATTCCCCGAATCAGAGGAACTAAAAAACGCTTTTCCCTTTCCATTTAGATTGATTCACTCAAACGGAGGATAAACATGGATTTCCACGATAAAAATAAAAAAGGACAAGAACCGCAAAATACGGTTTCTGACTGGGAGAAACCTTTCGCGCGGCCCGATCCCGATGCGCCGCAGCCTGTTTCCGAAGTTTGGGAAGACTCAGAAGAAGCGTTTGATAAAGCTAAAGAAATCTTAAAAACTGAAGAAGCTGTAAACATTGAAGAAGCCGTGAAAGCTGAAGAAACTTTAAAAGTTGAAGAAGCTGCGGAATCTGAAACGGCAGACCATCGACAAGACAGCAATGCCGAAGAGGCCGTGATGGATAACATCATCCTTGAAGGCATTGAGACGTCGTCTGAAAAGCCCAAAAAGAAAAAGAAAGACAAAAAAGACAAGGCGAAGAAGAAAAAACAAGCCGCCGATGTGCCGCCTTCCGATCTTTTGGGTACGAACAAAGGCGTAGAAACCATGTTCCGCAACGCTGTGCGTTCGGAGATGGAGCTGCTCGCGCTGGCGGCGACCAAGGCGAACATTATGATTTCGCTCAACGGTTTTATCGTGTCTGCGCTGATGATTTCGGGCGCGTTTATTTTTTCATCGTCACCCGAATTTCTGATTCCGGCGAGTACGTTTATGATTACCGCTGCCGCGTCCATCGTGTTCGCGCTGCTGTCCGCTTCGCCCGAACGTATCGGCAAAATGCAGGCGGCGCGTGCTTGGGTTAAGGATTTCTTCCGCGGACGCGCCAAACTGCGTGATTTGAGAACCCGCCTCAGCAGTACCCAAACGCGCTTTTTCAGCGGTAGCCAGCCCAATATCCTGATTTACGAAGACCGTGTGAAGGTGCAAAAAGACCAATATTGGGAAATGATGCAGGAGATTATGGGCGACCGCAAACAAGTCTATCAAAAGATGAGTGATCATCTTTACTGGCTGGGTCTGCTGGCGGACAAACAGTTCAAATACATCAACTTGTCCTATGCCGTATTCCGTTGGGGTCTTTTGGCTTCGCTGGCGGCGTTTATCGGCGTGAAGACGCTGCCTTCGCTGCTGACCCAACCTGCCAACAATGCGGCAGAGCTGCGCTCTTTGGGTATTAATATGTTCAACGGCGTGTATGAACCATCTGCCGTGCAACAGCTTCCCGACGGCAAACTGCTGATTGCCGAAGACGAACCGAACCACGCGTTCAGTATCGTCAGCATCGATCCGTCAGGCAGATTTATCGAAGACGAGGCCTTGGATACGCGCGTGATCACCGGCTTCAAACGCCGCCTGAGCGACTTGGAAGCATTGGCGCGCGACGATGAAGGCTTTATCTACGCGCTCACTTCCCACTCGCGCACCCGCAAAGGCAACCGCTCGCCCGACCGCGAACACCTGATGCGCTTTAAAATCCAAGACGGCAATGTGTTGGGACTGACCAGCTACGACAATCTGACGCAGGTTTTGGAAACCGACCACAAATTGCACGACCTCATCCGCGAACGCACCAAAGCCGAAGTTTCCTTTGAAGAAATCAATATCGAAGGCATGGCGTTCGACCCTGTGAAGAAACGCCTCGTCTTGGGCTTCCGCGATCCTGAGTTCAACAATATGGCTTTGGTGGCATTCATCAGCAACCCGAAAGACGTATTCGAACGCAACGCCAAGCCTGAGTTTGACGAAGTCGCCATCCTAGACATCGACGGCGGCGGCATCCGTTCCATCAACTACGACCCAGTGTTGAAAAACTACGTCATCGCCAACGAAGTGAAGGATGAAAACGGGCAGAAATTCTCGCAACTGTGGACTTGGAGCGGCAACCCGACCGACGAACCGCAAAAAATCTCACTGCCTAACCTGCAACACATCACCAACGTCGAAGCCGTCGATTCGATTACGGTCAACGGCAAGCCGCAGATGATTCTGATGGGAGACGAAGGCAACGCCTCGCAGAAAATTACTGCCAAATATATGTTGGTGGATTACAGCCAGCTTGGTAAACAGTAGTTTTAAAGCTGATCAAAGGTCGTCTGAAACGGAGGTTTAAGGTTTCAGACGACCTTTTTTTGGCGAATGACTGCCCCATCCAAACCGATACGGCATTGCCTCGTTTTGATTGGTATCCTTCCGCGAAAGGACAAATCGAAAGCCGCGGACTGGGAAGCAGCTGCAAAAGAAAGGTCGTCTGAAACCAAATCATGATTTCAGACGACCTTTTTGCTATTGCCCAAGGTCTATCGGCTTGCGTTCAACCGTTTGTCCGGCCGTGTAAGCATAAACACCACCAGCGAAGTCAGCGCGCCCAGCGTATCGGCGAGCATGTCTTTTTGCGCGTCCCAAATATCGCCTTGCGAACCGAGCACTTCCAGCCCCGCTTCGCCGCCGTCGATCACAGCATACTGCCATTCGATGATTTCGTAAGCCGCCGCCACGCTCATGATGAAGAACAAGGAAAAAAACAGGGCAAGCGCGGGTCGGCAGAGTTTGCGGCGCAACAGCCATTCCGCCATCGGATAGGCGTAGAAACCGATGATGTAGTGTCCGACGCGGTCAAAGTGGTTGCGCCCTTCGCCTAAAAACGGCGCAAGCAGGCGGTTTGCCCAGTCGAAGGGCACATCGGCGAAGGTGTAGTGTGCGCCGATGGTGTGCATAATCAGCCAGAAGCTCATAAATACATAAGCCAAATTGCTGAAACGGAAGAGGCGGTAAGTGGCGATAAGCGCGACAAATACGGTGGAAACGGGGAGGATTTCGGCGTACCAAACGGCGCGGTCGGACGGGTTGATGCCCGACCAGACGATAAGTGCGGCAATGAAAACCGTGAGCAGCAAAGGGATGGTGTGCGAAGTTTTTTGCATGATATTTTCGTTTTATAAAGTGAGTATAAGATGGGAAATAGATTTCAGACGACCTTCAAACCATTGACGACGCGCTTATAGCAGGTGTAAACCAGTGCCGCGCAAGCCAGCCACATGACGACGTAGAAAACCGCATGGAAGCTGCCCGCCACCGCATACCACACCGCCAGTACGCCGATAAAGAACGCGCGGTCGCTCTTGCCAAACGGCCCGTCATAACGCCGCCCGTTGCCGTGTACCTGCCCCAACACGCCGCAAAATTCGGTCATCGCCGCCAGCCAGACAAACAGGCCGATTTGTGCGCCGTCAAACGGGGCGATAAAGGCGAAAGGCAGATACAGCGCGGCATCGGCAGCAACATCGGTGATTTCGTTCAGATAGCCGCCCAATGCCGACTGCTGACCGAACTCGCGCGCCAGCATCCCGTCCACCGCATTCAACGCCATGCGGACAAACAGCCACACGGGCAACAGCCAAAACAAGGCAGGAACCTGCGCGCCGAGCGACAGCAGCAGCCCGACCGCGACCGACACCGCGCAAGCCGCCAGCGTAACCTGATTGGCGGTTACCCCCTTCTGATAAAGCCGGCGCACCAGCGGGCGCAGCAGGTTTTGGAATTTGGGTTTAAGGGCGTAGATGCTCATGATTATGCCGTATGAAAAAAACGAAGTGCCGCGATTATAGACGAAATCCGTTATAATCCGTCAACTTTCCAACCACGCGGTTCGCAAACCTCCCGCGTTACCAAAACTAGGATTCACCATGCAAAACCAACAAGCCTTGGTCATCTTCTCCGGCGGTCAGGATTCCACCACCTGCCTGATTCAGGCGATTCAAACCTACGGGCGCGAAAACGTCCAAGCCATCACTTTCCAATACGGGCAACGCCACGCCGTCGAACTGGAACGCGCCCGCTGGATCGCGCAGGATTTGGGCGTCAAACAAACCGTACTCGACTTGAGCCTGATGCAGCAGATTACGCACAACGCCCTGATGGACGACACCGCCGCCATCGAAACCGCTTCAGACGGCCTGCCCAATACCTTCGTGGACGGACGCAACGCCCTGTTCCTGCTCTACGCCGCCATCTACGCCAAAGGACAGGGCATCAGGCACATCATCGCGGGCGTGTGCGAAACCGACTTCTCCGGCTACCCCGACTGCCGCGACGTGTTCGTCAAATCCATGAACGTTACCCTCAATCTGGCGATGGACTACGCCTTCCAAATCCACACCCCGCTGATGTACCTGACCAAAGCGCAAACTTGGGCGCTGGCGGACGAACTGGGCGCGCTGGACTACATCCGCGAGCAGACCCACACCTGCTACAACGGCATCGTCGGCGGCTGCCACGAATGCCCGAGCTGCGTGTTGCGCGAGCGCGGGCTGACGGAATATTTGGAAAGTAAAAAGGTCGTCTGAAAACGTGTTCCGTCCGGAGTGGGAACGTCTGCGGCAAGAGGGCGGTCGAATAATAAGCCGAGAACAACTGTAAGTGCCGTCATGACCGACAAAATCCATCTCTACCACCCGCTCCATACCCTGAAACCTTTTTCAGACGGCATCTGGATTGCCGACGGAAAAGTCATACACATGAATTTTCCGCTGGGCGTCAAAGTACCGTTCAGTACCCGCATGACCGTCGTGCGCCTGAACGACGGCGGGTTGTGGTGTCATTCGCCGGTCGAACCCGTGCCCGAACTGCTGCGGCAAATCGACGCGCTCGGCGAAGTCCGCCATCTGGTTTCTCCCAACAAAATCCACTACGCCCACATCGCCGCGTGGAAACGGCATTACCCGCAGGCGCTTGCGTGGGCAAGTTCCGGCGTGCGCGAACGGGCGGCGTCGCAGCATATTGTCGTTTGTTTCGATGCCGACCTCGGTGCCGCCGCGCCGCCGCAATGGGCGGACGATTTGGCGCAAATGCCGTTTGCGGGCAGCGCAGCGATGGAGGAAACCGTGTTTTTCCACCGCGCGAGCCGAACCCTGATACTGGCCGATTTGATTGAAAACTTCGAAACCGCCAAATTTCCCAGCCGCTTTTGGGCGGGCGTGATGAAACTGACGGGTATCGCCGACCCCGACGGCAAAGCCCCCGCCGACTGGCGCGCTACCTTCAAAGACAAAACCGCCGCCCGCGCCTGCCTGAAACAGATGCTGGACTGGCAGCCGGAAAAAATCATACTGGCGCACGGCCGCTGCTATGAAACCGGCGGCACGAACGAACTACGCCGCGCGTTCAGATGGCTGGATTAGCCCTGCGGCGGCTGTTTTGTTGAAAAATATAGTGGATTAACTTTAAAAAGCCACAGCGGCGCGCAAAACCGCTATGGCTTCTCATACAACCAAAGGTCGTCTGAAAACATATAGTGGATTAAATTTAAACCAGTACGGCGTTGCCTCGCCTTGCCGTACTATCTGTACTGTCTGCGGCTTCGTCGCCTTGTCCTGATTTAAATTTAATCCACTATAGTTCCGATAAGACGGAACGTTTTCAGACGACCTTTTCTGCTGCCAGCAACATTTCCACATTCCGCTCGGTCGCTTCGGCTATCTCTTCAACGACAACGCCGCGAATTTCAGCGGCGATGGCGGCGATTTGGCGGATGTTGGCGGGCGTGTTGATTTCGTTTTTCAGCATAAACGGGCTGTCGGTTTCCAAGACGAAATCGGTGTCATTCAAGGTTTTGAGGGTTTCGCGTATTTTTCGTGCGTTCGGGTTGAGCAACAGCGAACCGATGCCGATTTTGAAGCCCAGTTTCGTCAACACACGCGCTTCTTCCGCGCTGCCTGAAAACGCATGGACAATCCCGCCTTGGGCAAAACCTGTCTGCTTGATGGCGGCGGCGATGTCGGCGGTGGCTTTAAGATTATGGATAATCACGCGGCGGCGCAGGGTTTGTGCGATGGCAAGCTGGCGGCTGAAGACTTGAATTTGCCGTTCTCGCTGCTGCGGCGTTTGGGTTTTGTCGTAAAAATCCAAGCCGATTTCGCCGACCCATGCCGTCGGACGCGCTTGCAATGCTTGTTCCAAACGCTGGAAATCCGGTTCGGAAACGTCGTCTGAAAACCAAGGATGGATGCCGAGCGCGATATGGATGTTGCCCAAAAGCGGGTTTTCAGACGACCTTTGCACCAAATCCGCCACGTCCTGCCAATCCTGCGACCGGGTCGCGGGAACGATAAACCGCCCTACCCCTGCCTCCCGCGCGGCGGTCAGGATGTGCGTCAGGTTTTCGCGCAGGGCGGGATCGGCAAGGTGGCAATGGGTGTCGGTGAAGTTCATCGGTTTCACACTAATTTTAGTCTTACCAATTCTTTGTGAACATCTTCCACCCCCCAGCCTTGTGATACGGCGAGGGTCATGAGCGCGGTGGCGGTTTCGAGGTTGCATTTGCCGCCGTTGATAATGCCCGAATTGCGGAACGCGTTGCCTTGCGCGTAAACGGCGGCGGTTCTGCCTTGTCGGACTTGGCTGATGTTGAGCAGCAGTTTTCCTTGCTGCGTAAAGTCTCGGACGGCGCGGATGAAGCCTTCGTCTGCGGGGGTGTTGCCGTGTCCGTAGCTTTGCAGGATAAGGGCTTGGGCGGGAAGCTGTGCGAGTCCGTCCGCAAGTTCTTGGACGGCAAAGCCGGGAATAAGCGTGCGGACGGCGATTTTTGCCTGCGGATCGGGATAGCGGATTTCAAGGTCGTCTGAAACATCCGCCGCGTCTTGGGACGGGACACAGATATTGTACCAGCCTTGGGTTTCGTCCCATTCGGCGATGGCGCCGAAATGCGGATTGTCGAAGCCTGCGGCGGTTTCGGTGCTGACTTTGCTGCTGCCGACGGCGGGATAAAGTTTACCGTCAAAGGCGATGACGGTTTGTTTGAGCTTGAGGCTGAAGGCGGCGACGGCGGTGGAGAGGTTGCGCGGGGCATCGCTGTTTTCGGCGGCGTAAGGCCATTGGGAGCCGGTCAGGACGATGGGTTTGCCCAAACCTTGCAGGGCGAGTGCGAGGAGGTTGGCGGTGTACGCCATGCTGTCTGTGCCGTGCAGTATCAGGATGCCGTCGCAGGAAGGCAGTTTGGCGGCGATGATGTCCAGCCAGTCGCGCCAGTGTTGCAGCGTGACGGACGAAGAATCAATCAATGGATTGCAGACGTGCCACTCGAAGTCGAGGTCGTCTGAAAAGGGGGAAAGTGCTTGGCTGACAAGCGCGGTATCGGGGCGCAGGCCTTCGCTGCTTTGGGTCATGCCTATGGTGCCGCCTGTGTAGAGGACGAAGATTTTTTGTTTCATGGACATCATCGGGTCGTCTGAAAATAATGATGCGGCTTATTTAACTATATTTCGGACAGGCTGGCAATTTGGCGGCGCAGACGGTTTTCAGACGACCTTGAAATGAAAAAGCACCCCGAGGCTGCCGATATTTGATTTTCCAAGTGGATTTTTATTCACGAAACAGGAAATTCAAAGCGGAAGCCGCAACAAGCTTGGACAATTTGTGAGGATTGCCAACGCAGAAGATACCGCTTTGGGGATAAAAAGACACGGAAACTATAGTGGATTAAATTTAAATCAGGACAAGGCGACGAAGCCGTAGACAGTACAGATAGTACGGAACCGATTCACTTGGTGCTTCAGCACCTTAGAGAATCGTTCTCTTTGAGCTAAGGCGAGGCAACGCCGTACTGGTTTAAAGTTAATCCACTATATTGAATATCGGCAGCCTTGTCAGGATGCTTGATTTTATTGTTCGCTTTGAGCGGCTTTTTTGGCTGCCTTGGCGGCTTTGCGCTGCGCCCGCTTTTCGCTCAATTTGGTACGGTAGAACTGGAGGCGCTGGCGTTTTTTCCACCAAAACCAAGCCAACACCACTGCCAATATACCCAAAACAGTAAAGATGCCGGATTGCAGGCTGTGCATTTTTGCCATCAGCCAATCGATGTTGTGCGCGCCGTATTCGCCCAAATAAATCCAAACCGGCACGGAAACCAACGCGGCAAGCCCGTCCATCAGGATGAAGCGGGTATAGGAAACTTTGCGGCTGATGCCTGCGGTCACGAAAACGGCGGTTCGCAGGCCGGGCAGGAAGCGGGCGACAAACAATACCCAGTTGCCGTATTTGTCGAATTTCTCCTGCACCTGCGCGTAACGCTTAGGCGTCATCACGCGGGCGATGGGTTTAAACTTGAGGATTTTCTGCCCCCACAAGCGTCCGGCGACAAACATAAATCCGTCGCCCGCCAACACGCCGAGCATACCGACGACAACCATCCAGTGAGACCTGGTATAACCCAAGCCGGAAATCACGCCGCCTGTCACCAGCGTCAAATCTTCGGGAATCGGCACGCCAAAGCCGCAAATGACCAAAACGAAAAACACGGCTGCGTAGCCGTATTGGACAAAAAAGTCTTCTAAAAAGGCAAACATGGCGTATCCGTCGGTTGTAATGTGGAGGGGAAATTCATTTGAACTGAATGTTGTATTTTACCAAAGATAGGGTCGTCTGAAAGAAATAACAAGGCAGGTTATGAAAATAGGCGTGAACAATATGAATTGATGTGTTTCAGACGACCTTGAATCCTAAAAAACACAGTGGATTAACCTTAAACCGGCATGGCGTTCCCCGCCTTGCCCTGATTCAAAATCAATCCACTGTACCGCCGTTCCCATTTGCACGGAAATGACGGCAATTTCAAGGTTTGTTAAAAACCCGATTTATTGTCCGACAGCATTACTGCTTGCCGGTGATGGCTGCTGCGATGCGTTCCGCACCTTTTTTCGCCCAGTCCGCCTGACGCGCTTCGACCATGACGCGCACGACCGGCTCGGTACCCGATGCGCGCAACACGATGCGGCCTTTGCCTTCGAGTTCTTTTTCCACTTCAGCCAACACGTCTTTCGAGGCTTCCTGCCATTTCTGACCTTTTTGGATGCGCACGTTAATCATGGTTTGCGGATACGGCTGCCAGTCTGCGCAAACGGTGGCAAGGTCTTGGTTCAGGATTTGCAACGCCGCCAAAACTTGCAGCGCGGAGATGATGCCGTCGCCAGTGTTGTGTTTGTCCATGCACAAAATATGGCCGCTGGCCTCGCCGCCGATGAGCCAGCCGCGTTGGTTCAGCTGTTCCAACACATAGCGGTCGCCGACTTTGGCGCGGCAGAAATCGACGCCCTGCTCTTTCAGGGCAATTTCCATCGCCATATTGGTCATGACCGTACCGACCACGCCTCCGATGTTGATGCCTTCTCGGGCGCGGGCTTTGGCGATGACGTAAATCAGGCTGTCGCCGTCGTACACTTTGCCGTTGCGGTCGACCATCATCAGGCGGTCGCCGTCGCCGTCCAACGCGATGCCGTAGTCAGCTTCGTTTTGCAATACGGCGGCCTGCAAGGCTTTGGGATGGGTCGCGCCGCATTTTTCGTTGATGTTGTAGCCGTTCGGTTCGTCGCCGATGCTGACGACTTGCGCACCGAGTTCGTGGAACACTTTGGGCGCAACGTCATAGCCTGCGCCATGCGCGGTATCGACCACCAATTTCAGGCCGCGCAAATCCAAATGGCTGGGGAAGGTGGATTTGCAGAATTCGATGTAACGGTCGTCCGCGCCGTTGATACGGCGGGCGCGTCCGAGGCGGGCGGACGGCTGGGTTTTCATTTCCTCATCAATTTTGGCTTCGATTTCCAATTCGATTTCATCGCTCAGCTTCACGCCGCCTTCGGCAAAGAATTTGATGCCGTTGTCGGAATACACATTGTGCGACGCGGAAATCATCACACCGGCGGACAAACGCAGTGCACGAGTCAGATAAGCCACGCCCGGCGTAGGCAGCGGGCCGGTTTGGATGACGTTGACACCCGCGGCGGTAAAACCCGCCACCAGCGCGGCTTCGAGCATGTAGCCGGAAATGCGCGTGTCTTTGCCGATCAGGACGGTCGGCTTCTGCCCACCGTCATGCTGCACCAACACCTGCCCCGCCGCATAACCGAGTTTCAATACGAAATCGGGGGTAATCGGAAATTGACCGACTTCGCCGCGCACGCCGTCCGTGCCGAAATATTTTTTTGCCATGAGTTTGCTCCGTGAGGATGTTTTTTAGAATGGGATTACCCGTAAATGTCATAACGGGCAGTATAGGGGGATTTTATGCAAAACTGTTGGAATTTATGTTTAGCGTGATTAGATTGAGCCTGAGCGGTATAGTTTCTTATTTTATCAAAACCCGAAACAAGTTAACCGGATTAAACAAACGGGTCGTCTGAAACCGTCAAACTTGTTTTCAGACGACCTCTTTATCACTATTTCAGGGGCTGCCGACATTTCATTTTCAAAGTGTTTTTTGCTTCCAAAACAGAAGCTATTAAATGCCGGTAATGCCTAATGCGTCCCACACCTTCAGCGCATCCGCCGTCGCCTTCACATCATGCACCCGCACAATTTGCGCGCCGCGCGCCACGGAAGCCAACGCCGCCGCCACGCTGCCGTGTACGCGTTCCGCCGCGTTTGCCTCACCGGTCAGCTCGCCTATCATGCTTTTGCGCGACACGCCGATGAGCAGCGGGAAACCCGTTTCCGCCATCAATTCGGGCAAATGCCGCATCAGCGCGATATTGTGTTGCAAGGTTTTGCCGAAGCCGAAGCCGGGGTCGAGTATGATGCGTTGCGGTGCGATGCCTGCCGCGATACATTCCGCTGAGCGCGCTTTCAAATACCACGCCACTTCACCAACAACATCTTGATATTTCGGATTAATCTGCATGGTTTTGGGCAAACCCTGCATGTGCATGAGGCAAATGCCCGTGTCCGCCTGACGCGCCAGCAATTCGACCGCTCCCTCGTCGGTCAACGCCGCCACATCATTAATAATATCGACACCGCCGAGCGCCAACGCTTTTTCCATAATCACCGTGCGGCGCGTGTCCAAACTGATGGGAACACCCCACCCCGCCACTTCCGCCAACACAGGAGCAACCCGCACCCATTCTTCTTCAGGCGAAACATAATCCGCACCCGGCCGCGTCGATTCGCCGCCGATGTCGAGAATGTCTGCGCCCTCCTTTAGAAGCTGTTCGGCGTGCGCCAAGGCTGTTCGGGCGTTTTGCGAATACACGCCGCCGTCGGAAAGAGAATCGGGCGTCAGGTTGACGATACCCATGATTTTCGGCTTGTCCAAACCGATTTCAAACCTGCCTGCCTGCCAGATGCGCGTGGTCATGATGGTGTTCCGTAAAATAATGAAGACGAAATTATAGCTCGTCTGAAAACATCATGCAGCTTTCAGACGACCCCGTTTTACAAATCCTGCCGTTTAATGCCAAAATCAGGTTTACCATCCTAATCCGCCTGATAAAGGAAACAGCCATGTACCAACACGTCGAATACTACCCCGGCGATCCGATTTTAAGCTTGGTCGAAACCTTCAAAAACGACCCGCGCCCCGAAAAAGTCAATTTGAGCATAGGCATTTATTTCGACGATGAAGGCAAAATGCCCGTATTGGAATCCGTGAGCTGTGCCGAAACCGCCCGCGCCGCCGTGCCTGCGCCGTCGCCCTATCTGCCGATGGAAGGTTTGAACACTTACCGCAGCGCGGTGCAGCATTTGTTGTTCGGCAAAGACAACCCCGCGCTTGCGCAAGGACGCATCGTTACCGTACAAACTTTGGGCGGCTCGGGCGCGCTCAAAGTCGGAGCGGACTTCCTGCACCGCTGGTTCCCTGAAGCGCGCGCCTATGTCAGCGACCCGACTTGGGACAACCATCGCGGCATTTTTGAAGGCGCAGGTTTCGAGGTCGGCACTTATCCTTATTACGACCCCGCCACCGTCGGTGTCAAATTCGACGAGATGACCGCGTTTTTCAACACCCTGCCCGAACACAGCGTCCTAATCCTGCACCCCTGCTGCCACAACCCGACCGGCGTGGATATGTCGGAGCAGCAATGGGACGAAGTATTGCAAATCATCAAAACGCGCAAACTGATTCCGTTTATGGACATCGCCTACCAAGGCTTCGGCGGCGATTTGGACAGCGATGCCTACGCCATCCGCAAAGCGGTGGAAATGGATTTGCCGCTGTTCGTCAGCAATTCATTCTCGAAAAACCTGTCGCTCTACGGCGAGCGCGTCGGCGGTTTGAGCGTGGTTTGCCCGAATAAAGAAGAAGCGGAATTGGTGTTCGGACAGCTCAAATTCACCGTCCGCCGCATCTACTCCAGCCCGCCCGCACACGGCGCCTACATCGCCGCCGATGTGATGAACAACCCCGAGCTTTACGCCTTGTGGCAAAATGAAGTCTATGTCATGCGCGACCGCATCCGCGCCATGCGGCAGAAACTTTACAACGTATTGACCGTCCAAATCCCCAACCGCGATTTCACTTATTTCATCAAACAGCGCGGCATGTTCAGCTACACAGGATTGAGCGTAGAACAAGTCCGCAGGCTGCGCGACGAATTTGCCGTTTACCTGCTGGATTCGGGCAGGATGTGTGTCGCCGGGCTGAACGCATCGAATATCGCCTATGTTGCCGATGCGTTTGCCGAAGTGTTGAAATAAAGCGCAAAAAGTAAAAGGTCGTCTGAAACCTGATGTAGTTTTATTTGAAGTAAGTCAAAAGGCCGCCCGAAAAATTTTCATCTTTCAGACGGCCTCTCTATAATTGGCGCACCCAACAGGGATCGAACCTGTGACCTCCAGCTTCGGAAACTGACACTCTTCCAACTGAGCTATGGGTGCGAAGAAGGCGTAAGATTAACGCAAATCCCGCCTGTTGGCAAAGCCTATTATGCAGGATGGCGCAAACAAGACAAATTTGAAGAAAAATCCCATAAAATAATCAACAACATACGCAACCCACCCCTTAACAGGTGGCAAAAAACCGCCGCCTTTGCGTATATTTTCCACAAGAGCGATTGGAAAGCCCTTGTGAATTCAGTATAATCCAGCAAAATATTGTTAACTGCGTTTAACACACCAAACTATAACTCAAAGCACAACCTAACCTAACGGCGAGGCCTACCAAATGAAACAACTCCGCGACTCCAAAGCCCAAGGCTCTGCATTGTTTACCCTTGTGAGCGGTATCGTTATTGCCATTGCAGTCATTTACTTCCTCATCAAATTGGCGGGCAGCGGCTCGTATGCAGACGTTGCCCAATCTTCCGAAACCGCTACCCAAACCCGCATCCAGCCCGTAGGACAGCTTACCTTGGGAGACGGCATTCCGGTAGGCGAACGCAAAGGCGATCAGATTTTCAACAAAATCTGTATCCAGTGTCACGGCGCAGACAAATCCGTCCCCAACGCGCCGAAAATCGAAAACAACGGCGAATGGGCTCCCCGTATCGCCCAAGGCTTCGATACCCTTTTCCAACACGCTCTGAACGGCTTTAACGCCATGCCTGCAAAAGGCGGCGCAGCCGATTTGACTGACCAAGAACTCAAACGCGTCATCACTTACATGGCGAACAAGAGCGGCGGTACCTTCCCTGATCCGGATGCCGCAGCACCTGCCGATCAAGCCGCTTCAGGCAATGCAGCCGCCTCCGCACCGGCCGCTGCCGGCTCTGCCCCCGCAGCCGATGCACCTAAAGCCGAAGACAAAGGCGCAGCTGCTCCTGCAGCTTCCGGCGCAGACGGTAAAAAAGTTTTCGAAGCAACCTGTCAGGCATGTCATGGCGGCGCAGTCCCCGGCATTCCAGGCATAGGTAAAAAAGACGAATGGGCTTCACGCATCAAACAAGGTAAAGAAACCCTGCACAAACACGCTCTCGAAGGCTTCAACGCCATGCCTGCAAAAGGCGGCAACGCCGGCCTGAGCGACGATGAAGTCAAAGCAGCGGTCGACTACATGGCAAACCAATCAGGCGCTAAATTCTGATTTGTTCAAAAAACGCCATATATCCCATCAAAAACGCACCTTTAAACAAGGTGCGTTTTTTTGCAGCCGTTCGCCCTCCTAAAAGATATAGTGGATTAAAATAAAAATGAGACAAGGCGGCAACGCCCGCCGTGTACGGATAGTACATAAGGGCGTTGGCAACGCCGTATCATTGCAATTTTAATCCACTATATAGTGGATTAAATTTAAATCAGGACAAGGCGACGAAGCCGCAGACAGTACA
>ERZ773044.205-NODE-205-length-31450-cov-46.1122_pt1 | contig 31450 bp, 27 predicted proteins | sample MGYA00511897_ERZ773044 | MGnify/ENA primary metagenome ERZ773044 (study PRJEB29015, sample SAMEA2738116) | human oral metagenome | biome: human oral; feature: human-associated habitat; material: saliva | place: China | collected 2170 ...
CCGCCGACACCAAGCTGCTTTCTTCATGCTGCATGGCGAATATTTTGGGCGACGTCTGGCAAGAAGACGGCGGCGAACCGAATTGGCTGCCGTTGCAAAGCCATCCGAACGCGTACCTGCACCTGTACGGCAAAAAAGCCGCGCGTAAAGGCCGCAAAATGGGGCATTTCACCGTTTTGTCCGCCGATGCCGACACTGCTTTTGAAGCAGCAGGAAAATTACATCAAAGCCTTTGAATATAAAATATAATATCGGAAACAGCGTTCAGACGACCCCCTGTCTGTTTATGAAGAAAACGTCGTCTGAACACGCATTACAATACATCTTACAACACATCTTGCCATGAGCCTTCTGACTATACTCCGTCCTGCAGTCGCGCAAGACTGCCAAGCCATACACAATGCCCATCTGCACGCCGTCCAATATACCTGCATCCGCAGTTACGACGATAAAGTATTGCATGCGTGGGAAGCCCTGCTCGATATCGACAGCTACCTCGAAACTATTTCCGATCCCGGCAAAGCCTTTTGGGTGGTGGAATACAGGGGGACCATACAGGGTTTTTTCCAAGTAGACTTCAAAGAAGCCCAATTGGATGCGCTCTATGTCCATCCCTTCGTCCATAATCACGGCTTGGGTACAGCCTTGCTGCGCCGTGCCGAAGAGCTTGCCCATCAGGCGGGTTTGAGCTTTTTGAAACTGTACGCCTCGCTCAATTCCGTTCCTTTCTACCGCTTAAACCATTACGAATCTTTGGGTTCTGCCGTATTGCAGTTGAACAAAGACGTCAAGGTCAAGTGCGAACTGATGCGCAAATATCTATAAGCCGTTTTCAGACGACCTGTACACGGAGCGCCGAGGTCGTCTGAAAATGTGTTTTTCATGTTCAACCTCAAAATATCCCCATGATGAAAACAGATTTCCAATCCGCCTTGAAAGCATTAGGCAAGCAAGCCAAAAAAGAAGCCGAAGCGCGGGCGCAGGAGCAAGCCTTGGCGAAGAAGCGCGAGGAAGAGAATATCGATTTCGCCAAAGCCGTAGGTGCAGTAACGCCGCTGAAAACCGCGCCGCGCTATGAAGCACCGCGTGATAAAACGCCCATCAAACCCCGTCCGAAAGAGCAGGAAAGTTTGGCAGCCGAAGATTATTTTTATGTCGGCAGCGGCGCTTCTTGGGATGAACCGCCCGCTTCGTTCAGTAAAAACGGACAAGGGAAAAACGACTTGCAACGTCTGCGCAACGGGCATTATCCCGTAGTCGCCGATGTCGATTTGCACGGCTACACACAGGAAGAGGCGCAACAGGTTTTAAATGAATTTATCGAATTTACCCAAAAGCGTGGCGTATGCGCCGAAATCATCCACGGCAGCGGTTTGGGCTCGTCAGGCTACAAACCCGTTTTAAAAAACATGACGCGCCACTGGCTGATGCAGCACCCCGATGTATTGGCTTATATCGAGCCGAGGGAAGGCAATGACGGCGCTGTACGCATTTTGTTGAAGCGCAGGCGCAGGGAAGAAGAATAGTTTGTGCTGGATTGATTGGGCTGAGGCAATGTTGCCTTGAGTGCAATCTGCGAACCATGTCAAAGGTCGTCTGAAACTGGGATTAGGTTTTCAGACGACCTTTTCGATTTTGGCAAATACTGAAATATTGCTTACGGCAGGAGCTTGCCCGGATTCATGATGCCGTGCGGGTCAAGCTGGGCTTTGATGGCGCGCATCAAGGCGATTTCGGACGGGGTGCGGACGCTGGGGAGCCAGTGTTTTTTGATGGTGCCGATACCGTGTTCCGCCGCGATGGTACCGTGGCAGGCGAGGATGTGTTCATAGACGATGCTGTTGACGGCATCTTCGTAACGGTAGGCTTCGTTGCTCAAGACGTCGGACAGGAAGGTGTTGTAATGCAGGCTGCCGTCGCCCAAATGTCCGAAGCAGACAATTTGTATACCCGGAAAACGGGTTTCTAAGGCGGGGGCGCATTGATGGACAAAGGCGGCGACTTGGGCAATCGGGACAGCGATGTCGTGTTTGATGCTGGTGCCGAGCTTGCGCTGGGAGGCGGAAATGTTTTCACGTAGCGTCCATAGATCGAGGCGCTCTTGTTCGGATTGCGCGATGATGCTGTTTTCTTGACCGTTTTGATAGAGAAACTCGGCAAGTTTTTCGTCGAGCGCGGCATCGGGAACGGAGTCGGTCAGTTCGAGCAGGACGTGCCAGTTTGCATCGGTCGGCTGTTTGAGATGACTGAACTCGGAAGACAATGCCAAGGCGTAGCGGCTGATAAGCTCGAAACTGGTGAGGCGTTCGGCAAAATGCCCTTGTACGGCCGTTAAAAGCTGTACGGCAGATTCGATGTCATCCAAACCTACCCATGCGGTCGCTATGGTTTGCGGACGGGCGAAGAGTTTGAGCGTGGCGGCGGTGATAATGCCGAGTGTGCCTTCGCTGCCGATAAAGAGGTGGCGCAGGTCGTAACCAGTTGTATTTTTGTGCAGCGGTTGGAGATGGGAAACAAGTTCGCCATTGGGCAGGACGACTTCCAAACCCAATACCAAGTCGCGCATACTGCCGTAGCGTAAAACGTTTAATCCGCCGGCGTTGCAGGCGATGTTGCCGCCGATTTCGCACGAGCCTTCGCTGGCAAGACTGAGTGGAAACAGTCTGCCCGCTTCGGATGCCGCTTTTTGGACGTTTTGCAGGATTACGCCCGCTTCGACGGTGATGCTGTTGTCGGCAAGGTTGATTTCTCGGATGCGGTTGATTTTGGAAAGGTTGAGCAGTACGCCGCCGGAAGCTACCGCTGCGCCGCACAAACCGGTATTGCCGCCCTGTGGGGTAACGGGGATACGGTGTTCAAAACAAAACCGCATGATTTCTTGTACATTTTCTATAGAATGCGGTTGCAAGATGATGTCCGGTTCGGAAACAAAGCGGCGGCGCTGGTCGTTCAATAGGGCCGGAGTGGCTTCGAGGATTTCGGCGGGGGAAAGGAATTCAAGAAAACGGTCGTACAGATTGGGCATAACGGGCAGCAGGATGGTTTGTGTGTGTACGGAAGATTATATAGCGGATAAGGGAAGCGAAAAACGGTAAAGGTCGTCTGAAAAACAAAAAAGCAGGATACAATCCGTATCCTGCTTTTTTAACTGTAAAAATATTATTTTGCAGCAGAAGCGGCAGAAGCAGCAGCTGAGCTGGCAGCAGAAGCAGCACCAGTTGCAGCAGAAGCAGCGGTATTAGCTGCAGAAGCGGCAGTGTTGGCAGCAGAAGCAGCGGTGTTAGCTGCAGAAGCGGCTTCAGTTGCAGAGGAAGCGGCAGAAGCAGCACCAGTTGCAGAAGAAGCGGCAGAAGCAGCAGTTTCAGAAGCACCGGAAGCGGTAGGAGCAGCAGTATCAGCGCCTTTGTTACAAGCAGCCAAAGCCAAAGATAACAGAGCAGCAGCAATCAGAGATTTTTTCATTTTGAGAACCTTCTTTAAATCGATTTAAGTAGAACAAAACAACAAAACGACATATAAGTCGTTTCATTTAGAGTAAAAATTCATTGCTGAATTTCCTGCATTATGCCCCACAGGGTGCTTCGGTGCAACGATACGGACGAATTAGTAATTTTTAATCAATCTGAAATGGACGAAAGACGGGGGTAAAACTAGTCCGCATTGGCTGTTATTCAATGTACATTTGAAATAAATTGTATAGTAAAATTTATTTATTTCATGCGTTTACATTTGAAGAATGCGCTATGGGCCTTTGTTTTCAATCGGTTTAAATGAAATGCGGGCAGTTGTTGCGCATAAAAGCAAAAAGTTGTAAAAAAGTTACACAAATATAAAGATTATCAAAATTTACGCTTTTACGCGCAATATGTTAAATATTGTGCATATAAATTTATAATTGTTAGTTTTGATAATTTTGCGATAAATCTCCGTGCATGACGGCGGTGTGTTAGAATGCTTTAGATTTGTTGGCAGAGGGTTGTCAATAAAGAAAACCTGTTTTGATAAACGGTCATGATAAAGGATAAAAAATGGCTATTGAAAAAAATTCTGTGGTTTCGCTTCACTATGAAATGTACGATGCGGACAACCAACTGCTGGACAAAACCGAAGAACCCATCGTCTATCTGCATGGCGGATATGACGGCATTTTCCCTTTGGTGGAAGAAGCTTTGCACGAGAAAAACGTCGGCGATACCGTTGAAGTCGCGCTGTCTCCCGATGATGCTTTTGGCGAGCAAGATCCCAGCCTGGTGCGTATCGAAGATGTCAGCGTGTTTCCGGTTGAAGTGGAAGTCGGCATGATGTTTGAAGCCGATGATCCTGAAACCGGCGATGTCTTGATTTACCGCGTAACCGATGTAGCGGACGGCAAAGCCGTAGTAGACGGCAACCATCCGCTTGCAGGCATGAAAATCTTGTTCAAAGCGACAGTTGACGGCGTACGCGATGCGACTGAAGAAGAAATCGCACACGGCCACGTTCACGGCCCGCACGGTCATCATCACTAATTAAGTTGATTTGCAATGCAAAAGGTCGTCTGAAAACAGGATTGGGTTTCTGTTTTCAGACGACCTTTTTGTATTTTGTTAAGAATATTGCTGTGGTATGACATCACTTAATGGATTAATCTTCGGCATAAAATTCATATATGTCGGTTTCACTCCGGGTAAAAACCAGGGCCAATTTACCTTCAGGTATTCTTTTTTGGGACATGCCGCCGATGCAGATTCCTAGGCTTGGAAAGGTGAGGTAATGTTTTCCTTCGAGAAAATGATGTTCGTTTTTTAGTTTTTCTATGCTCTCAGTTTCAAAGAGATTCAAGCCGTTGAAAATAGGATATGTGTATTGATTGCAAGTGACGGCAACCAGCCTGTTTTCCTTATATTGCAATTCGTACGAACCTCGTGTTTCAAAAGTGCTCCCTAAAATATTGTGTTGCAAAACTCTTTCTGCTTTGCCGAATTCGGCAATGATTTGTTGCATGGTATTGCCGAGTTTGAAAAATTTACCGTTTGTTTCTACGCCTTCAAAGGATGAGATTTTTACTTCATGAGGTTCTGCTTCCGAAGGTTTCTTTTTGACTTTATTTTGCCAAAAATCTGTCAACTTGGTTTCTTCCTTGGAAAAAACGATAACGGCTTTGCCCTCCGGTATGCGTTTTTGACTCATGCCACCAATGCAGATACCGAGTTCAGGAAAGGTAATATACGATTTTTCTTCAATAAAATCATTCTGCTGCTTGATTTCTTCTAGGTCTTCGGCTGTAAAGACGTTTACGCCGCCAAGCATGGGGTTGGTATGTTTGTTGCAAATGATGGCAACAAGTTTATCTGCTCTATATTTTAATTCACAAGCAAATCTGTATTCGGTAGTAATATTCAAAAGGTTGTCTTGCACCACTTCGCTGGCCTCTCCAAATTCGGCGATGATTTGTTCATTGGTGTTACCAAGCTCAAAAAATATGTCGCCTAAATCCACGCCTTTAAAAGGGATAATCTGAAACTTGTTGACCGTCATTTTGATTGCCTCATTTTATAAATGGTGGCTGTCTGAGCATTATTCGATGGCAAGCTGAGCCAATTCGTCTTTCGTGAATGCTTCCAGCAGAATATACGCTGCGTCAATAAAGCGGTATTTTTCTTCAGGCAGCCGTGCGATAAAGGTTTCGTAGGGCAGCTCGGTAGGTGAATCGTCATCGTTGGTAAAAATCAATCTCCAGCTGCTGATATCGTTGTTGGATATATCCGGATCTGCGCCGTATTCTATTTCTGGTCGATAGGGCAGAATGGTCGGCAGTTCAGGGTTTAAGACATAAAAGCCGACGAGCTCTCCCGTGTCACTATTTTTCCCAATCATTTGATGAGCGGAATAGGCATCCAGCCATTGGGTTTCACGCATCAGGCGGCTGAAGGCTGCGAGTGGGTCGTTGTCGGTTAGAATTTTGTCGCGAATCTCTTTGTTCAGTGCCACAGGGCGGGTAACGCCGTAGAATTTATAGTTTTGTATTTCGTCTTCATCTTCAAAAGGCACCATGGATATACCGGCCTGTATGTCTGGTTTGAAATCGAAGGTTTGGATGGTGTCGGCAGTGAAGGTTTCATCGGTTTCGCAGGTAATCGGTTGTTTGAGCGCGCGGGCTAAATCGGCGAGATATTGCAGGGCAATTTGCCAGTCTTCCAAAGTGCTGGGCGTGAATTGCCGCACAGCGTATTCCTGTGTGTCTTCATCAAAGGATAATTCAAATCCCCTACCGCTTTTTTCGTTCACGCCAAGCAGCAGACATTCGAAGTCGGATAACGGCAGTGCTTGAAATCGCTTTAAATCAAAATCTTCATCGTGTTCATCAAATGAAAATTGTGCCAGCGGCTGCGATGAAAGCTGGAAACATTCCTGCACGGTTAATACGGGCATGCGGCTAAATAGCTTTTTGGGATTTTTGATGTAGAAAGAAATGCTCATCGGGATATCCTTTCCAAATTTTGGCGGTATTTAGCCGTTATTTGTAGGCAGCCTGCACAATGAAATTGATTCAGGCTGTTTTGAGTTTTCAGACGGCCTCATCAGTGGATGTCTATTCCTTTGCGTTTAAATTCATCCTCCAACTGCCGGATATGCTGTTCCGCTTTGAGGAGCTGTCTGTAATCGTCGGGGTGCATCGTATCGCGCAGGTTCATGCTTTTCAGGCCGAGTTCGCTTAGGCCTTGCACTTGGGACGCAGCCGTTTCCGTTATCCGTTGCTTTCCCGACCATCCGCCGGAGCGACTTATTTTGGTAATGCTGACTTGGCCTGCGGGCGCGTCGTAGAAGTTGTATGCGGCCGAGTCTTTGGGGTTGGGTTTGCCGTCCCGATAAAAGGTCGTCCATAGCAGTTTGTTGGTCTGTCTGGAATATTCCAGTTCGTGTCCCTGTATGTTGCCGTTGGCATCAAGGGTGTAAAGTTTGACTAGTGGTCTGATCGTGGGGTGCTTCGAGTCGGTCGGCATCGGGTGGTAATTGCCTTCCCAGCAGCGTTGCATGCGGTCTGCAACAGGGGTGCAGTGTTTGGGGGTGCGTGCTTCGTTCAAACGAAGCCAGTTGTTGATTTTAGCGAGTTCTTCGGGTGAGAGGGGTGTGTATGAGCTGCTGTCTGACGGGCTGTCGTATGACGGTCTACCGTATGACGTGCTGCTTGGCGAATAGTTGGTACACGTAGCGTTGCCATATACCTGCATGCAGTACCCTATACGGTTCATTTCCTGTGCGTGCTGTTGGCGCAGTATGTTTACGTCGGCCACCACGAATCGGCTTGCCACCAATTCGAAGAATGCCAACAGGATAGGTAAAATCGTTTTGTGCATGGAGCGGTTTCCGTTTCAAGGTAAAAAATCGGGTATTGGGGTTTAAGGGAATCCGCGCTTTAAAGCTGCCTGAATATTTATTTGCGTGGATTGGATTCGGGAAGGTGGTGAGCAGGCTGCTTTTTAGGTTTTCAGACGACCTACGATACCGTATGGTCGTCTGAAACCTTTATTGCCGCAATGTTTTACCGTTCAATTTGCGATACGTCCCGCACCGCGCCTTTGTCGGCGGAAGTCGCCATCGCGCCGTAAGCCCTTAATGCGGCGGAGACGTAGCGGTCGCGGTTTTCCGGTTTCCATGCTTTGCTGCCGCGTGCTTCCATTTCGGCGCGGCGGGCGGCTAGCTCTTCGTCGGACACTTTCAGGTTGATGCTGCGGTTGGGGATGTCGATTTCAATCGTATCGCCTTCGTGCACCAAACCGATGGCGCCGCCTTCCGCCGCTTCGGGCGAAGCGTGGCCAATGGACAAACCTGATGTGCCGCCGGAGAAGCGTCCGTCAGTCAACAAGGCACAGGCTTTGCCCAAGCCTTTAGATTTCAGGTAGGAAGTCGGATACAGCATTTCCTGCATGCCCGGGCCGCCTTTGGGGCCTTCGTAGCGGATGATGACGATGTCGCCGGCAACGATTTGGTTGCCCAAAATGCCTTCGACGGCGGCTTCTTGGCTTTCAAACACGCGGGCGCGGCCGGTGAATTTGAGGATGCTCTCGTCCACGCCTGCGGTTTTCACCACGCAGCCGCGCTCGGCGATGTTGCCGAACAAGACCGCCAAACCGCCGTCTTGCGAGTAGGCGTGTTCGACGTTGCGGATGCAGCCCTTTTCGCGGTCGAGGTCGAGGGTTTTCCACATGCGGTTTTGCGAGAACGCTTGGGTGGTGCGCACGCCGCCGGGCGCGGCTTTGAAGCGTTCGATGGCGTGGGTGTTTTCGGGATTGGTTACGTCCCATTTTTCAATCGCGTCTTTCAGCGTCGGCGCGTGGATGGTGTACACGTCGGTGTGCAGTTTGCCCGCTTTGTCCAGTTCTTTCAGAATGGCGAAGATGCCGCCGGCGCGGTGCACGTCTTCCATGTAGTAGTCGTGGTTGTTGGGCGCGGTTTTGCAGATGCAGGGCACGACGCGGCTTAAGCGGTCGATGTCGGCCATTTTGAAATCCACGCCCGCTTCGTTGGCAACGGCGAGCAAATGCAGGATGGTGTTGGTGGATCCACCCATGGCGATGTCCATGGTCATGGCGTTTTCAAACGCTTTTTTGGTGGCGATGCTGCGCGGCAACACGGTTTCGTCGTCTTGCTCGTAATAGCGTTTGGTGATTTCGACAATCATGCGGCCGGCTTCGAGGAACAATTCTTTGCGGCCGGCATGGGTGGCGAGGTAGGAACCGTTGCCGGGCAGGGACAGACCGAGCGCTTCGGTCAGGCAGTTCATCGAATTGGCGGTGAACATGCCGGAGCAGGAGCCGCAGGTCGGGCAGGCGTTTTGTTCGACTTCTTCGACTTGCTGGTTGCTGACATTGTCGTCCGCCGATTCAATCATGGCGTCAATCAAGTCCAAGCGGCGTTCGGGCTGGATGTTTGCCACGCCGATGACCTTGCCCGCTTCCATCGGGCCACCGGAAACGAAGATGGTCGGGATATTCAGGCGCATGGCGGCAATCAGCATTCCCGGAGTGATTTTGTCGCAGTTGGAAATGCACACCAGCGCGTCGGCGCAGTGGGCGTTGACCATGTATTCGATGGAATCGGCAATCAAATCGCGGCTGGGCAGGGAGTACAACATGCCGCTGTGTCCCATGGCGATGCCGTCGTCGATGGCGATGGTGTTGAATTCTTTGGCGATTGCGCCCGCTTTTTCAATTTCGCGGGCAACCAGTTGACCCATGTTGTGCAGATGGACATGGCCGGGAACGAATTGGGTGAACGAGTTGGCAACGGCGATGATGGGCTTGCCGAAGTCGGTTTCCATCACGCCGGTGGCGCGCCACAATGCGCGTGCGCCCGCCATGTTGCGGCCGTGGGTGGAGGTTTTGGAGCGGTATTCTGGCATGGGGTATTCCTCAGAGGGGTGGTATTTTGAAAGACGAGCCGTCTGAAATAAAGGTATCGACATGAGCAACCTTTGTTTCAGACGGCCTTTAGACCGGTATTTTATATGAAATACCGCATAATAAGAAATGCTTTAAGGCAAACGAAAGGTCGTCTGAAACAAGGTTTCGACTTTACGAAAACTGTTTTTCAGACGACCTTGATGGCAGGTGGGGGATTTATTAATCGAACTTATCCGGTTCGTACAATTCATCCCCACGCGGCTTGCAGCTAGCGGGTGGTTAACCACAATCCCAGCTATATGCTACTTTGGAAAAATCTAGTTTGGCCAAATCGTCTGGGTGAATGAAGAAACCGCCCACACCCAAGTCTCCCCATATGATTTCTATCCCGTCCTCCCATTCACTTTGCAGTTGGAACAGCAGGATATAGTCTTTCAATTCATCGTGCTCTTCGCGTGGGTCATTTTGCGTGAAATCAGGGTAACCGCCTATCTGGTGGCCGCCGCTGAAGCTTTCCATGATTTCATATTCCAAATCTTCATTACTGTGAATCTGCCAGAAATTTTCGTTCTTACCGCCTTCATACCTTTCCAAAATTTGTGCGAAACGGTAGTCGCTGCAACTGACAAGCTGCGTTCCCTGTTCGAACGACATGGCAAAGGACTGTTCGGGATTATGCGGCAGGCCGAATTCTTCGCCGTAGTAATGTGGATAATCCGACTGCTGGAGGCTGTCGTCTTCCAATACGTCGGCATGATAAATTACGCGGAAGCCGTCATTGTTGAGCAGATTATCCAGATCGCAGCCGTATAAATCGTCACTGTGGATGAAAAACTGCAACAGACCTTGTCGGGGAAAATTCTCCAGCGGTGGTGTTTGGGCGAAGTTGATTTGTGCCAACAGCGTGAGCGGATCACCATTTGCCGTGTGTGGATATTCGGCATTGAGCGGTAAATAGGGGGCGCCGCCAACTTTGCTGTCCCAGCGGCGCAGGCTGCTTTTGTCTGCAGGTGACAGCTTGATGCGGATAACGGGTTTTTCAGTAGATAAAAGCTGCTGCCGATAGGGGGCGATGAGCGGATTTTCCCAGTTTATCATTTCATTTTCCTTTTAATTTTTCAGTGAATTAACGATATAAAGGTTGTCTGAAACCACATTATTGTCAAACCGAAATCAATTTTCAGACGACCTAAAAACTTATACTTTTCTGGTTTTCATGGCCTATTTCAAAGCCGTTTTCCAGTCCAAACCGCCGAGGGAGGGGACTTGGGTGATACTGTGGTCGGCAAGGTTGATGGCGGTCAGTTCGCCGCCCCAAAGCGCGCCGGTGTCGAGGGAGAGGATGTTGTCGGTGTTCATAAAACCCAGCGAAGACCAGTGTCCGAAGACGATGGTGTGGCTGAGGTTTTGCCTGTCGGGGGCTTTGAACCAAGGGCGCAGGTTCGGGGGCATTTTTTTGAGGGTGGATTTATAGTCGTAGTCGAGTTCGTTTTTCAGTGTCAGCGCGCGCATTCGGGTGAAGACGTTGAGAATCATGCGCAGGCGGTCGTAGCCGGTCAGATCGTCGCGCCATTCGGCGGGTTTGTTGCCGTACATTTTGGAGAAAAACTTTTTGTATTTTTTGCCGCGCAGTTCGGCTTCGGTTTCGCTGGCAAGCAGTTCGGCGCGGGCGATGGTCCACTGGGGCAGGATGCCGGCGTGAACCATAACATGGCGCACGCCTTTGATCAGCAGGGGCTGGAAGCGCAGCCATTCGAGCATTTTTTTGCTGTCGGGATGTTGGAGGATGGGGGTGATGGTGTCGCTGCGCTTGACCGTGCCTTCGCCGTAGCCGACGGCAAGCAGGTGCAGGTCGTGGTTGCCGAGAACCATGCGGACGCTGCTTTCGTGTTCCATGCAGAATTGGAGGACTTCGAGGGATTTGGGGCCGCGGTTGACGATGTCGCCGACGAGCCAGAGGGTGTCTGTACCGTGGTTGAAGTTGATTTTGTCGAGCAAAAGGGTGAGTTCGTCGAAGCAGCCTTGAATATCGCCGATTGCGTAGTGTGCCATTGTTGTTATTGTCCGATAGTGTGTGGTGTTTCAGACGACCTTTGGCTTGTGGGAGGTCGTCTGAAAACGGGTTGCGTGTCTTATGCGTTTAGTACCAGCACGGCTTCGGCTTCGACCTGCACGCCTTTGGGCAGGGAGGCGACACCGACGGCGGCGCGGGCGGGGAAGGGTTCTTGGATGAACTCTGCCATGACTTCGTTGAAGACGGCGAAGTCGGCGAGGTCGGTCAGGTAGGCGTTGAGTTTGACGATGTCGCCCAGCGTGCCGCCTGCGGCCTCGGCAACGGCTTGCAGGTTTTTAAAGACCTGGCGGGCTTCGGCGCGGAAGTCGCCATTACCGACAACGGTCATGGTGGCGGGATCGAGGGGAATTTGACCGCTCATGTAAACGGTGTCGCCCGCGCGCACGGCCTGGCTGTATGCGCCGATGGCTGCGGGGGCTTTGTCAGTGTGGATGATGGTTTTGGACATGATTTTCTCCTGTTGTCGGGGTCGTCTGAAAGTGGGGGGCTTCGATAAAAACGGTGTTGATTATCGTATAAAACCGAGTGATTGTGTAGGGTATTGACGTTTTCAGACGGCCTGATAAAGTGGCAGCCCGAAGATGTTTCGGTTTGGTGCGTCAAGGCCGTCTGAAAAAGTGGGTGGCTATAAAAAGCATTGCAACAAATCATTTAAAAACAACCGTCCCCGTTCGGTCGGGCGGAACACGGTCGGGTCGGTTTCCAGCAAACCTTTTTGCCTTGCCGTTTCGATTTGCGCCATGATTTTGGCGGCGGGTACGCCCGTGCGTTCCTGCAACATCGCGGCGGGTACGCCGTCGGTCAGGCGCAGGGCGTTCATCATGAATTCGAACGGCAAATCTTCTGCGGCAACGGTTTTGCGTTCGACGGCTTCACTCGGTTGGCTTTGCATTAGAGCGAGGTAGTCGTTGGGATGGCGGCGGCGGACGGTGCGCTCGATGCGGTCGGGGTAGGAAATTTTGCCGTGCGCGCCCGCGCCTATACCCAAATAATCGCCGAACTGCCAGTAGTTCAAATTGTGGCGGCACTGCATGGCGGGTTTCGCAAAAGCCGATGTTTCGTAGTGGATAAAGCCCGCGCCTTCCAGCGCGCCGTGTACCGCGTCTTCGATGTCGAGGGCGGCTTCGTCTTGCGGCAAACCTTTCGGCGGCGTATGACCGAACGGCGTGTTCGGCTCCATCGTCAGATGATACGCGCTGATGTGGGTCGTGCCCGTGGCGATGGCGGTTTGCACGTCGTCCAATGCCGTCTGAACAGTCTGGTTCGGCAGCGCGTACATCAAGTCGATATTGACTTTATCAAATAATTTCAAGGCGGTAGCTATGGCGGTTAAGGCTTCTTTGCCGTTGTGGACGCGTCCCAGCCGTGCAAGCATATCGTCGTTGAAACTCTGCACCCCAATAGAAAGCCGCGTGATACCCGCATCTTTAAACCCTTGAAATTTCTCAATTTCAAACGTACCCGGATTGGCTTCCAACGTAATTTCCGCTTCCGGCTGCAAGCGCAACAGCGAACGCACGCCGCTCAACAAACGGTCAATCGATTCCGCCTGAAACAGGCTGGGTGTACCGCCGCCGAAAAATATCGTTTCCACCGGCCTGCCCCAAATATTGGGCAATTCAAGCTGCAAATCGGTCAGCAGCGCGTCGATATAGGCGGCTTCGGGCAATCCGTTTTTCAGGCTGTGGGAATTGAAGTCGCAATACGGGCATTTTTTGATGCACCACGGGATGTGGATGTAGAGCGACAGGGGCGGCAGAGCGGTGAGCTGTCCGGGGCGTTGGAAAGTGATTTGGGTCATGGTGTGTTTTTTGGGATTGAGGTCGTCTGAAATTTTTCCAGACGACAGTTGCGGTATTATATAGTGGATTAACTTTAAATCAGGACAAGGCGACGAAGCCGCAGACAGTACAGATAGTACGGAACCGATTCACTTGGTGCTTCAGCACCTTAGAGAATCGTTCTCTTTGAGCTAAGGCGAGGCAACGCCGTACTGGTTTAAAGTTAATCCACTATGAGTTTCGTGTCAGATGGTTTTATTTACCCGCTGCAAGGACACGCCATATTGTTCCGATACTTTTTCAAAATCGGCTGTGTCTTGTTGCGGGATGATGATAAAGGTGTAGTAGTCGCTTCCCGTGTCTGCACTGTAAAGTACCGCCCCGGCGGCTTCAAATAAGGGATATACGGCCCTTGCCAGCTCATCAGGCAGATCTTCTTCAAGCTGCTGTTCGGTCCAATTCAGGACGACATTAAAACGTTGCGCCATTTCTGCGATGCAGTCAATAAAACCTTCCCCGTCTTTCCAATCAACGGAAAACAGATGTGCGTAGTCTTCGAGGTTATTGTGTAGGATGAAGCCTTCGGTTAAGAGGTTTTTAAATACGGTGGTTTCGTTATTTTCTTCCTGCGTGTTATTTTCCCCGTCTTCATCTTCCTCTATTAAGTCTTGATGGATATTTTCGATAATGATGCCAACGGTTTCCGGCCGGTCGCGGTAAATGACATCCAGCCAATGCCGGAAAAGTGTTTCATGATTTTTTAATGGGCGGAACATTGTGTAAATAAACAAACAGATAAAAAATAAAGGGAACATCAGCCACATCAATAAACGCCACAAAACGGCAATGACGGGCAGAAAAGGCTTTGAGAAAAACAACAAAGTTTTAGAAATAAACAGTAACAGGATTAATGATAAAGCTACTATAGACGACAATATCAAACGGATGGTTTTCATCAGCGGAATAAAGGGCAGCAAGAGCAGTTTCAAAAGTTGATGGCGGGCATGAGCCATAAATTCGGTTTTCTTTCGGCACAAGGACAATCTCAGGTCGTCTGAAATTTTTTCAGACGACCTGTTGTCTTTATGCCGTTAAAGTCTTTTGCGTATCCAAGACGAGAGTTTGGGCGCGCCGAACAGTAGGAAAATCCCGATAAGGAATTGGGCGGTGCTGGCGAATATACCGGCTTGGTTTTGCGGACCGAGATTTACCCAAACGGATGTGTGTGCGTCGGTGAGGGTGGATTGTGTAAAACGATAGATAGAGAACAAGTAAATCAGGCCGGGTATGGCTTGGGAAAGAGTGTATACGCCGATCAAGACAATACCTGTCGTCATCCATGGAGCGGGGTGTTTTGGGGTTTCTTGTGCGGTTTGCAGGTGTTGGGGCAGCAGGCGGTTGGCAATGGTGGCAGGGAAACACCATACAAGCAGCCATGCGGCCAAATAAAAGCCGTAGATGGATAGCGGCAACAGGAGTTGTGCGCTGTTATATTCGCTTCCAGACTGGGCAAATATGGTAACGATGCTGCTGAGCGTTTGTACGATACCGATTAAAACGATTAAACGGATGGCGACGATCAGGATTTGTTTGGGGGACATGAGTTTCTTTCGTGATGTGGTGGGCTGGGGTCGTCTGAAAAAGCATTTCGGGTTTTCAGACGACCTATCATTGATTTATAAGGCTTAGATTTTTTTAACAATTCCCATAACGCTTACTCCACCTGAGGCTTTTGGCAATCGTGGGTTGCGGGTCGTTTTCGTGGCAGGCAGAAACGCAGGCATCATAGCAGCTTTTGTTGGAGAGGTCGTCTGAAATTTTCAGACGACCTTTCAAGCATTGCCCCGTCAGAATTTGCCTGTAAACCCGACGGTAACCGCCCGTCCCGGTGCGGGGATGGGAACGTTGGACATGGGATCGAGATAATAGCGGTTGGTCAGGTTACTGACGCTGAAGTTCATGCTCAGGTTTTTGCCGAAGTTGTAGCGTCCGTAAACGTCCAAAACCAAGGCGGAACGCCAGTGGTAGGGGCGGCCTGATGCCTGCATAATCCGCGCCAAGCCCTGACGCGCCAGTTTGTCCTGCTGGTCGGTATCGACGGTGCTGTGGTAGATGCCGCGCATACCCAGTTCCAGCCTGTTGTTGAAGCGGCGGGTGCCAACATCGAGGTTGAGCGAGTATTTCGGCTGCATGGTTTGATAGAAACGGGTGGCGCCGAAGCCGCCGTCGATACATTCGGGGATACGGTTGTTATAGACATCGTAGTTGAAGGCGGTCGATTTGTCGCAGGTGCGCTGCTTTAAGCGGTAGTTCGCGCCGAACGAGGCAAACCATTTGCCGCTGTCGATACGGCTTTGCAGCTCGATGCCGCTGGTCTGTTTCTTGTCGTATTGGGTCAGGTTTTTGTTTTCGGTAATGTCGATGGCGTTTTTGATGATGTTGTTGTAGTAGGTCAGGCGGATGTTGCCGTGTTTCAGCCGTTGCCAGTAGGGGGCGAAATTGAAGGAATAGCCTGCTTCCCAGTTGGTGCTGCGTTCGGGCTTCAGATTGAATTCGGTATTGTAGGCTTCCAGCAGGTTGACGTTGGTGGTGGTTGCTTCGTAAATGCTGGGGAAGCGGGTCGCCTGCGCGAAACGGGCGAACAGGCGGCTGTTGTCGGTCAAATCGTAGCTGACGGCGATAACGGGCGACCATGCGCTGGCTTTCAGGTGTTTGGGCATGGGCCATACTTCGTCTTCGTTGGCGGGCTTTTTATAGAGGCGGTGACCGCCGGTACTGCCCATCGTAGTCGCCCGCTCTTTTTTTTGCAGATAGGGTGTTTTAACATCATCTATTGCAGCATTGGTTAAATATTTGAAATAGCTGCCTTGCAATCCCTGCGGATTGTTTACTTTTTCGTCAAATTGCCCTTGCGCGAAAACCGGCCCTTGATATTTGCCGTCGATATAGGGTGTATAGATTTCTTTTTGCCGGTAAACGGCTTCGTCGTGGTTGAAGGACGGGTTATCTACCTGTGGATTGTCGCCGTTTGCGTTGGCATAGATGACTTCGCCGGTCTGCCTTTCTCCGTTAATCGAATATCCTTTATCGTTATAGTCATAACCGTATTTGTGGCGGAATTCGTTTATCAGGCGATTTGACTCGTCAACATCTTCTGTTCTCAGGATTTTCCGCACATCGTCCGCTTCTTCTTTATTGGCAATCAGTTCGTAATAGGGGATATAGCTGCCGAGTATATAGCCGTCCGAGCTTTTCCCTCCTTGCAAATCGACGGAATAAAACGGATCTTTTCTCGCCCGTCTTGCTTTTGCCAAGGCATCGTCGTAAGCCCAGAATTTGTCGTAGCGTATGCCTGCCTGAATGTTCAGGCGGTCGGTCGCCTGCCAGTCGAAGGCGACTCCCGCACCCCATTCGTGGCGGCGTCCCGCCCTCGGGCCGGCAACGGCTGTGGCGGCTGTGGCGGCACCTATGATGTCGAAGATATCTTTGTCGTTGTTGGTGATTCGGTTGGATTCGTCCAGTTTTTCATATTGGACATTGGCGGAGAGGGTCATGGCAAGCTTGTCGGTCAGGCGCATGCGGTTGCTGATGTCGGCGCCGGTACGGGTGGCGCGGGTGCGCTGTTCCACGCCTGATTTGACGCGGTATGCCCCGGGGGCAGGAGGCGGATCTTTCGGCTCTTCGGCAGGAACCAACCCTTCGGCAACCAGCTCGCGGCAGCCTATGCCTTCGCTGATGTGCCTGCCGATAAATTCGTTGGGAATTTTATTGTGGACAAAGCAGTTGGCCCACTTGTCGTATTCCTGATCGCCGTAGGTAACGGCCAAATCCGGCCCGCCGCTCTGGTGGCGTGAGCTGGTGGTTTTTGTACGCCAGATATTGGCCTGCAAGTCTATCCAGCGGCTGCCTTCGGGCTTCCATTCGTAGCCGATTTTATGGCTTTTGGTGTCAATCGTGGAATTGAGCGTTTGCGCAGGTATGACCAGCGGCGGCCTGCCGGTAAAGTTGAACTCGTTGCTGAAGCCCAGCAGTATGGCGTTGTAAAAGGGGTTGTTTTCGCCGAAACGGACGCGGGTGCGCATATGGCCGAGGCTGATTTTCTGATTGTTGGGCAGATACCAGTTGTTTTTCAGCAGTAGGCTTTTGCTCGCCACATTGCTGTTGAACACTTCTTCGCCGGGGCGGTAGAGCTTCGCCATGTTCGGTATCATGGTCGCGCCCGTATTACCGAAATCCGCATTGTCGGGGTCGTATTCAGGATTGTTCAGATAGCCGCCCGCCCCGCGTTTGCCGCTGAAGTAATTGCCTTTTTTTCGGTCGCTGTAAGCAATCAGGCCGTCTGAAATATCGGTTTTAAACGCCGCCGAAACCATGCCCGAGCGGTCGTCTTTGAAATTGCCGATTTTGCTGCTGCGGCTGCGCGGCGGGTTTTTCTCTTGGAAATCGAGTGCCTGATAAGGCTCCAACGTTCCGGCGACTGCGCCCGCCGCCCCGTCTGCCGTCGGCCTGCCTGGAATGGTGCGGTAGTCTTCAACACCGAGGTATTGCAAATTGTCAACGCGGGGCTTGGCCGTATTGCCCGAAAAACTGCCTTTTATCTGAATACCCCATTTTTTCCCTTCGGGAACAATGTCTTCCGGCTCAATGGTTTGAATGGCGACCGAACCGCCCACTCCCGATTTGACACCTCGGGTCATCGACGGCCCTTTTTCTACCGCAATACTGCGAAATAGGGCGGGATCGACATAGTTTCTGTCGGCAACGCCGTAATTGTTCATCCATACGTCGACGGTCTGTTCCGTTCCGTCAATGGTAACGGGGATACGGCCTTTTCCGGCGATGCCGCGGATGCTGGGTGTAATCGCGCTGCCCGCATTGCGCGTATTCATGTTGTACACGCCGTTGAGCCCCTTGAGGATGTCACCGGCGGCATCGGGGCGGTAGCGTTCGAGGTATTCTTTGCCGAGATAGGCGTTGGAGACGTTTTTGCTGTATTGCTGCGCTTCGCCTTTCTGGTCTTTGGTCAGGCGTTTGCCGCGGACTTCGATAGTGTCGAGGACGGCGGTGTCGGGTGTAACCGCATCTGCTGCCCACAGGTGCGGGCTGTGCCACAAAATACTGAGGCAGGCGACGATGGTTTTGAAGGGGTAGTTTCTCATGTGATGACTCCTTGTATTGTCTTTATAACAGGCGCTCCGTCGGGTGCGGACGGTAATCAATCTTCAAGGAGTGGTTTGTAGAATGTGTTTTATGTTTTTATGATGGGGATTTTTGAGTAAGGATATTTGCTGTTTTTTTGGATATTATAAGTTTTTGAAAAAATTTTATAAGTTTTGTTCCTTTGATGGTGCGTTTTACGGATAAACGGGATGGAAAACGTCGTCTGAAAACGGTATGGCGGGTTTTCAGACGACGTTTTTGTTGTTCAGAGGGCTTCGATTTTTTTCAACAATTCCCGCAACGCCTGTCCCCTGTGGCTTTCGGCGTTTTTGATTTCGGGGTCAAGCTCGGCGGCGGTGCAGTTGTGTTCGGGCAGGTAGAAATGCGGGTCGTAGCCGAAACCGTGAGTTCCTGCGGCTTCTGCCTGCCATTGTCCGCGCCAGATGCCTTCGGCGATGATGGGCTGCGGGTCGTTTTCGTGGCGGACGAGAACGAGGACGCAGACGTAGTAGCAGCTTTTGTCGGCTTTGTCGGCGAGGTCGTCTGAAAGGCGCTTGTTGTTGGCGGCATCGGATTTGGGGTTTGCTCCGGCATAGCGGGCGGAGAGGACGCCGGGTGCGCCGTTTAATGCGGCGGTGCAGATGCCGGAGTCGTCGGCGAGGGCGGGCAAGCCGCTGTGTTTGGCGGCGTGGCGGGCTTTTGCAAGCGCGTTTTCGACGAAGGTGTGGTACGGCTCGGGGCATTCGGGCGTGTCGAACTGGGATTGCGGCAGAACTTCGATGTTCAAATCGGCGAAGAGGCGGGAAAATTCTTTGAGTTTGCCCGCGTTGCCGCTGGCGAGGACGATTTTGTCGAACATGGGTTTTCCTTAACGGGATTCGGTTTGTTGCTCGCGCATAATTTGGGCGCGGGCTTTATGGCGGATGTAGAGGGCGAGGCTGCCGATTTGGGCGAAGACGGCGCCGAAGGCGAACAGGAAGGCGGCGACGGCGAATTGTTTGCTTTGGATGGAAAGCAGGTAGCCGCCGAGCATGATGAGTGCGATGAAAATCAGGGTGAAAAGGGCGGTCAGCAGGAGGTAGGTTTTTTGTCGGTTCATGATTGGGGACGTTTTTGATAAAGGGCGGATGCGTGGTTTGGGTTGTCCGTTTGTTGTTAGATAGGGATGGCGTCGGTTTGGGAATGGGGGAAGGGTTTGTGGGTTGATGAGGTCGTCTGAAAACTTGACAATCGGGTTTCAGACGACCTTTTGTGTTTATACGAGCTGTTCGCCCCAGTGGAGTTTTTGGCGCAGGGTTCGGAAGTATTGGTAGTCGGTGGGATGGAGGATGCGCAGGGGGTTGTGGTAGCGGCGGATGATGATGCGGTCGAGGTTTTGTACGTCGATGAAGGATTGTCCGTCGAAATGGACGCGGGCGTCGCCGCTTTGGGTAACGAGGATTTCGATTTCGGAGGTGTCGGGGATGGCGATGGGGCGGTTGGTCATGGATTGGGGGCAGATGGGCACGAGGGTGAAGGCGTGCAATCCTGCCTGCATGATGGGACCGCCGGCGGCAAGGGAGTAGGCGGTGGAGCCGGTGGGGGTGGAGACGATGAGGCCGTCGGAGCGTTGGGTATAGACGAATTCTTGGTTGATGAAGACTTCGAACTCTATCATTTGGCCTGCACCGCCGCGCGAGAGGACGGCGTCGTTGAGGGCGAGGGCGCGGTGGAAGGTTTGTCCGTCGCGGACGAGGGCTGCTTCGATGAGGATGCGCTCTTCGGGCAGGTATTTGCCTTCGAGGACGGGCAGCAGCTCTTCGGTCATGTTTTCGCGGGGGATTTGGGTGAGGAAGCCTAAATGCCCTTGGTTGATGCCGATAACGGGTACGGCGCGGGGGGCGATTTCTCGGGCGACGGAGAGGAATGTGCCGTCGCCGCCGAGGACGATGACGAGGTCGCAGTGTTTGCCCAAGTCGGATTTGCTGACGATGTGGCAGCCGACGGTATCTTGAACATAGATGCAGCGTTCTTCTATGCCGATTTCGTCCAGATAGACGGTGAGGCCGTGTCCCTGCAGGAAGTGGATGAGGGTGTGGGCGGTATTTTGGATTTCGGGGGTATTGGGGCGGGTTACGATACCGATGTTGTGAAACGGGCTGTTCATAGGCATAGGGTCGTCTGAAAGTTAGTCTATCCAGATGTCGCGTTCGAGCCGGTCGAGGCGTTCGTTGAGGCGGGCGACGTCGTCGCGCAGTTTGTCCACTTCTTCCATCCAGGCGGACAGGGTGGCGGCGTCGATAACGGGGGATTCGGGTTCGCGGGAAAAGTCGCTGATTTGCTCGGCTATGCTTTGTCCGATTTTTTTGACGGTTTGCCCGATGTTTGCGGCGCGTTCGCTGATGCTGCCTGCGAGTGAGTCGCCGAAGATGCGGGCGAGGTCATCTGATGCGTAGTAGCGCAGGCTGCCGAGTATGGGCAGGACGGTCATGCCGAGCATGAGGTCACCTTCGAGGCTGATGTCGCCGACTCCAGGTTCTTGTCCGGTCAGGATTTTGCGGATGGCGCTTTGGTGGAAGGTGATGAGGGTGTCGGCGGGTTGGTCGGCGGTTTCGAGGAAGCCGTCGTGATTGATGCGTCCGGTCAGTCCGAATCCGGCGAGGTTGAGGCTCAGGGTTTTGCCTGACAGGCGGGACAGGTCTTGTTGATGTTCCGGATTTTGCTGTATCAGGTGGTTGATAACGGGAAATAGGGCGGACATAGGGTGTTCTCGATACTTTCGGGCTTGGGGTTGTATAGTGGGTGAACTTGATTTGTGCGGCGATGTTTCGCCTTATCCTGATTTTGTCGACTCACTACGTTAAGTAAGACTGTGTTTTTTGGTTTTGGTTTTGCCGCTGCCGAAAGGTCGTCTGAAACGGTTGCGGAGCGCCAATTTTACAGGCTTAATCCGTCGGCGGAAACGGTATTTACAATTTTGCCGCCGCCGGTGTCATCAGGAGCGAAATCGGGCGGCGGAAGTCCGAGTTTGGCGGCTTCGGAGGTATAAAAATCGCGGCGGGTCGGGTGGCGCGGTTCGACGATGTTGCGGATGCGCCTGCCGTTTGGGTTGAGGGTCGTCTGAAACAGGGTTTCGACAGCGATGTCGCGGTGGACGATATTGACGGGCTGGTTGCCGCCCCGAATGTTTTGCTTTTGAACGAGGCGGCTGACGGGGTGGCGTTCGGTGCAATAAAGCCCGCCCAGACGCAGGATGTCGATGTTCGGCACGCCGCTGTCGAGCAGGTATTGTTCGGCAGCAAGGATTTGGCGGGCGGACTCGGTTTGCGGATCGGGTGCGGAAGTTTCGTCGCATTCGCGCGCTTTATCGCCGTAAACACTGGTGCTGCTCGTGAAAATCAGATGTTGCACGTTGCACGCTCGGGCAAGTTCTGCCCATTGTTTGACGGTGTCGGCGTAATGCGTCAGCGAGGATGGCGGCAAGAGGCAGAACCAAACGGGTTTGTCGGCGTGTTGCCGCCAAAAGCTTGTATCGTGGGCAAGGTTCGCGCTTTGAAACACGTCGTCTTGATTGAGGTCGTGGGTGTCGAGGTGTATGGGCAGATTAATATCGTCCGAAGTCAGGCTGCGCTTGACGGCGGCAACGCTGCTGCCGTGTTCGTAGAGTTTTTGCGCCAAAGGACGGCCGAGATAGCCTAGGCCTAAGATAGATACGTCGGGGGAGGCGGAAGGAGGGGTATGTATCATGTTTATAGATGAATGCCGTCTGGAAATAGGCTCAGACGGCATGGAAATTATGACTGCGCACCGCCTATTTTCCGGTCGTATTCCTCGCGGTGTTCCGGCAAGAGGTAGGGGCGCAGGAGGCTTAAGGTACGACGGATGCCGCGTGCTTTGGAGTCTTCGGTCAGCTTGGTACGCCCGCGCAGGGAGCTGTCGAAGTCGAACCAGTATTTCGTGACCATCCACATATTGACGGCGAGGTCGTTCATGGCGGTTTGGTCGGCTTGGATGATGTGCAGGCCGTTAAGCTGGGTGAGCAGGTTGACCAAGAGCGGGGAGACTTTGGCTTGGGTGAAGGTATTGTGTTCGCCCAAAAGTTCGGCACTGCGCGCAAGCAGGGTGTTCACGTCGCTGAAGAGGAAGCGGTATTCCCACATGACGTCGTAAATGCCCGCCATATAGTTGATGGAGTCTTCCACATCGGACGGCAACACGGCTTCATTCAGGTATGCCAGCAGGGCTTCGCTGTAACGTTTGAACAGTTGGACGATGATTTCGTCTTTGTTGCGGAAGTGGTAATAAAGATTGCCCGGACTGATGCCCAAATGCGCCGCGATATGGTTGGTACTGATGTTGCGCTCGCCTTCCTCGTTGAAGAGCGCAAGGCTGGCGTCGATGATGCGGGTGTAAGTATTGGTTTTTGCAATGCGGGTCACGGGCATACTCCTTGGATTTACAGGCTGAACGAAGCGGGCAGCCAATTGGGTTCGGCGTGTAATTCTACCTGAAATCGAGTAAATACTGTATCGCAGACATGTTGCGCCAGTTGCCAGACGTCGTCTGAAGAAGCATTGTTTTTGTTCACTAAAACCAAAGCCTGCCTGTCGTGTACCGCTGCGCCGCCGATTTGGAAGCCTTTCAGACGGCATTGGTCGATCAGCCAGCCGGCGGCAAGTTTGACCGAACCGTCGGGCTGCGGATAGCGCGGCATATCGGGATGCTGCTGCAACAGGAAAGCGGCTTTTTCTGCACTGACGACGGGATTTTTAAAGAAACTACCGACATTACCAAGTACGTTAGGATTAGGTAGTTTACTGTTGCGGATTGAACACACTGCATCGGAAACGTCTTTCGCCGTCGGCATTCTGCCCGCGCTCAGTTCGGCAACAGCGGCTGCCAAATCGCCGTAACCCAAATTCGGCTCGAAACGCTCTTTCAGGGCGAATACGACCGAAACAATCACATAACGCCCTTTGCCTTCCTGCTTGAACAGGCTTTCGCGGTAGGCGAAGCGGCAATCGGCATTGGCAAGCTCGACAAAGGTTTCCGTATCCAAATCGAAGCAGCGCACGCTGTGAATCACGTCTTTAGCTTCCACACCGTATGCACCGATGTTCTGCACGGGCGACGCGCCGACCGTGCCCGGAATCAGGCTCAGGTTTTCCAGGCCGTTCAAGCCCAGCGCGACAGTGTGCAGGACAAAGTCGTGCCAGATTTCGCCCGCCTGCGCTTCGATGTAAACGAGGCCGTCTGAACGCGCAATCTCGCGTATGCCTTTGTTTTCCATATGGACGACCAGCCCGGCGTAATCCTGCATCAAAAGGATGTTGCTGCCGCCGCCGAGCCATAAAACGGTATTGCGGTCGAACTCGGGCAGTCGGACGATGTCGCGCAACTCGTCGGCGTGTTCGAGCGCGATAAAGGCTTGGGCTTGGGCGCGAAGACCGAAGGTGTTGTAGGGGGTGAGGTCGGTTTGGTATTGGATGGGTTGCATGGGTTTAAACTTTAAAATAGGTATTGTCAGTGGCGGGCTTCAGCCCATTGTTTCGATATTTTAATCGGCGGAGTTTTCAGACGACCTTATGCGATCTGACCATCTCCCTGCTGCACAATTCCAAACACCACACCAAGGCGACGGCGGCGATGGTGAGCGAGGCAATCAATGCCGTCCAGAAGCCGTAAATGCCCATATCGAAACGGTAGGCGAGCAGATAGCCCGGCAGCAGGCCGCAGCCCCAGAAGGCGGCGGCGTGGATGAACATCGGAACCTTGGTAACTTTGTAGCCGCGCAGGGCGTAGGACGCGATGCATTGGGTGAAGTCTGCCGGTTGGAACAAGCCGGCGAACAGTAGGACGGTGGCGGCGATGCTTAAAACCGCCGGATCATCGTTGTACATGCTTGCCAGCGGAGAACGGAATAATACCAAGGAAAGCACGGTAATCACGGCGAGCACCCAGCCCGATACCAGCGACACGCCCGAAATATAACGCGCCCGCGAAAATTCGCGCCGCCCCAGCGAAAAGCCGATGCGCACCGTCCCCGCCGAGCCGACGCTTTGCGGAATCATATAGAGAATCCCCGACAAACTGATGCCGACCTGCTGCGCCGCCACATAATCCTCGCCGAAAGGCGCAATCAAAAACACGATAAACGAAAACGCGCTGGCTTCCAAAAAATAAGACAGCCCGATGGGCGCGCCGATTTTCCAAATCTGTTTGAACACCGCCCAATCCGGTTTGCCGAATTTTGCCGTCAGTCCGAACGGGCGGAAGAATTTTTCCTTGGCGATATAAATCCACAACGCCAGCGCGCTGAACCAAAACACCGCCATCGTCGCCAGTCCGCAGCCCGCGCCGCCCAAAGCGGGCATACCGAATTTGCCGTAAACGAAAATATAGTTCAGCGGCACATTCAACACAAACGCCGCGAAGCTGACCAACATAATCAGGCGCGGGCGGTTCAGGCTGGAAGCGTAGGCGTGCAGGGCGCGGTGGACCATTGCCGCCGGCATCGCCAGACTGGTAAACAACATATATTGCGCCATCGTGCCTTCGACATAATCGCTCAAGGTCAGCCAGTTGCGGAACGGCGTAATCGCCGCCCACATCAAAACCATGCCGAAAATCCCCAAAAACAGCCCGAACCAAATCCCCTGCCGCCCCGTTTCGCCCACTTCGTCGGTTTTACCCGCGCCGTAAAGCTGGGCAATCAGCGGGTTCAGCGCCGCCATAATGCCCATAAAGGTAATATAAACCGTGGCAAACGCGCTGCTGCCCAACGCCACCGCCGCCAAGTCCTCCTTACCCGCACCGCCCGCCATCACGGTATCGACGAAACCGATGCCCACCTGCGCGACTTGCGCCAACAGCATGGGCAGGGCAAGGGCGGTCAGCAGGCGGACTTCTTTCAGGAAGACGGAAAAGGAAAAGCGGTTGAGGTCGAGCAGCATAAGTGTTTGTAGGACTTTAAAAAAAGCGGAAATATAGTGGATTAACTTTAAACCAGTACGGCGTTGCCTCGCCTTAGCTCAAAGAGAACGATTCTCTAAGGTGCTGAAGCACCAAGTGAATCGGTTCCGTACTATCTGTACTGTCTGCGGCTTCGTCGCCTTGTCCTGATTTAAATTTAATCCACTATAAAAGAAACAGGTCGTCTGAAAACAGACGGCCTGTTCCGTATGGGCATGGGATGCGACATTATAGTGGAAACGGAGGTCGATTGACAGCGTGCTCAGGTAGCTTTTCAGACGACCTCCTACGCATCAAAGCAAAGGCTGCTGCCGCACGATGGCGCGGATGACGGCGCGGTTGGGATGCAGGGCGGTGCGCAGGCGTTGGGACAGCGGCTGGGGCATGCCGAGGATGTCGGCGGTAATGGCGGCGGCGCAGACGGGGGCGGTGGCGAGTCCGCGCGTGCCGTGTGCGGTGTTGATGTAGGCGTTCGGCAGGTAGGGACAGGGGACGTTGTCGAGGCGGTAGTTTTTGTCCAACGCGAGTTTGGCGTAGGCGGTCTGCATGGCGGCGATGTCGCCGAGCGCGCCGACGACGGGCAGGTGGTCGGGGCTGTCGCAGCGCAGGGCGGCGTGTCCTTTCGGCTGGTCAGAGGGGTCGTCTGAAAACGAGCAAGGCGAATTTCGCTCAAACGAGTTTTGCTCAAACAATGATTGCGCCAATGGCGGGTTGAGCTGTTGCAGGGCGGCGCGGTTGGCGGTTTCTTCGTGCGGGTGCCAAGCGTCGTCGTTGCTGTTGAGGACGAAGGTTGCGCCGTAACAGTGTTGTCCTTGCCAGCTCGGACTGATGTAGCTTTCGCCGGATAGGGCGCAGCGCAGGCGTTTGGAAAAACCGTTTGCCGCCGCTACGCCGGTTTGTCCGCGGATTTGGCGGAAAGGCAGGGCGGAGATGTTGGCATCGGCGGCGTTCGGGCTGTGCGCGCCCATGCAGTAAATGATGTGGGTTGCGCTGAAACTGCCGCACGGCGTGTGTACCGTCCAGTTTGCGCCGTCGTATTCGGCGGAGGATAAGGGCGTGTTTTCGTGCAACGCAATCAGCGGATGATTCAGCAAGGCGCGGACGACGGCGGGCGGGTTCAGCCATACGCCCTGCGGCCAGTAGAGGCCGTCTGAAAAGACGTCTATGCCTGCGATTTGCGCGGCTTCGTCGGCGGACACGCTGCGGTAAAGGTGGGCATGATGTTGTTGCAAACCCAATGTCTGATTGCGTTTACGTTCGGCCTCGTCGAAATTGAGGTGCAACACGCCGTCGCCGCCCCATGCGTCGGAATCGGGCAACAGGTCTTGCAGCAGGCGGCGGGTGTAGCCGTAGCCTGCCAGCAGCAGTTCGGTCTGCTCGGTGTCGTGCGGCGAGATTTTGGCGTAGAGCAGCCCTTGGCGGTTGCCGCTGCCGCCTTGCGCCGCTTTGCCCGCTTCCAAAACGGTAACGCGCACGCCGTGTTCCGCCAGTTTGCGCGCGGTCGCAGCGCCGGCAATGCCCGCGCCGATAACCAGCGCGCTTTCGGGCGGGGTGATGGCTTGAGGTCGTCTGAACCAAGGTTTGACGGGCTTGGGGGCAGCTTGCGGTACGGCTTCGGTCTGCCATTCGATACGGTCGAAATGTTCGTGCAGGCTGTCGGCGCGGTGCGGCGGGACAAGCCAGATATGTACGTCGGGCAACAGGTTTTCCAGAAAGTTGACGCTGTTGAACTGAAGGCATTTCACGGCTTGGTCAAGACAGGTTTTCAGACGACCTTCCAACTCGGTCGGAGCATCGGACAAAGGAAAATCGGGAGTGCGGTTTTCGGTCAGGCAGGCAACCAGATGCAGCGGCGCAGGATGAGTTTCGATCACGCGGGCAAGTTCGGCGGGGGCGGGCGGGGTGTTCCAAGCGAGGATGGGCATAGCGGGGTCGTCTGAAAAAGAGGTTGATTACTGAAGCGCCGTCTGTCGGCTTGCCTTAATGCTTTTCTCCCTGCTCTTTGACCGGCTCTTTGGTCTGAACCGGCGTAACTGGGAAAAACAAGATCAGCGGGTTGGCCTTAATCTGCTGCCAGAAGCTTTTGCACAAATTGCCGACGCTGCCGATTTTCGTGCCGCGTGAGCGCAGGGCGACGAAGAGGGCGAGGGTGAAGCTGACGATGAGGTTGACCAAGCCGATGGCGAGGACGCTGCAAATGCCGAGCATGAATGTACCAAAGCCGACGTTACCGCTGACGGCGGCATAGCCGAGGTTGGCGGAGGAGAAGGCGACATGGCGGATGTCCAGCGGCAGGCCGAGGAGGTGTCCGAAGTAGCCGGTCATGCCCAAGAGCATACCGAAGATGAAGTTGCCGACCAGCGAGCCGTAGTGTTTGTGGATGTAGGCGGCGAGGATGCGGCGGGGTTTGGGGCGCATGATTTTGCGCAACAAGGGATTGAAGGGCAGGCGTTGGCGCAGGTTGAGGTAGTCGGCGCGGTTGTCGAAGAAACCTGCGATGATGCCGGAACAGAACAGCCACAAGCCCGCAATAGCGGCATACCATAGCGTCGGATGATTGATGATGTCTATGGATTTGAACTGGTAGGCGGTGGTGTGGGCATCGAGTATGGGCTGTTGGTGCAGATGGGCATAGCCGAACGATATGGCGCACGCCAAGAGGATGGCGATGGAAACGTTGCCGAAGACGGCGACGCTTTGGGAGCGGCATACGTCGATAAGGAGCTTGGCGAGCTTGTTATCCACCGCTTTGCCGCCTTCGTTGAGATCGACCTGTTCGGCGAAGCTGGCGGCGGTCATGGCGGGCTGTTTGGTGGCGACGGTGCAGTGCAGCATATGGATGAGCATGAAGCCTATGCCGTAGTTGAGCCCTGACAGCAAGGAGGTAACGAAGGGGCTGAAGCCGAGTGTGCCGATGTGGATTTTGTGCAATGCCATCAGGGCGATGATGACGCCGCCACCCGCCGCGGAGTAGAACATTTTGAAATATTCTTTGCGGTTGCGGGTGATGTAATGCTCGCCGTGGTGGCTTTTGTTTTCGGTAATGCTGCGGGCGAGCATGCGTATGCTGCTGCGGCGCAGGTGGCGGGTACTGTATTGCTCGACCGCGGCGTAGATGAGGGAGTTCATCAGGGTAATGGTCAGGCGGTTGCGGTTGCCGGCATCGGTTTGGATGTCGGTGAGCAATTTCAGGCGATCTACGGTCTGCTGGAGCCGTTCGAGCAGGTGGGCGACTTTGACGGACGAGCCTGAACCTGCGCCCGTCCCTTTTCGGCGCAGATAGTCGATCTGACTGCAACATTGGTCGAACATGACTTCAAGGTGGGCGGTGTCGTAAGGGGTGGTGTCGTTGCGGTAGTGTTCGACCAGTTTGGCGGTTTCGCGCTGGAGGGCGACGAAGGGCGAATCGGCTTCGAGCAGGCGCGGGGCGATGCGGATGAGGTCGGGTTCGATGGCTTCGGAGGCAATCCAAATGGCCAGCATTTCGATGGCGCGCAGACGAGCGTCAACCAACTGGCGGCAGGCGTTTTGCAGCAAGGCGGGATCGGCGCTGGTGCGGATCAGGTCGTACAGGCTCAACCATTGGCGGATGCTGAGGGTTTGCAGCCATTTGTCGTCGTTTTCGGAGTGGAAAAGGTAGAGGAACACTTCGCGCAGGTTGGCAAAGTCTTTGTAGGACGGGCTGAAGCGTTCGTATATGCGTATGCCCATCTCGCGGGTAAAGCTGTGGCGCGAGAAGATGCCGAGTTTGATCAGCGCGGGATAGATGTGGACTTGCGAAAGCCAGTGGTAGAAGCGGCCACTGAAGTTTTTTCCGAGTTCTTCGTCTTGTTTGAGCGTGGAGATAATCAGGTCGAAGCGTTCTGCCGCCTGTTTTTTGCCGCCGCGCCGCAGGAATTTGATTAAGGCGTTGAGGATAAGGACGAAATCGGTGTCGGTCAGACTTTTGGAAAGTAAGGGATGTAGATTTTGGTGAGTAATTTTTTCCATTGCAGTATTTTTACACAAAACGGCGGGTTTGATAAGTTCGGGTAATTTATGCAACCTGCTGTAAGCACATTCGATATTTTGGAGCAATGTTTGACGATTTCAACCCTCTTTGTTTTGAAAAGGTCGTCTGAAAACCGTTTTCAGACGACCCCTTGTTTATTTCAGCATCTCTTCGGGAATGTTGCAGACGGGAATCGGATTGACTTTGTGTTGCATGGCTTTGTGCAGGCGGGTGTAGATTTCCAAGACTTCGCGCTGCCTGCCTTCAAAATCTTCGGGACGGCGCGTACCGTAAACGCTCATCGCCCATTCGAGTTCGGGATAGCTTGCGCCCATCTGTTCTTCGTCTGTGCGTTCGGTATCCCAAAGCCCGTCGGTCGGCACGGCTTTTTGGATGGACTCGGCGATGTCCAGTTCGGCGGCAATTTGATAAATCTGCGTTTTGGTCAAATCGGCAATCGGGCTGATGTCCACGCCGCCGTCGCCGTATTTGGTGAAAAAGCCCACGCCGAAATCTTCGATTTTGTTGCCCGTACCGGTAACCAGCAAACCGTTTAGCTGACCGTAATAATAAAGCGTCAGCATCCGCAGGCGGCTGCGGGCGTTGGCAAGCGCAAGCTGTTTGGCGGGGAACTCGGTTTCATCGACCTCGACATCGGCGGCAAAGGTATCGAAAGTCGGCGTCAAATCCACGCGCATCCCGCTGACGTTGGGAAACGCCTGCTCCAACCGGCGGATGTGTTCCTGTGCGCGGCTGACTTGGTCGGCTTTTTGGCGGATGGGCATTTCAAGCAGCAGAACCTTCAGCCCCGTCCGTGCCGCGATGGCGGAAACGACCGCGGAATCGATACCGCCGGAAACACCGATGACAAACCCCTTGGCGTGTGCGGCGGCGGCATAGTTTTTCAGCCAGTCGGCAATATGGCGGATAACGGCTTGGGTCTGCATAGTCAGGCTCCTGATTTGAAAGGGGGAATCATACCCGATTTTGAGAGGCTGCGGCATATGGACGGGTCGTCTGAAAACACAGGTTTGGCATTGCGAAACCGATTGCCGTGTTTGCAATATTGTCGGTTTGAGGTTTTCAGACGACCTGTGTTATGAGCGGTTGGCTCCCGTGTTTTAATGAGATTTTTTGTTTGACTTGTCTTTATATCGATAGATTTGCAGATTGGTTGACCTGCCGCCCTTGAAAGAATTGATTTCATAGGTAATGCCATCATACACGGCGCGCGTGCTGATCAGCTCTTCATTCAGCGGCTGTTTCTGTTTAAAGGCTTCGATGTTTTGGATATGTTTGTCCAACAGGTTTTTAAACAGGTTGTCCGGTTTGTTTTTATGGTCAATGGTGGAAATGATTAAGTCGGGGATGGTAGTGTCTTTAAAGATCAGGCCGTTATACCCAATCACAGCATCCACACCGTCTACCCTGTTATTGACATGATATATATCGACACCGTATGGACATTCCGGATTGGCAAAGTCTTTTAAAACTATAGTGACAGAAAAAAGATTAGCAAGGTAGTCAGCGGCGCTATACATGTTTTTCTTCCCGAAATTTCTTTTAAAGATTTCGTTATTGCTGTTTTCTATAAAGCCTAACTCTTGCAATTTGGGGACAATCAGTTCTTTGTTCATGGGGATAGGCAGGCGTTTAACTGCCTCGAAATGAGTAGGCTCATATCGCGGGTATGCTGCAGGATCTGCAGGCGGGAGCCGAGGAGGCGTATTAAACTTATACTCGGAAGGATGACACTCAAAATGCGGGGTCGCTGCGGTTTTAACGGCTTCTGCATCCTGCTTCCCATCTTGAGCCAAGTTCGGCTGATTACTACACGCTGCCATAACCAGCAAACCCGCTAATACAGTCAACTTTCTATTGAATGTCTCCATGATTTCACTTTCTTTATTTGGTTTTTGTTGTAATCAGTTATGGGCTTTCTTTCAGGTTTTATATCGATAGATTTGTAGTATTGTTCTCCTACCTCCACCAAATGAGTTGATTTCATAGGTAATGCCATCGTATACAGTACGCGTACTGATCAGCTCTCCATTAAGCGGCTGTTTCTGTTTAAAGGCTTCGATGTTTTGGATATGTTTGTCCAACAGGT